>Ga0233422_10001052_pt1 | contig 12692 bp, 19 predicted proteins | sample Watercolumn_Mata_2_FD_182724 | JGI IMG/M metagenome (GOLD analysis project Ga0233422, IMG submission 182724) | Freshwater microbial communities from Lake Matano, South Sulawesi, Indonesia - Watercolumn_Matano_2014_110_MG | ecosystem: Environmental > Aquatic > Freshwater > Lake | place...
CAGCGTCTCTGACCGCCAGCCTAAGCGCTCATATCGCAGGGTGGGTCATGGCGACCCACCACGGGCAGATCAGGATTATGGCCAAGAACGTTACGGCGCAAGGTCAAACTAGCGGGCATCGACGGGGCGTCCGATTGGACCAGCAATGGCAATGTGCAGGGGCGCGGAACACCAGTTCATGAGCGCGAATTGGATAGTCTGCTCTGGGGCATCTGCTTCCCCTTTCCCATTCCCCTCGGATAGTGAGGGCCTCACCCGGCGATTTCGCGGTCTGTACGAATTTCCTTGCGTCTTGCGCCGGACCCGTGTACCCTGCCACCAATCCTTTTTCTCGTCAGTTTTCACCCATCAACGAGTGACGGCCCGGGGAAAGCAAGCCCCCAGGCCGTCCAGCATCACACCTGAAGAGGAGGTATGACGCCATGAGCGAGGTTTATCAGCAGACCGCAACCGATGACAAGGAGAAAGTGGAAACCCGAAAAAAATCTCCCGCTCATCCAAGGAAGAACCCCGTAGAGACTATCATCAACTTCGCAATCGCACGCTTAGAAAATCCAGAATTGGATCTTTTTGAGAGGGCCTTAGAAACACTAAGGAAAAACCCCGCAGACCCCACCCACCGTGTAACCGAATGCTTGCGAGAAGCTGGTGAGGACCCTTTCGAGAGGGCCTTAGCAACATTAAGAAACTGTCATGAAGGCATGAAGACCGCCAGGAGGCTCATTTGCCTACAAACCGAACAATTTGGAAAGCTCCTGAAGCGTGCACAGGCCGGTGACAGACAGGCACTGACTTCAGCGGTTTGGGAGGAAGAGGATTGGTTCTTCTTTTCTGGCGAAGCCGCAAGAGACGAAGAGGGGTTCATAAGGGCGGTAAGAGAACTCTTGAGAGATGAAGACCGGAAACGGGCCAAAGAGCTGCTCGCCGCAGCTCCCACGCGAGAGATGCTTCAGGCGGTCAAGGCCAAGTATGAGGCTATGGAAAGGCCCGCAGAATGGGGACCCGCTCCCACGGATGAGCTAACGCCCTACATCCTCAGCGCTCAGGCTTTCTTGGAGGCGGCATGGGAAAGTCCCGTACTATGGATTGAGCAATGGTTTGATGCGCACTCAATGAAGCGTGTATGGCTTGCTTGTCGAAAGGATACGCGCGAGAGTGCTCTTACCCACGAAGTAATAGACTGGCCCAAACGAAAGATAGAGCACAGGCCGTTCATGGGCACCCAAGAGCCGACGGACATATTGGACGCACTGGCGAAGGTCCATCAAGTCTCTCTCAATCGAGTCTATTCTAGACCGGACTTCAAAGACATCCCGCGGTCAAAACCTGACGCACAACGGCTCGCCGCGGTGATTGAATTGGACAAGCGACGCGGCAAGACCGCGAAGAAGAAGTCTACAGCATCGAAAAAGTAATTGACATGCCTCGACTCGGGTGCTATGAATGCAGCCTCCTTTCTTGATTGGTTTTCGTTGATGGCCCCCCTGCCGTTGAGCGCCCCGAGCGCCTGGCAGGGGGGTCGGTTGTTCTGGCCTGAAAAACAGCGCAGGTATTGCGCATAACGATTGGTTCGGGTATTCTTACAGGGGCGGTATTTGCGACGCCCGGGAGGCTGTCATGGGTCTTACTGAAGAGATTGTGACCCAACGGATGGAACGCGACATAGCTATTGTTGATGCCAAGGCGTTGACAGGCGAAGAGCGGGACCAGGCCCTGTGGGCGATGGGACGCCAGGAGGGACTGGCAGAGGCTCGGCAAATCGTATTGGGCTGCCACGTGCAGCCGCCCCACCCCGCAGAACCGGCGCTACGGGCCACCGCGCGCAGTTGATAAGCAAAGACCGTACCAAGTGCCACAAAAAAGCATGCTGACCGCGAAATAATTCTTGCGGAATCGCCGACCGTCTGATAGACCCCTCTCACGCATGATTCTTTCAAAGGTTCCCCAATGATGCCCCCTTGTTCTGCGGAGGAAACCGAGGCAAGGGGGCCTGTTTTTTAGCTCACCGGACGCTCCCCATCTCCAGACGCTCCAGATAGGCACGGTTTGTGCGTTGTTGTGCAATTCGCGCGCCATAATTATAAGAATAAGGCGCGTACGCGAGGAAAAGTTTGACAAACCGCGAATGGCATGATACTGGCCAGCCGGGTAGATATTACCAGGGAGCTGGGAATGGCCGCAGGGACGGCAGAGGGGCTCGCTCGCCTCTATGAAACAGGGGCGCTGGACGAGCTGGTCCAATGGTGGAATCAGCGAAAGGGCGAAGCTTTGCCCGAGCAGCGTCATGTGATCCGAGGAGAGGCCGGCCGCAAACGCAACACCGGGGTGTATGTCGATGCGGACGTGTTGGAACGGGCGCGGGTGCAGGCGCAAGCCGAGAAGCTTCGCACCGGTGGGACCATGAGCCAACTTGTGGAGCTACTCTTGTGGCAGTACGTCGGATCTCCGGTGGACCTGCTGGCGAGGCAATGACGGCGGTCATCAGGGGGAGGAATCATGCAAGGACTCAAGGATGAACTGGCATTCCACGCGATTGTCGCCGTGTATCTCTACTACCAGTTGAAGTTCATTGCCAAAGGTTTCCTTTGGGACATCGGTGTTCTGGCCCGGGTGGTCTATTGCGCCGCGCCAGAGGGTGACCCTAACCGTTTCATCGGCCCGCAGCGCTTGGAATGGGCCATATGGCGGGGAATGCAATGGACAGGCGATACCTGGACAAGGATTCAATGGCGGCATGGCGACAGTGTTTGGGCTGGCATCAAGGCGCTCTGGCAGTGGTATTGGGCCATGATCCGCATGCAGCGTGAGATGAAGAGCCTTGAAGTCAAGCTCCGGCCGCTCATGGCGGAATACGGGACCCCGGGCCAGACCGTCGGCGACTTCGTGGAGAGCCTCCCGAAACGCCTGAAGCTCGCGGATGTGGGTGAGGCGATTAAGAATCAGGCGGTATGACAGGCCGCTGACTATCGGTGTGAGGAGGCAGGCATGGGGCAAGATCTCAAGAGCATGAGTGAAGAAGACCTACGGTTGTTGCTCGCATGGGTATGTGGGCTTATGGGCATCAAGGCGTCTGCCGAGGAGTTGAAGACGCTCCCGGACGCTTTCCAACAGAGAGTAATTGACCGCGCCACGCTGTTCGGGCTGACGCTGGAAAATACGCAGGGGGTGCAATATGGCCGGTGAACTCGGATTGAAGGATACGTTGAAGTCGAAGTTGATCCATCCGTATTGGTGGTATCGACTCAGCGGCAAGGACCGGGGGACCATTATCTCGTTTCATCAGTTCATGCAGACCCGTCCCGATGGCGGCGAAGTGCTCAGGAACGGGGCCGGGGAGGTACTTACGCTGGACGACCTTTTCAGAGAGGCCGGCATAGACCCCAAGCGCGGCAATCTGGAGAACTTGGTCCATCGCGACGACGATTTCCAATTCCTCTTGGGGCCGTTTCTTGAAGATCCGTTCCTAAAAGGATATCTAGACACCCCCGATGAGCAGCCAGCCTTGTGGCGTCGCCTCTGTGCGGTCACCGGTGTCGCGACCGATAACGAAGCTATGAGAAAGGGATACATGAAGTCAGAAGGCGTCCCGACTCGCACTGGAGAGGGAGAAAACTTCCCGGAGGCCAAGCTCTTGCAATCTCGGGAAGCTCTTGCCTGGGGCAAGTACGGCATAACGCTCCGGGTAACTGAGGAGTTTGTCCGGGCGAATCCGTTTCCGATCATCGAAGCCTGGATACTCGAAACAGGGCGCATCTGTCAGGAAATGCAGAACCAAAGGGCCGTTCAAGCTTTGTACGACGGTGACCTAGCAAGCGGCGCGAACGCGTGCCCGTTCATCGGTGTTGCAAGTACCGTCAACGGGCTTCAATACATTGATGTCAACCGACTCTGGACGCGGGGGATGAAGATTGGAGAGCGCTGGTTCACTCTGTTGAGCGCTGAAGAGCTGTCGTGCAGAGTTGGCATGATGGACGAGTTCAAGAATCGCCAACTCGGCGCACCATTGATTGTGCTCGGGAATCGACCGGAGCCGCCGGAGATGAATCGGTATGCAACCGACCAAGTGCCGGATCATCAGTTGGTTTTCGTGGACGTTTCGCACGCTCTGCGGGAGCGGTCTTTCATTCCTCCCAATGTAAAAGAGAGCGAAACTCCTGAAAACTGGACGAAGGGGATTACGTTCGGCTGGTCGGATGCGTTCGAGCGCATGAGCGACCGAGCCGTGATCGGGGTCGATGAGACGTTGGCCTTCGCGGAACACGGCTTCCCGAGCTGGTATGTCATTGGCGGAACGCGGCAATGGGCAGCCTGAGAGCCTGAGCCATGAGTGAGATCAAAGAACCGCCGTTTGAAATCATCAACGGCCGCAAGGTCTATCGCAACATCGAGTGCCGCGTGGACTCAGAATTCCGGCCCGTTGTCCCGTCCTCCCCCCGGAGCGGGTCGGAACGCGAGGGGGCGGGTGATGAGCCTGCCCCCTGGACCGGGGCTATGGAAGAGGACAAGGACGAGCGCTCCCTCTCCTCTTCCTCGCCCGGTGACGAGGAGGCCGCGTAATTAGCGGGTTAGAGAGGACGACAATGGAAACGGATGAAGTGGTGGAGGTGCACGACGAGCAGGACATTACGGAGTCGTGTGCGAGGATGTATCCCCCCCAGCGGTGTGAACCGGCCGGCGGAACGGACCGTTCGGGATTCGGCTGGAACATTATGCCTTCATCGGACCGCCCGGAACATGCGTTGAGCGGTGACGCTTCGGACGTGGAGATTTTGGATACGTGCGACCGCATGGGCCTCCGCTCACCGGGCATGGTGACCGAGACGCCGGCAGCGCAGGCAAGCACGCAGTTGAGCGGGGTCGAGCAGGCTTTGTACGAAACCACGCGGAAATTGACCGAAGGTGGCGGCAATGAAAGCACGGAGCAATAGGGCTGATCAAGAGCAACGGACAGACGCGGCTCTCCGCAGTCGGGTTGATGTTCTGCTTTGTTTGCAGGCAGCGGGAGAGATTGGCCTCACACCGCAATGCCTGGCCAGCCTGCTTCAGAGGGGCCGCCGGAAGATGGATGTGGACACGCTAAGGGGCCAATTGGCAGACCTTGCTCGGCGGGGTTACTTGCACGAAGAGCACCTTGTCCGCTGGGGAATTGAGCGCTACCTGTATCGTCTCAGCCCCAAGGGAGTTGCGTTTTTGGAACGGAAACTCCCGGTCGATGCGGAGGTGCCCCATGTCTGATGAAATCCGTAAACGGCCAAACCGAGCGCATGGTGCAGTTGACAGATTGCCCGAAGAGGTGCGGCTTCAAATCAAGGATTGGTATCTTGCCGGTAGGACATATGAAGCGATCAGCGCGTTACTGAGCGAAGAGGGATTTGACGTCGGCCGCATGTCCATTTGGCGCTGGATCGCTCGGCAGCGACGAGAGTTGGATCGCATCCAGGAAATGCAGGAGCGAGCCGCTGCTCTCGCAAAATACTTCAGACCTCAAAACGCGACCGTCGAGTCGGCGACCACGAACTTACTTCAAGCCATGCTCATGGAGAGCTTGGTCGGCGCGAACCTCATGCAAGTGCAAAGTGTTGAGGATCTCACGAAAGTGGCCCATGCTGCGGGCCGGCTTCAAACGAGCGCGGTGGCCCGCGACAAGTGGGAACACGACAAAGGTCGGCGCATTCGTGAGGCGGTGACGGTGCTGAAAGCCGATGTGCAACAAATGATAGCTCACGACGAGGATTTGCTGACGAGGATCATCGCTTTGGTCGAACAGGCCGAAGAACGAATGATGGAAAAGGTGGCCTGAACCGAATATCGTTGAGGGTGAACATGGGAATTATAGCGCAACTATTCAAACGAGAACATGAGGCGGAGCCGGTGGAAACCGATGCGCAGGAGCCGGCTGCCGAGTCGTTCGCATTCGGTTTCGATATCGAAAAGGCACTCCTAAACCAGCTCCGAAGGCTGGGCGGGGACCCCGGAACGCACATCGCGGTGGCCCTGCGAGCCTACTTGCCGAAGCTCACCCGACCATTGCCATTTGAGGACTTGACGCGAGAGCCGACGACGCCCTGAGACCGATTATGCCGAAGGATCACAGCCAGGAGCCCGATGACCGGGCGATCTGAAGAGCATTTTGCGGGCATCCCCGCGCCGTGGGGCGGTGTTGTAACCCTCGATGACCTCAACCCCGGGGAGTGGCCGCCGGATCTTCAAGATATGGTGGACGTGATCGGCATGCCTAACACCATAGCGCTCTGTCAGCGATTTGGGGGATGCCAGCTCTACATTCCGTTGCTCGACAGGCTTCTCAAGCCAGTTCGCGACGAGGCGATTCGGAAACAGTTCACCGGAAGCAATCTAAAGGAACTCAGCGGCAAATTCCGCATGAGCACGAGCGCCGTTCGGACCGTGCTCAGCCGGCGGGAATAGAAATCCTCCCCTCCCTTCTCGACCAGGCCGACCAGGCATCCCGACCCCTCTGACAAGACAGCCGGCCCCATGAACCGTAGGGGCGGGCTTTACGCCCGCCCGCGGGCGGGGACAAACCCCGCCCCTACAGCGGCGAAATGGGGTCGGTTGAATGTACGCGATTTTCCGGCGTTGACCGGGTGATGCGACCGGAAGTAGGGACGTGGTCGGTAAAACGCCGGTAAAACGAAATTGAACGTATTGTGGGGCATTTCTCAGAGGCGGATGGACCCCCTTCCCGGAGCATGAGGCTCCCGCGCGTTCCTGGGGCATGTGGACGACGGCAGCGAGAACGACGTTGGATGCTGCTTAGTCTGGCACATACCCCCCCCCTTGTGCAACACGATGACACATTATTTTCTTGACTTTCAAAACCGACGGGTGTATGGGCGTTCAAAACGCTAGCCCGCGAGCGGATGCGTCGATGAATCTGAGGGAATCGTGCGAGAAAGAGAACCGCTGTTATCCGTTCTCGATGCGCAGAAGCTCCTGGGGATTTCGGAGAAGACCATCAGGAGTTGGATCGCGGTTAAGGCCCTTCGGCCGCGGGTGCTTGGCCGTTTGGGGCCAGGCCGGGGACACAAACTCGATAGGTGGGATCTTTTGGTGATTATCATCATCCGCTACCTGCTCGCCTTTGGTCTCCGACTCCGGCAACTGAAGGAGGGGGGTGTTCCATTCATATCAACACATGCCTGGTTTCGGAGTAGCGTGAGAGGGGTAACCCCCGACGGGCGGGAAGTGGAAGCGGTTGATGCCATTGAATGGGAAGAATTCGGTGAGCGACCGATGCAGCGCTACTTGGAGATGAATAACGGGAATGTGATTGTTGGCGTGCACTTCCTGGATATGCGGCAGCAAGGGCGCACCGCGGTCGAAATGGCCATTGTGCCAGTGACAATCGGGGATTGGTTCCTCGATCTGGTGAAGGACGCTGACCCGGACCTACCTCCTGGTTGGCATGCATTCATCAACTGTTCAAGGTGGGCTTCATATATTGACCGGAAGCTCAATGAGATCTTCTAATTTTTTTTGGCAGCTAAGCGCTATCGCGCTAGCGGGAAGGAGAAGGACAGATGAGCAGATTATTGAGAGTTTCAGATGTTGCGGCCCTGTGCGGGGTATCCCCGTGGACGGTCCGACGATGGATGCGAGAAGGCCGCGGCCCCGAGTTTCTGCGGTCTCCAGGAGGCCGCGATTACTTGTTTCGGGAAGAGGATATCGGCCGGTGGCTTGACGACCTCAAGGCCCGGGCGGCAATTCGAGGCCCCGAAAGCAAGGACCAGGCCCAAGCGGCGGCATAGAACGCCGACGCCCCGGATGTGGGACAACACCCGGGGCGTCATGAAATGCAAAGGTGGCGGAATATGAACTGCCCCCTACCTAGAACAAATCAAGGACCTTGTCAAGGCATTTGTGAAAGCGGCCCGCGTCGCTCTTGGACGCGGTTTGCGCGGCCTTCGGTCACCGGACCCAGAAGTGCGGTTGCGCGGCTACCGATGCGGCTGCCATGCACTACCGAGAGGGAGAGAACCGCCGCGTGCAATAGGATTGGACGGGATAGAGGTTTGGATCGTCGCAGAATCTCATCGAATAGGCGGAAAGAGCGATGAAAACTGACGAGAGAAAGATACCGACCCACCTGAGCGCACAGGAGCTTGCCGAGATACTCACCCGTTGCGGAAAACCCATTACCGAGAAGGCGATCCGCAAGCAGGCGCAAGCCGACAAACGCAACAAGTGGGGCTGCATTGAAGTAACGGTGAAGGGTGGGAAGCAGAAGCGATTCGCTATTGTCGATCTCCCCGCCGAGTACAGGAAAAAAGTGTATCAGGACCTCAAGATGCTCGAGCCCGAGCTTGCCGAGTATGCAACCGGGAAGGAAGACTCGGCGAAGATCGTAATTGCGAATCAGATATGGGAACGGGCCACGGAGCCGGAAAAGGACCTCGCGAGAGCACGTGCGCAGATCCTGCACGCGTGGGAAGGATACCTGAGTGCGGTCAAGTCCTGTCGGAGCGAAGCGGACTTCCGGTTTGGGACGCTATACAACCAACGTCAAATCGTGGGGCTCGATCCCCAAGTCTATGAACGACAGAAGACCGTGAGCCGGTCGGGGCTACATAGGTGGAGGAAGAGGTTTGAGAAGTACGGCCTCGCCGGCCTGATTTCCGATAAGCGAGGAAGGCGGGGAAAGACCAGTATCCCGCTCGAACAGCAGCAATTCATCCTCGGGACTATTGCAAACAATCCGCTCTGGCATGAGAAACGGATCGCAGGCAGCCTGAAGAAACGCTTCGATAGCCAGGCCGCGAGCCCGGGGGCGGTGCGGCGGTTCCTCGACGCTGCCCGGAGGCTCGATCCCGCGCTCTTCACGTTCCTCGAAAACCCCGACAAGTACAAGTCCACGTGCCAGTTTGCGCTCGGGAACGCATCCGAGAAGGCGCACTATTTCATGCATTACGGCGAGATGGATTCCACGCCCACGGACGTGGTCTGCGAGGACGGCAAGCGCTACACAATCATCGGATACATCGACATTTTCAGTCGAAAAGCGAAGTTCCAGGTGGTCAAGACCTCGAACCGGTGGGGGATTGCAGCGCTCCTGCGGCGGGTGATCTGGGAATGGGGCCTGCCCGAGAACATCATCACAGATCACGGCAAGGACTATGAATCGAAGCAGATCCGGGAAGCCCTCTTAGCCCTGCGGATCGAGACGCCCTGGATACCGCCGTTCGACCCGAAATCCAAGCCGCACATCGAACGCATGTTCCGCACGCTGGCTCATGGGCTGGAAGAGCGGCTGCCGGGGTACATCGGGCACAACCGGGAGGAGCGCCGGGCCATCGAGGCCCGCAGGTCGTTCGCCGACCGGCTCTGCAAACGGGGCGACCCTGTGGAATGCGGGCTCTCATGGCAGAAGCTCCAGGAGACCATCGACCGCTGGACGGAGGACGTGTATCACCAGCGCCTTCATACCATGATCGGCATGACCCCGAACGCCAAGGCCGCATCCACGGCACACCGGCCGAAATGCATCCCGGACATCAGAGCACTCGATAGGCTGCTCGCGGAAGGCGGGGTCAGGACCATTGGCAAGAAAGGCCTCAGATACAACGGCGGGTTCTTCTGGGCGGACGAGCTGATTCCCTACAACCGGCGCAAGGTGCTCGTGCGAGTGGACATGCAGGACGCCGGCCGGCTCATCTGCATCGACCCGGACACCAAGGCATACATCTGCACGGCCGTTGATATGGCGATCTCCGGCATCGCGGTCGCGGACAAGATCAAGGCGAGAAAGAGGGCTGACAAGCGGGTGCGGGAGGCGGCCAAGGCGCGGAGAAAAGTGGCACAAGAGGCGTTTCGGGACCCGATCAGGGAGGAGATGCGGACCGTGCGCGCGGAACGGGCCACAATCCGCAACCTGAATGTGGGCGATCCGGTGGGGGACAACCCGTTCGTGGACGCTGCGATGGCCGCGGCAGAGGACCTGGAAGCCAAAGAGGGACGGCAAGACGCACAGGCGGTTGAGCAGGACAGTTTCGACCCAGAACCCGCACAATCGCACCCGCAGCCACGGATCTTCAGGACACCGCTAGAACGGTTCCGATGGCTGCTCGCCGAACAGCAGCACCGAGGGATAACGGACAAGGAATATGCATGGATAGAGAAGTTCAGGGGATCATGGGAAACATTTGTGGAGACATTTTGGCGGGGTTGGCCGAAGGGCGATCAACAGTGGGTGCGTCGCATCGCCCCCGACCTCGTCCCCGTATCCGACTTGTCGGATGATCGGAACGCCAGGAGACCGATCCTATCCGTCGTCGGATCGAATCAGGAGGAGGCTGAATCGCACGATGATGATGAACCGGAGACGCCTCTCTTCGCTGATTTCATCGAGAAATTTCATTGGCTTCAGGAGCAGCAACGACAACGGCTTCTTACGGCTGACGAGGAGGATTGGCTGCGCAGGGAAATCAAGGAGTGGCGTGATTATGCGGAAATGTGCATCGACTCATTTAGCAGGGGCGACCAGGTCTGGTTAGCCCGGATCGCCCCTCACATCTTCGGGGAATACGCCGTCGATCAAGTAGCCGGCGATTTTCACACCCAAAGGAGAGGATAGATGAGCGACGAAAAGAAGTCAACAAGTGGATTGGGAGAGCCGGAGCGGCCGTTGACGGCGGAAGAACAAGACTTTCTCGATGGTGAGATCAGCCAATGGCGCGATTTTGCTGAGCAGTTCATCGGCACCTGGCCAGCGTGCGACCAGGCGTGGCTCGCTCAGATCGCCCCTGAAGTCTTCGGGGAATACGCTGCCGGTCCTCATGGGGCTTAGGAGATCCACCATGAAACACAGGATGGTACCAACGAGCAACGTGGAACGATTTTTCGCCGCCGCCCGGGCGGTGGAAGGCCGCTTGTCGGACCCGGAGGTTATGGGGCTGGGTTTGGTCTACGGCAAGCCGGGCTTGGGGAAGAGCATGGCGCTGGAAGCCTACCACGCCGGGCAAAAGAAAGGGGGCCGCGTGAGGACAGTCCCCGTGCGCGCATTAGCTCACTGGTCGGAATCCTCGATGCTCAGGGCATTGCTCCGCGCGGTAGGCCAGGAGCCTATCGCGTATCGCCGCGACGTGATGTTCGACCAGCTTGCGGAGAGCCTCATCAATCAACCGGCAATCCTGCTGGTCGACGTGATGTTCGACCAGCTTGCGGAGAGCCTCATCAATCAACCGGCAATCCTGCTGGTCGATGAGATCGACGCGGTGGCGGGCCACCGGATGATGATAGCGAGCCTGAAAGACCTTCACGATGTGACACAGTCTGCGGTGCTCATGATCGGGGAAGAGCGCGTTGACGGCTTGCTCCGCCGCTTTGAAAGCTTTTACAACCGGTTTAACTCGTCTGCGGTCGTGCATCTAGTTGGGCATACAGCCGAAGACGTAGCAAACGTTATTGAGCAGCGCTGTGAGGTTCCTGTGGACGGTGAAGTATCCAAGGCGGTTTTTGAGGAATCGGGCGGGAAGTCGATGCGGAGCGTCATCGACCGTATCAGGGAGATCGAGGCGTGGTGCTCGACGAACAGCATCAAGCAATTCACGTTGAAAGAATGGCGCACAATGACCGGTCCCCGCTCAATTCGACAGGTGAGGCGGCCGGTGACTGCTATGGAGGGGGTAGCAAGTGCCTGATGTGAGCGAATGCAGAGCGATATGGGCCGCCCTGGAACTGGGCGGCTCACGCTCGCTCGATGACTTGGAGGTGACGACCGGGGTCCAGCCGGCACGGAGCATTGAATACCTCGACCTGCTCTTACGGCATAACTACGTACACGCTGTGGGAGTGCGGCGGGCGGGCTCAGGTGAGGCAGTGCCGGTCTTTCGCCTCTTGAGAAGGACCGGGCCTGATGCGCCATACCTGGACGTCTGGGACCGACTTGTGGACCCAAATCAGCGCGCAGCGTCGGAAACGATAGGGGAAGCCAAGAGCGCGCCGCGCAGGGCTTCCCTTGCCGCGCGGGTGCGCGTAGTGGCCGAACAACTACCTTCGTTCACCAGGGCCGAACTGCTGACCGCTGTTTTCGGGCCTGAGCCCTCACACATCGAGCGGCAATGGTTCTCCGCAGCATGGAATCAGATGGGGATGAGGGGGCATGTTATCGTGGGGAAAGACGGCCGGTTCTGCCTAGCTCCTGACATTGATCCTGCTGTGGGCTCGATTCGCAGGATTCTCAAGGAGCGCGCAGGGGGGACGATATCAAGCCAGCGCATGGCGGAAGAGCTTGGATTCGCACCAACAGGGCCTCAGATGCGCCACGCGCTCGATTTGCTCAAGGCTGAGGGATACGGGGTGAGGCGACAAGGGCACGGAGGCAAAAAAACCTACTCGGTTGGTTCCGACCTTGGGGCTAAGTCGGAACCGGAGGTCGGAACCCCAAAAAACCTAATAGATTGATTGGAACCACCAATGATATCAGAGGGAGCGGGTAAATTCGGATTTGCAAAGGTCGGAACCTTCCGTGCTCACCTTGCCGATATGCTTTTGGGTCAGTGTTTATGCCGAGAACTGAGAACAATCCAACCGCAGACGCAAGCCCAATCGACGCCGCGTAAGATAGCTCACCAAGCTACTAATCCTCCAAAGGAGCGGGTAGGTTCGGACACGGTGTTTGTCCCATCTGATCTGCACCAAAATCCCATCTGATAGCGCACGACTACAACGACTAC
>Ga0233422_10001053_pt1 | contig 12678 bp, 9 predicted proteins | sample Watercolumn_Mata_2_FD_182724 | JGI IMG/M metagenome (GOLD analysis project Ga0233422, IMG submission 182724) | Freshwater microbial communities from Lake Matano, South Sulawesi, Indonesia - Watercolumn_Matano_2014_110_MG | ecosystem: Environmental > Aquatic > Freshwater > Lake | place...
AAGGTTGATCACCGGAGTTGGGCAGGGGTCGGTCGTTACCACCATGATTTCCCCCGGTTTCAAACTAAGGGCGGCGCAATCGTCGCCGACTCCCAGAATGAGAGGGTCTTTTTCAACTGTTGGAAACCGCTTTCTAATTTCATTAAGTAGCTCTCTTTCCCCTAAATTTGCTAAGACAGGCTCGGTCTGAAAGGGCCTCTTTTTTAACAAATAATGCCGCCAAAGTTTTTTCTTGGTATCGCTCTGGGTGCCTCCGATGGTAATGTCCCCCCATTCTTCTACCGCCTGGAAGCCAGCATCCCAGAACAACTTTTTCAGTTCATCTTCAGTGTAATAAAAAAACATACGTCCTTCCCAGCGAACAACCGAACCTTCGCCGGTCTGAGTAGAAAGGTAAAGAACCCCTTCATCTTTCAAGATGCTATGAAGTTTCGCTAAGGTCCGGGGGGCTTGGATTTTGGGGATGTGAACGAAAATTGCACTATACCAGATACCATCAAAGAAATTATCGGGGAACTCGGGAGATAATGCATCCATCTCCATAATGAGAGGGGGGGACCCCAGGGGGGAGGCACCGGGGAGAGCAGAAGAGCGAGAGGTTACCTGGGAGGCGATGGCAAGCATTTCTGTAGAGATATCGATACCCACCGTCTCCAAACCTAGATCGTCAAAGGCTTTGACATAGTTACCAGGACCACAACCAGCATCTAAAATTCGAGGCCGGAGAGGTTGGCTTTCCACGGGAGTTACTGAATAAAAAGGCAAATTGGCCAAAAATTTGCCTATTGCTCTATACTGTTCACGGCCCGCCCAAGTTTCATAGAAACTCTGAGCAACATAATCATTCCCCACTTTATTTGCTTGGACAACAGATTTCATAAAATTAAGATATGGTATTCCATCATTCTTTATAGTCAAGGCATATTTATTCTTTTTAGGGAGCCATTGACGAAACTTTTGTATAAGGTTGTAAATGGAGGGCAATTCAGGATATTTTTCCCAATTCCATATATCTGGTTTCTGAAGTCGGGCAGCGAGTAACTTCCGAAAAAACTGAGGGGGAATAGCATCTTCTCCTTCTATGATAGCAATGTGCGCCTCCCATACTTCCCTTTCCACAGCATCTTTTTTTTTGGTGACATTTACTTTGCATCTTTCGAATAGAAGATATGGAGCCCCCTCTGTCAGGCGGTTTAATTCATACAAACCAGAGATTTTTTTTACCACGAAACGCCGCATATCCTGCCACAATGGAATACTTACTGGGTAACAACAGAGGTGAGCGTGATAGCAGTGCATAAAATGCAGTCTTTCTTGAAGGCATACGCCAGTCCGGCCATGTTCAAAATGCATTCCGCCGTGCTTATAAGGATAATTTTCTCGGTAAAACTCCGATATTAGACCACGCAGGAACACTAATTCATCCAATAACTCAGGCGGAAAATCGGCCAGACATCGGAGCGGTAGGCGTGGATCATCACAGCGATGAGGGGCGATGATTATATATCCCTCCACAATTGGCCCCACCCCGGCAAACAGATAGAAATTATCCGATTGAAGCAGAATCTGCTCTCCTTGGTGAAATTTTGGAGGGTCGCAAAATAAGCAGTGTTCATTAAAAATATCTTTTGATTTAGACAAGTTGAGATCCATTTTTGTCCCTTTTCAGACGCAAGAAACGGAAAGTTTAATTGCCTTAGGCATTTTTTACCAATATGCTTTTTAAAAATTCCCCTGATTGATGGTTCCATGCAAACCCTGGGAGAGGACGCTTCTTTTTCCCTTCCTCCAAAAGTAGGTTTTCCCTTTCTTGATTGACTATGCCAATGGGATGGAAAAAACATCCATGTTCTTTAAATAATTTTGTGGCCCTTTCAAGATCAGTTTCTGCCATAGTAAACAGGAGTTCAAAATCTACAGAAGCGCTTAGAGCAAGATGTATGGGGTCGACTTGTAAGAATTCCGCAACCCGATAGGTAGCCCTGTTAATAGGAAGGCGTTCAGCTTCCAGAGTGAAAGTTTTTCCACTAGCCTTAGACATTTGATCTATGGTAGCCTTCAAGCCATCCGATATATCCTGGCACCCATGAGCAATCGACCTCTCCGATAGCAATAATCCTTCTTTGACCTTTGCCCGGGGCCGTCTCCATGAGTCAAGCAGCAATTCTTCAATTTCGGTAGAAAAATGAAGGCCACGATGCCTCGCTTCCTGGAAATAAATCAATGCTGTTATTGGTAAACCTATTGAGCCAGTTACACATAATACATCCTTGTCTTTAACATTCTGTCTAAGCAAAACTTCATCCGATTTAACTATACCCATTACTGTTGCAGAAAATACATCTGCAGTATAGCTACCGATGTCACCCCCAATTATTTCAATATTATAAAGATTGGCAGCAGTTTGTATCCCACCTAATATTTGCAAAAAATCTCCATCTGTTAATTTGTTCGTATATCTTACTATAGTAGTTGCAGCTATAGGCCTGGCTCCCATTGCCGCAATATCGCTGATATTAGCAATAATCAAATAATATCCAACATCAAAATAACTTAAATATCCTAATCGAAATAAGGTGAACCCTGACCCACGCACAAAATCTGAGGCAACCGCCAATAATTCTCTATCTGATATTCTTATAAGCGCAGCGTCATCCATACCTTCAACGCCCATGGACACAATGGAATTCGGATCTCGTGAATTTCTTGCAAAAAATTCGTTCACGAGAAAAAGTCGCTTGCTCTCATCGGAACTTTTATCTTCCATGGTCCTTCCTGATTTTTGAGGGTTCCACCCTCATTCTCTATATCTAGCTTTATATTTCCAACAGATTATGAATGTCTAAATTTCTCAATTCCACAGAACGTCATCAAAATCAATAAAAATTTTCAAAAAAATGGCTTTAATTTGATTTAGGGATCCAAGACGTTAAGCTTAGAATGAGCAACCTTTACCAGGCATGTATTAAAAAGCCAAATGACCAAGTTCATTGTCAGAGGAAAATCTCATTCACATTGAATGCCACCTGCAAGGCTTTTCCTATCTGGGCGGGACGCCGGGGCGGATGCCTTACAACAACCTGAGGCCGGCGGTGCAAAAGATCTTGCGGGTAAGAACCGCCAGGAACAGGCTGAAAGGACTTCAATGAATTATTCGAATTAAAAACATCAGAAAAAGAGAAAATACTTGACCATCATTTAAACTTTAGAGCATCATAGTGCGAAATAATGCTTCTTTTGGTCAAAATTTTTTGCAGGGTAGCCCCCAGGTCGATGGAGGCCGCCCGACGAGAGGGTCTGGGAGAGATGTAGTGGACGCGAAAGTGGCACTAGTGGCGATAGCCTCTTTGCTTGACAGCATCCGCCAGGCAGCGGCAGGAGCTGGTTTCCAGGGCTTTGAGGAAGGCTTGAACACTCCCTTTGGCTTTTCACTTTGGGAGAAGGCCGCCATGGTTACGGAGGAAAATGAGGCGGAAACTTTACTCCGTCAGCAAGTAATCGACCTGGCCGCAAAAATAAGCCATAGGGAGGGAGCACCTCAGTCAGGACTGGTTAGTTATGGTCAAGCTCGTTTGCGGCCATTATGGGCCCGGCTTCAGGATCCGGATAAGCCCAAGAGAACACCGGGAATCGAGGACCGCTTTATTTTGCCATTGGGAAAATTATCGCCCCGGACCTTATTCCCGGTGCGAGATATGGGACCAGAAACCTGTGCGGGCCTTTTTCAAAGTCTGAAAGAGGCAATGGCGTATCTCGATAAATGGGGAGAGAACCCGGACTTATGGTTGGAGCATCTGGACAGCCTGTTGATGATATATACTGCGACCATGCCGGCCATATCGGGGGGGCGGTTAATAGATGACGTTTCTCTGTACGACCAGGCTCGCACCACAGCTGCCATGGCAGTGGCGCTTTATCTCTATCACCGGCTTCCGGGGATGGACACTGCAGAAGCCCGGGAAGACATGACTCAAGAGAAGTTTCTCCTGGTGAGCGGCGACTTTCACGGCATCCAGAGTTTCATTTTCAGCGAGCATGGCGATACCCGGAGGTATCGGGCTAAGATGCTCAGGGGGCGTTCCCTGGCGGTGTCAATGTTTTCTGAATTGGCCGCGGACCTGGTATGCCGGTCCTTGGGGCTGCCAAGTATATCAGTAGTGCTGAATGCAGCCGGCAGGTTCTGCATCCTGGCGGCCAAGACCCCGGATGCCTCCCGCCAAGTGGAGGAAGCGGAAAAAGAGATCAACAACTGGCTTGTGCAGATGACATACGGGGAGGTCACCATCGGTTTGACGGTTAAGGCGGCGGCTCTCCAGGATTTAACCGGAGAGAACCTGGCTGGCTTATGGGAACGCATTGAACAGGGGCGGGAGAGAAAGAAGCTGGCTCGGATCGATTTGAATACCTACGGAGGGTCCATCAGCGGATACCTGGAGAAGTTTAAGAACAACCTGCGACCTCCTTTATGTCCCCTTTGCGGCAAGAGACCCTCACAGATGACGGGGAGGGGATACATGGAGCAGGCCGAGGCGGTGTGTAACCTCTGTTATGATCATGTCTATTTAGGGACTAACCTGGTAAAGAAGAACCGCCTGCTCGTAACCGAACAGGGACAAAAAGAAGCGCCGGACAACAACCGGTTAATGGAGCCTATCTTTGGCCGGTACCAAGTGGAGTTTAGGGATGGCGGGGAGGACCTTAACCCGGGAGAGAGTAGATGCCTGCTTAAATACTGGGACCTAACCATCGACCCGGAAGGACGGCTTTCTTTAGAGGTCCCCGTAAAATTGATCAATGGCTATATACCGGTGTGTACTAAGGATGACCGAGAGGACGTACGTCTGGGGGCGGGAGAGAAAGGCGCCGCAAAAAGAGAGGAACTCAAGAAACAGATTGAACCCGGAGATCCCAAGACCCTGGAGCATTTGGCGATCCTGGCCCTGGAAAAGGGGGAAAAACCGGAAAATTGTCGCGGCCTGGAAGCCCTCGGCGTTCTGAAGGCGGACGTGGATGAGCTAGGCTTTTGGATGGCTTGCGGCCTGCCGTCCGCCGATCTCACCTTCCCCCGATTGGCCAGTTTGAGTCGGCAACTGCACCTATACTTCAGTTTTTACTTGCCGCATTTACTCAAAACAGAACCAAAGTTTCAGGATATTTATACTGTGTTTGCCGGTGGAGACGACCTTTTCGTAATTGGTCCATGGAACTGCACCATAAAATTGATCCGTCGCCTGAGCCGGACTTTTGGCGAATTCATAGGAAATAAAGAGATTCATTTTTCGGCGGGGCTCGACCTGCAAAAATCCCACACTCCCCTGGACCGTATGGCCGCGGAAGTAGAAGAGGCGCTGGGGCAATCCAAAAGGGCTGGAAGAAACCGGCTCACCCTATTTGGTGAAACCGTCACCTGGGACGAGATGGAAAAGTTGATGGAGATCAAGGAGACCATAGCCAAATGGGTGGAAGATAAATGGCTTAAAACCTCGATGCTCTATCGGTTCAATGAATTGAGCCAGATGGCGGGAGAGGAAGGACGCTTGAACCAGGAAGAAAGTATCCATGTAGATAACCTGTCTTGTCTGAGATGGTGGTCGCTCCTGGCATACACCACGGCCAGGAACGTCGGCAAAGACCTTAAGGACCAGGAGCGCCGTCAAGAGGCCGTCTTACAGGTGCGCAAGAACCTGGCGGGATGGCTGACGGATTACCGGAGTAAATTGAGAATTCCTCTTTGGATGCTGTTATACGAGCAAAGATAGGAGGGCTGAAATGGCGGATTTCAAGCTGTGGAAAAATCGAGAAGAAGGAAAATTGGACCCCGCCTTGTTTTCCATGGAGGCTGAAAAATGGGCTAAGGAATTGGCCGCGGAAAACAACAGAAATAAAAGGCTGAATAAACGCACCCAAATACGGCGGTTTTACGACGAGGTATTGCGCCTGGACACCGAAGCCAGACCCCCAGCCGACTCTCCAGAGAAGCCGGATGAGCAGGACCGATTTGAAACCCTCATCCTGCCGCGGCTGCACATGTTAATCGCCAAAGCTGCTTATGCCAAAGGCAGGGAACTAGTGTCGGACAACTTCGTGAATTTAATAAAATCCGGGGTCAACCAGAGTACCGAACCGAAAGATCTCAAGGTGTTTGCCGACTTTTTTGAGGCGTTCATGGGATTTTATCGGCTTTACGGTCCGGCCAATTAGCAGGGAGAGGAATCATGGAACTCAAGGATCTAAAAGAAATCAAAGGAAAAATCACTCTCAAAACAGGGTTACATATCGGCGGCGGCGATACAGAAATGCGCATCGGCGGTTTGGACAACCCCGTGATCAAGCATCCGCATACCCTGGAGCCTTACATCCCCGGTTCGTCCATTAAAGGCAAGGTGCGGTCGCTCTTGGAAATGCGCAGCGGCTTGATGAAGTTTACCAAGGGAGAGCCTGTGTCCTTGCAAACCCTTAAAGATAATCACCTAACTGATACGCAAAAACTGGAATGCAAAAAACTCCTAAAACTGTTCGGGGCTGGGGCCTTGGGGGAGGAGCAAGATAAAGATGAGGATTCTCTTGGGCCGACTCGGGTATCCTTCGCGGATTGTCCCCTGAATCAGGAGTGGCTGAAAAGGACCTTGAAAAGAAGCCTCCCATTAACAGAAATAAAATCTGAGAACATCATTGACCGGATCAAAGGGACTGCAGAACACCCCCGATCCACTGAACGGGTCCCGGCTGATACAGAATTCGAATTTAAGGTGAGCATCAAACAATTTGAGGGCGATGAACCGGACCTCCTGGAATATCTACTGGAGGGCTTAAAACTCCTGGAGATGGATGCCCTGGGAGGAAGCGGCAGCAGGGGTTACGGCCGGATTGAATTCTCATTGGCAATAGAAGATGAAGACATAACCGAAAGATTTAAGGCGATCAAACCCTTTCCTCAGGCGGGGTAATAATGTGAAGCTCTATCGCTTAACTATTCAGCCTCAAGGAGGTCTGGGGACACCCTTGAAAGGGGACACTCTGTTCGGCCATTTCTGCTGGCAGGCGGCCCACAACCCCAAGCTTCTTCAAGGCGGATTGGACGAGCAAGTGAAGCGGTATCAGCAGCATCCCTGGGTAATCTTCTCGTCCGCCTTTCCCCAAACAGAATATCTGGGAGGGATTCATTTTGCCCTCAAAAGACCGGATCTACCTTTGGAAACGCTCTTTCCCTCTAGTGGCAGAAGCAGAGGGCAACAACTTCGGGAAAGGAAGATAAAGCAGCAGCAGCGTTGGATGCTATTGCCTGCAGACCTTAACCTAGACCTAAAAAAGATGGAATATCGTGACGATCACCATCTGGCGGACATGCTCCATTCCCAGACCGAACAGGAAGACATTCGGCGACTCATGAGTAAACAGGCACGGCGATGGGTCATTAAACCCGGAGGACAGCACCACAACACCATCAACCGACGCACCGGCACCACCGGTTTGGCACCCTTTACCCCTTATACCCAAAGTATTTTTTACTACTACCCGGGAATTAAACTGGCGCTATTTATTCTCTTGGACAAAGAGGTTACCGATATTGACAAGGTCTTTAAGGCCTTGACCAAAATCGGCCAATGGGGATATGGCAAAGACGCGTCTATCGGCAAGGGGCGCTTCAAGGTTTTAGAAAAAGAAGAATTGCCGCTGCCCGCCGCCGGCAATGATGCCAATGCTGCCTACACCTTGTCGCCGGCAGTACCTGATCCACAGTCCTTCGACAAGGCCTTTTTCTCGCCATTCATCCGTTTCGGCAGGCATGGCGACGAATATGCCCGGAGTAAAAACCCCTTTAAAACACCCGTGATAATGGCGGACGATGGTGCGGTTTTTGTTCCCCAGGATAGGGAGTTCTTCACTAAACCTTATCTGGGTACAGGCATCAAAGGAATCTCCCTATCCCAACCTGGCGCTATCATGCAAGGTTATGCAATTTATCTCCCCTTCAGGCTGGAGCGAACCCATGAAGGAAACAATTAGGTTCCGAATCCAACCCCTGGCGCCCATCCATCTCGGTTGCGACGAAGTCTATGAACCCTTCAGCTTCGTGTTGGATGAAAAGCGCAGAGAACTGGTAGTATTTGATCCATGGTTATTTTTCCAGGAAATGGAAGAGGGGGAGAGAAAACGCTTTGGGGATATATGCCGTCAGGGAACCGTTTCCTCTATTCTCCAGATTTATCAGTTTTTGCGGAATCGCCAGGCGGCAGGGCGGATAATTGATGCCTGTCCCGGACTGGTGGAACGTTATCGCCAGACCTTGGCACTGCCCCTCCGGGACGAGAAGAAGATTCAGCAAGAATTAAACAATTTCATCATTGCCCGCACAGCTTTTCTTGCCCATGATGAACGCCCTTATATCCCCGGGTCTGCGGTCAAGGGGGCGTTGCGTACTGCTTATCTTAACCATCTGGCCCAGGAGAGAAAGATTCCCACGCCGAGAGGAAAAAGAGCGGCCCGGGAATTGGAGCAAATCCTCCTGGACGGCGGCAGTTTCCATACAGATCCCTTCCGTTTGCTGAAAGTCTCGGATTTCCTGCCCGTAGGGGATGTCCGGACCAGGATTGTCTTTGCGGTGAATCAAAAGAAAAAGCCTTCCAAGTTTCAGGCTCGTGGACCTTCCCAGATCTTGGAGGTCATTCAATCTGGCGCCATTTTTATCGGCGAGATTTCCCTGGAAGAGCCATTGCCGGGGGCCGGAATTTTCAGGCCGTTGCAACGTCAGACTCTCCTATCCAGCGCATCGTCGTTTTTCCGCCAGGAAAGATCCCGGGAAGATAATGAATTATTGGATATTGGCATAAAGCCTGAGCCAAAGCCGGAAATTAAGGAAGGCTTCCTTCTGCGAATAGGCCGCCACTCCGGGGCTGAATCGGTGACTATCGAGGGTCATCGCCTGATCAGGATCATGAAAGGCAAGGGGGAGAATCCAGATTTCCTGGACCATGCCACCACTTTATGGCTCCAGGCTGAAGAAGCCAGGCCGAGCCACCCGGACCAATTCAAACCCTTTGGATGGGCTGCGGTGGAAGAATTGACCGATGAACAGGGAGTCTCTTATCAGAAAATGGAAGCTGACTGGCGTCTTCATCGGGAAGAGTTGAAAGCCCCGTCGGTGGAGAAGGAACCGCGGTCAGACAGTGTCGAAAGAAAGACCAAGGAGCCCGCGCAAAAGGTTGAACCGACGGAGGTATGGAGTGGCGCCGTCCTCACGTGGAGCCCTGGCAATCAGCAGCTCACCGCGGTCCATCAAAACAAGAAGGCCAGCGCGCAAGGCAAAGAAATGGTGCCGGAAGCCCTGCATAAGCATCTCTTGGTTAAGCGAAAATCGGTTACTGCAACTGTCACCGTGCAGGCAGTCGGCAACGCCTTTCGGATTATTGATATTGAAATTCCCTAGCGGTTTCCAACAAGCCTGGTCAAGATCTTTTTGCCAGCAAGCGAATCGTGGTTTTCGTTTAGCTTGGAAACAACCCACTTTATTACCAAGAGATCCTTTTACCCCAAAATATCCAATCGGATTATTTGGAGTGAGATATGGGAGAACAGAGCGCACCACGTTTAGAAGGTGATCGCTACCAGCACCTTTATAGTTGGTACGAGGTTTTGCAACTTCTCGATGAGAAATCTCCTTATGAATATGCCTGGATTGAGCACCCCCGGGCCGGAGCCGCCGATGATCTAACTTTGCATCCCAAGCCGTCAACCGGCAAGCCTAAGAAATTTTTTCAGATTAAATGGCACGTTGATCACCGGGCCTCCTACACTTTTGACTCACTTGTTGAGGCTATTTCCGGCCAGCAGTCTCTTCTGCAGAAACTCTTTACAAGCTGGTTGGAACTCAAACAAAAGGAAGGTTCGGTGGAAATCTGGTTGGTCAGCAATTGGTCGGCCCACCCTGATTTGGGGCAGTTTATCCGGGCTCGGGGATATTCTTTGGATAAGCGGCTGTTCCAGGCCGGCGCCAGATCAGTTGCAGCCCGGATCAAGGAATGTTGGCGAAGGGTACTGGAAGCAACAGAAGCCCAACTGGAGCAATTCTGCAATGACCTGCGGCTGCGGTTGGGGTTTGCCGGGATCAGCGACCTGGAGGAAAGAGTCGATGACCGCATGGCCCGCTATGGCCTGCGGGTGGGGCCTAAACAGCAGGCCGCGGCCATCAATGAAATTGCCGCCAGAATCGAGCAGGGTGGTGATCTGAAACGGCTTACCCGGGAGGCGTTGCTGGAGATCATCCAAAAAATGGATCTGCACGCCCGCACCCCGGAAACTCCGGCCATCAGCCTATGGATTCATGCCTGGGAAAAACAGCAATACGGGCCGCGGCCTACGGCTGAACTGGATTGGACGAAATATTTCGAGCCTCCGCCCCGACGCAAAATTCCTGACCAGCATACCTGGGAGACCAGGCTTTTTCCCGCTCTACGCCGGGTTAAGCGGAAGTTCACGGCCTTGGCCGTGGAGAAGTATATCGATCTGCGGGGAAAGCTGCCCCTTTCCGTCATTTTGGCAGTGGGCTTTACCTTTCCCCAAGTCGGGGGCTACAGTTTCCGCTGGGAGCAGCCTTCGGAAGGCAGAAAGGATTTATGGAAGTCCACCGCCAAGGCCACTGGCCTTGCTTTCCAGGTGACCCAAGAGCAAGGCGCAAACGGTCCCGACCTCCTGGTAGCCCTCGCCATTACCGGTGATTCCTGGCTGGAAGTGCAGAAGTTCTATCAGGCATCCCCGAAATTCAACGCCGTAGTTTACGCCGCACCGGCCGGCGGCACCGGCAGCGTGGCCCTCAAGTCCGACGGCGACGCCATGGCCCTGGCCATCTCCGCCAAGGACCTGTTACGCCGGTCCAAACAAAAGTATCAGGCGGACCGCATCCACCTGGTCCTTTACGGCCCCGCCGGCTTCAGCTTGTTCCTGGGCCAGTGGCTCAATGCCCTGGGGGATATTGTCACCTATGAGCGAAACGAAGAGGGAGGCTATCAGTCTTCGGTTCTGCTAAACACTGGATAATCCGCTAATTTCATATCTCCCCAATCCAAAAGTAGTCTTCTCCCCGGCGTTAACCTGGGACCCCAACCGCAGGATGGGCAAAAGCGGCCCTAACTTGCCCGCCAGTTGCACCCTCCCTTTTAATCCGCCGAATTTCATTTCCGCCTGCTGTCTCCTGGAGTACCGCTCCCAATCGAACCAGCGGAGTCTGGAGTGCGTAACCTGGACCTCATCTGCCGCCGCGGCCAGGGAAGAAAAATCCACCAATTGGCAGGCGTCCCCGTAAAAAGCGGCCAAAACCGAGAGACGCCGGGCCAGGCACTCAAAAAAGAAGGGGAAGCTGAGGCTGGTGACCAGGTCCCCCTTTCGCTTGAGGCGCAAGGGGGTTAGAAAATCCAGAGTCAAGGAAGTCGCCTGCTCATCCTCCGGCAGGTAAACCGGTCCGGATTCCGGGGCAAAATTGGTCAAGGTGCGGGTGGACTTCTCATAAATCGGCCGAGCCGAGCCATTTTTCACAAAATCTACCTGGATCAATTCATACTTTCCCCACTCCCGGCCCAACCTCCGCTGGCCCAAACCCTGCCGGCCCATCTCCATGAAGATATGGATGAAGTAGGGCAAGGCCTCGATGGCCGGTCCCAGGAGCACCAGGTCGAAATCCAAGGTCTCGCCCGTGCGGAAGGATCTTCTCGGGGTCAAGGGGGGCGTGAGCACATACGGGCGGGGGGCTTTCTGGAACTTTCTGCTTTCCAGGAAGCCGGGCGGCGGGGGCGGGTCAAAGAGGGCGATATATAAGCAGCGTTCCCGGAGCAGACAGGGACGGCAGTCGGATTGCCGGGTTACGCAAACCAAGCGCCGCAAAATACTACCGAAGGCCCCCCGAAAAACCGCGCCCTTATAGGGCGGCAATTCCATGGGGGTCAGGACGCGCAGATACAGATGAAATCTTGCGAAGTAGAGAAAAGGGGCCGGCTCCTCCCTGCCCAGCGCCATAAACTTTCCCCTTTGGAAAAGAGGCTCAGCGGCATACCAACCTTAGCCTTCCCCCCGATAACATACTTAAGGGAATTTTTCCAGGAATATCTGTAGCCCCCTGCAAGCCATCAACCCTGCCAACTACTTTCCCGCGCAAACCCCGATCGCCCGAAGGCTCTAAGTGGTTTTCCCACCGATTAATTTGACCGCATCTCTTGGGTGGCCCGAACTGCCCTGACCGGGTGCTTTCGGTCACGAGATACTGGCAGTTGTGGAAATCCAGGTTTTCCGCCCTCATCGCCAAAGCCTCCCCCAGACGCAAGCCTGCCATCGCCATGACTTCCAAGATCAAGGGGTGCGGTTCGGGCAGTTTGCCCCAGGAGTCCTAACAGCTTTCTGATTTTCTCCGGATTGGAAATCTACCAGTTCCCATCTGACTCTTTCTATAACCTGGGGCAGAGAACCTGGCCCTCTGGCCCTTTCAGTCTGATTAAAGGTGGTAAGGGTTCCTGGGACATGGCCTTCCTTAAAAGAGTGGGGGGGCGCGTGGTGGGCGAGACTCCACCGGTCCTGCGAACCCGACACCGGCCCAAAGGCCAGCCGTTCACTCAGGGTTCCGGCGCGCCTTTCGACGCGCGTCCGCGCCTCTTGGAAATCATAGTAACCACTTTGGGGAAAAAAGAGGAGGGT
>Ga0233422_10001056_pt1 | contig 12668 bp, 13 predicted proteins | sample Watercolumn_Mata_2_FD_182724 | JGI IMG/M metagenome (GOLD analysis project Ga0233422, IMG submission 182724) | Freshwater microbial communities from Lake Matano, South Sulawesi, Indonesia - Watercolumn_Matano_2014_110_MG | ecosystem: Environmental > Aquatic > Freshwater > Lake | place...
CTTTTCGCTTTTCGCTATTCGCTATTCGCTTTTGGCTTTTGGCTAATAGCGAAAAGCGAATAGCGAATAGCTATTTTCCATAAAAATCCACCAATTGCAGCATCATCACCCTAAATTGCACCGCCAGTAAATGCGCGTATCTTTTCATGAGCGCGTAGCCCAGTTCGTGGTCCTGTTCGCATCTTTGCATCAAAGCCTTGACGTCCAGGGCCAGGGCCCGGGTCAGGTGCACGGCCCGGGCGTCGAAGTGCCAATGATAGGGCTTATCGAACCAGAGCCAACCCAGTGCCTCGCCTTCCCCCAGGGTCAGAATGGCAACGGGACCGCCCCGGGCGCGGAAAATCTCCACCGCCACCTGGCCGGCATTGATGAGGTAGAAGCGGCCGGCCTCCTCCTGCTCTTTCAAGAGAAACTCCCCGGCGTTGAAGTTAACTTTGGCCGCGCACTCGGCGATGATTTTCAGGTGCCGGGAATCCAGCCCCTGCATAAAGGGGTGGGCCGCCAAGATCGGCTCCAGGGTCTCCATGCCATTTCTCCGTTTTTCGTTTTCCGTTTTTCGTTTTCCGTTAAAAAATCAGCATTTGTGACTCTTAGGGAACCGAAGGCGACCGAATCTCAAAGACGAGATTCTTCGCTCCGCTGCGCTGCGCTCAGAATGACAAACATGGTCAAAATGTAGGGTGGGCACTGCCTACCAATTCCTTATAATTACTTACGGAACCGTATTGTTACTAACTCCTAATCCCTAACCCCTGGGCACTGGCCCCTGCCCTCTCGCTTTCCCGGATGGCCCGGACTTCCTCGGTAAGATCGATGGCCACCGGGCACCAGGTGATACAGCGGCCGCAGCCCACGCAACCCGAAACCCCGAATTGGTCGATCCAGGTGGCCAGTTTGTGGGTCAGCCACTGGCGGTAGCGGGACTTGGGCGTGGCCCGGACGCTGCCGCCGTGCAGATAGCTGTAGTCCACGGTATAGCAGACGTCCCAGCGCCGCCAGCGCTCGGCCTGCTCCCCCGTCAGGTCGGAGGAATCCTCCACGGTATGGCAAAAGCAGGTGGGACAGACCAGGGTGCAGTTGCCGCAGGTGAGGCAGCGCGCCGCCACCCGGTCCCATTGGGGATTTTCATAGTTACGATAAAGTAAGGCTTTTATATCCCTGGTATCCAGGGTCCGCCCCATCTCCCGGGCGGCCCGGGCAGAAGTTCCGGCCGCGGCCTCTTGTTCCGCGGTTCGGGCTTTTTGATGGGAAATTTGGCCGATTATCTGCCGCCCCCGTTCGGAACCAACGGCTGCCACAAAATAGTGTTGCTCCCCTTCCAGGATTTCCGTCAGGGCCAGGTCGAAGCCGGACGCGGCCTTGGGCCCCGTGCCCATGGAGGCGCAGAAGCCGGTGCCGCAGGGGTGCGCGCAGTTCACCGCCAGGATAAAGGCCTGCTCTCGCCGGGTGCGGTAATGGGGGTCAATATACGGCCCCTCCAAAAAGACCTTATCCTGCACCGCGATGGCCTGGAGGTCGCAGGGGTGGACGCCGATAAAGGCAAATTTCGGAGCGGGTTCTTCCGGGGGCAGGATTTGCAGGCCGTTTCTATCCCCCCGGGCCTGCCACAAGCGCCGACGGGGGGGATAGAGGAACTGCTTCCAGGATTGCTGCCCTACTCCATAGCCGAATAACCGCGGTTCCGGCAAAGGCCGCAGCCGGAAATAGCCCCCCTTCTGTTCGTCCCCCCACCCCCGGGGCAGGGCGTCGATGGAGGTAAGATGGTCATAGACCAGGGAGCCGTGGCGCAGGGTGGGGCCCATGACGGAATAGCCCCGGCTGCCGAGGACCTCCAGCAATTCACGGAGTCCCTGGAGTTCCAGGACCACCTCATCTCCCAGGTTTGCGAAAGCTGGAGCCATTGCCGGTTGTTCTCCCGAGGCCGGGGCGGCAAAAGGATTTTTTGACAAATCTGGCCTAGTATAGTGGCCCGGAGGAGGAGCGTCAAGGCGAATGTCCCTTGATCGGCAAGAAAAGGGGCGGCCCCGTGGCGGCCGCCCCTCAAACTGCGGAAAGGACCTGATTCCCAGGAATTTCCCGGGTCCGGCTCAGAAGGTATAGAACGCGGTGAGCATGGGAGTATATTTCATGACGCCGTTTTTACCCCAGAGGTCGATGGAGGCGCCCGCGGCTAGCGACAATTTGTCCGTGGCCAGGAACTCGATCCCCGGCAGGATGCCGATCACCGTGGAAGGAGTTTGGAAGCTCTGGACGGTATTCAGGTTTTGCCAGGTCCAGGTGCTGTAAACCTCGAACAATAAGACCCACTGTTTGGCTACGGGGTATTCCAAAGCCAGGTTGACGTTCAGGTATTCCCGGGAACGCACATTGATGGGGCCTTCGTCACCATGGATTTTATAGATGTTGATGGGCGAGTTGAACCAGACCTGGCCGTGCACCAACACCGGATTGATATATTTGAAGAGGTTGAGACCGGTGATGAAGTTGAAGGAGCCGGTGCCGACGGCATCCACGCCCAGGCGCCCGGGGTTGAGATGGGAGGCGTGGCCGGTGGGAAAACCCACCCCGCCCACCGCGGTCAAAGCCGGCGTGTACGTGCCTTCCGGAAGGAAGTTGTATTTGACCACCGCGGTGATATCGCAGACACCGCCGTAACTGGCCGAGGTCTCGCCGTTGGGGCCGGCCACATTCACGTCATTGACCTCGTTTAGGATAAAGGGGACAACGACATAGGTCTCCAGATCTTTGGTGGGGCCATAGATAAATTTCACCGGCATGGCAAAGGTGTAAAAATCGCCCCGGATGCTGACCTGCCGCCAGTTATTGGTGAAGGTATTCGGGTACATGGACAAGGCCCACCAGACCTGCATAGCGAATTTGCCGGTGGTGATGGGCAGGCAGGTGTCGCTGATCATGGGTCCGCAGGTGGTGGGAGCGCCGGGAGCCTCCTCCTTTTTTTCCTCCGCCACCGCCGGCGGCTTATCCATCAAGGCCGGAGATGCTCCTTGGGCCAGCGCCGGCGCCGCGGGCATCAGCCCGGCAAAAAAGCATCCCAGCAGAAGAGCAGCCAGAACCGTTCTCAGGCTGCTCCCCGTAATCTTAAGTTGTGGCATTAGCATAACGGATTCCCCCTCTTCCTGATATTTTCCTTTATCATTGGCCTTAACAATCTTTAAATACATTTGAAGCAAGATCAATACATATTTAACAAACTAAGGCGGAGGAAGAGTTCCCTCCGCCTTCCAGATTAAACTGCGGTTTCCCCGGTCTCCCCGGTGCGGATGCGGATGACCTCCGCCACCGGGTAGACGAAGATTTTACCGTCGCCGATCCTGCCGGTGCGGGCTTTGGCCACGATGGTGTCCACGATGGCCTTCACTTTTTCATCCGGAGCCACCACCTCGATCTTCACCTTGGGCAGAAAATCCACCTGATACTCCATGCCCCGGTAGACTTCCCGGATCCCCTTTTGCACGCCGAACCCCTTGACTTCGGTGACCGTCATTCCCTGGACGCTGAGAGCGTGAAGGGCCTCTTTCACCGGCTCCAACTTAAAGGGCTGGATAATCGCCTCTACCTTTTTCATGTCCTTCCTCCTAAATTTTTACAGGCTGTAGCCGGTTTCTTGATGTTCGCTGATATCCAGACCAGCCACTTCTTCTTCGGCGGTTACTCTAAGACCCATAGTGGCGTCCAGAACTTTAAAGAGAATATAGCTGACGACAAAAGAGTAGATCAGGGTCACGCCCACGGCAATGGCCTGAATCCCCAACTGGCCGGGATTGCCGAAGAACAACCCGTCGCCGCCCGCGGAGTTTATCAGCTTGGTGGCAAAAAGGCCGGTGAGCAGAGCCCCGACGATACCGCCCACACAGTGCACGCCCACCACGTCCAGGGAGTCGTCGTAGCCCAGCTTCACCTTGGCCAGCACCGCCAGGTAGCAGATAATACCCGCGGCAATGCCGATGATGATGGCGGACATGGGACCCACATAACCCGCAGCCGGGGTGATGGCCACCAACCCGGCCACGGCGCCGGAGGCCGCACCCAAGGCGGTGGGCTTACCCCGGAAGGCCCACTCAGTGCCCATCCAGGATAAGGTGGCGGCGCAGGTGGCCAGATGCGTGGCGGTGAAGGCGGAGGAGGCCAAGGCCCCCGCGGCCAGGGCGCTGCCGGCATTGAAGCCGAACCAGCCGAACCACAGCAACCCCGCGCCCAGAACGGTCATGGGCAAATTATGGGGAATGAAGGCCTCGGTGCCGTTCCCATAACCGGCGTAACCCTTACGGGGGCCCATGACCAGGGCCGCAGCCAGGGCGGCGATGCCGGCGTTAATGTGCACCACCGTGCCGCCCGCAAAATCCAGGGCGCCCAGGTTTTTCAACCAGCCGCCGTCGCCCCAGACCCAGTGGGCCACAGGGTTGTAAACTATGGTGGACCATAGTACCATAAACACCAAAAAAGTGCTGAATTTCATGCGCTCCGCCCAGGCCCCGGTGATCAGGGCCGGGGTGATGATGGCGAACATGGCTTGATAAATCATGAAGGTCTGATGGGGGATGGTTTCGGAATAGGCCTTGAAAGGTTCGCCGCCCACGCCGGCCAGACCCAGCCAGTCCAGGTTGCCGATAATCCCGCCCACATCGGGACCGAAGGCCATACTATAACCATAAACGGCCCACAGGACGCCCACCAGGGCTAACATGATAAAGTTCTGCAAGATGGTGCCCAGGACGTTTTTACTGCGCACCATGCCGCCATAAAACAGGGCCAACCCCGGGGTCATGAGCATCACCAGGGCGGCGGAAATCAATACAAAGGCCGTATCAGCCGCATTCATTGTTTATTTCCCTCCCTATGAGGATAAATGATTTCTGAACCAGCTTAGAGCAAAGATGATGCCACGATATAATTCAATAATATCAATAAGATAATAATATAGAGGTTTTTTAATAACTTACAATAATGTCAGTACCAATTTCAAAACAAGACATTATTGTATATTTGTCAAATTATCCCCCTCTTCCTCTCCAACAGGACAGGACCCGTAAAAATCCGGGCCGCGGATTTTAATCCCCCTGGATTGCTCTTTGTGGTATGAATATCTTTAAACCTTGATGCCGTTTCCTTTTTCGGCCGCGGGGGTGGTATGAAGAAAGACAAGACCCGGTTCTTCTTGGGGAAAGCGAAGTTCCCCGGTCCTTTCTCCTGGGAGAAAGCTATTCTTTGCTGTCTGGTCCTGGCTGTCTGGCTGGCTCCGGCCTGCAGGTACAAAGCTCCGCCCCCGCCGCCGGCGCCGGTTTACCCCACCAGGGTGATCAGCCAGGACGGGGTGTCCTACATGGTCCACCGCTTCCGGATTCCCGGCACCCGCCAGGAATTCACCCTGCGCTACGACGGCACCAAGCTCTGGATGGCCCTGAACCTGTTCCAGAGAGTGCAGTTCAGCGGAGCCGCCAAGGATGGCTATCGGCAGGCGGAGATCACCCTTGCCTCCGGAGAGCGGATGCAGGCCGAGGTCTTTGTGAACACCATTGTGGAAGGGGAAACCGATCTGGGTTACTGGAATATGTCCTTATCCCAGATTAACCGCCTGGACCTGGGCAGCGATTGATCTTAAATAATGGCCATCCAGGTTCCGGTCTTTCTGGCGGGCTTGGCCCTGGGGAGCTTCCTCAACGTGGTCATCACCCGCCTGCCCTTAGGCGAGCGGATCTGGGCCGGCCGCTCCCGTTGCCCTCACTGCCGCGTCCTCATTCCCTGGTATGACAACCTGCCCCTGGTCAGTTTCTTTCTCCTGGGGCGCCGCTGCCGCTTCTGCCGCGCCCCCATATCCTGGCGCTATCCCGCGGTGGAGCTGGCCGGGGGGCTTCTGGCCCTGGCCCTCTGGGCCAGGTTTCCCGGCGGCTACCCGCTCATAATCTACGGGCCGTTCGCGGCCGGGCTGCTCGCTCTTACCGGCCTGGACCTGGAGCACCGCTGGCTCCCGGATGTCATTACCCTCCCGGGCATCGCCCTGGGTCTGGTCTTTTCCCTGGTTTTTCCCCACCTCACCTTTCTGGAGGCCCTGGCCGGAGCCCTGGCGGGCGGCGGCATTTTCTTCATTTTGGGATGGGTTTATGAAAAACTGACGGGCAAAATGGGGATGGGGGGCGGGGACGTGAAACTGATGGCCCTCATCGGCGCCTTCCTGGGCCTCAAGTCCCTGCCCTTCGTGATCCTGGTGAGCGCCGCCCTGGGGAGCGTAGTGGGCCTGGCCGCGGTCCTGATCCAGGGCGCCTGGCGCCGGGGCGGCTGGCGGACGGCCGCCATCCCCTACGGCCCTTTTCTGGCCGGGGCCGCGTTGCTCTATCTTTTCGGGGGCGGGGAATTTTTGCGGTTATTAATGAAAGATAGTTTTTAGATTGTTGTTTGATTGCGAATTGGTATGAAAAAAACAAAGCGGGTCCGGAGGCCCGCCTTTTTTATTGATTACCTTTTTTTTTACCAAAAACTTAAAACTTAAAACTAAAAACCGTCTTTACCGGCTGAAGACGCCCTGCTCCACGAATCTGGGGTCATATTCGCCCAGTTTGCGTTTGAAGGTCCAGCCGCCCACCTGTTTCAACCCATAAGCCGCATTCTGCACACTGCGGGAAGGGAGGTTAAAGGGCAGGGAGACGACAAATACCCCGGCGGCGGCAGTGGTGGCGATCAACCCCAGGGGCCGCCCCACCAGAAGGTCGGCCGCCACTCTCACTGAACTGGGTTTGCTATGGTCGGGGACCGCCCAGCCGCGCTCTGCCTTTTCCAGGCTATAGGCCTTGCTGATGCTGTAAGGCTCCTTGGCGGCCGCAAAGCTCCCCCAGATTCCCACCAGCATGATGCTCAAGATTACCGCTAATATCGGCCGGGTCATCGCGGTCCCTCCTTGCTTTTCCCAGGCTTGGGTTATCCATCTTTTCTTTACGGATAACACACTCGGCTTCTTAAATCAAATTTAATAAGGGCTATGGAACGGCTCCGCCGGTTTCGGAGGCTCCCGGCGCAAAGGCGGCGGCTCCTCCAGCCCCACCTTCTCCTTCATGTCGTGGGTGATCTTGGCTCCTTCCTGCAAGTTAGTGATAATATGCGGAGTAATCAAGACCAGGAGTTCGGTTTTTGCCTTGCTGACCCTATCGGACCCGAACAAGGGACCCAAGACCGGCATCTTCCTCAGTCCGGGGATTCCGGCCTGGGTGATGGTCTTATCCTCCCGGATGAGTCCCCCCAGGACCACGGTCTGGTTGTCCCCGGTGATCAAAGAAGTCTTGGCCTGGCGCACCGTGAAGGTGGGAGTGCCGCTCACCCCGGTGCTGGTGCCCTTGGCGTCGCTCACCTCCTGGGCGATCTCCAGGGTCACCATGCCGTTGGCATTGATCTGGGGTTTCACCGAGAGGATGATGCCGGTGTTGCGATACTGCACGGTGGAGGTCTGGAAGGAGGTGGTCTGGCTCACCAGGGGGATCGACTGGGAAGTGAGGATGGGCACTTCCTCGCCGATCATAATGGTGGCCTCCTGGTTGTTGGCGGCCATGATGTGGGGGGAGGCCAGAATGTTCACCTTGCCCTGGGAAGCCAGGAGATTGATGAGGGTCCTGATTTTATTAAGGGTGTCGGTGGCCACAAAGGTGAAACCGCTGGCCGTGGTGAACGCGGCCGAAGCCGGGCCGGAGATGCTCACCCCGGTAAAGGTCGCGGGAGCAGTAGCGCTGGGGGTGGCGGTGGTGCCGCCGGTGGTGCCGGTGGAGGTGCCCGCGGGGGCGGCAGTGCCCCCCAAAAGAAACTCGATGCCGTATGCGAGATCGTCCGTGAGGCGGACCTCGGCCACCAGCACTTCGTTCAACACCTGCCGGGGCATGATATCCAGGCTTTTCAGCAGTCGGGAGATGATGCGCCATTCATGCGGCGGGGCCACGATCACCAAAAGGTTGTTCTCTTCGTCGGGGATGATGCGCACCCCTTCCTTCGGGGCCTGCCCGGGTTGCGCCCCCGGGGTCGTGGGCACGGCCCGCTCCTTCAGGGGTTCGCCCGTGGTTTCCTTGCCCAGGCCCAGACCGGTTTGCGCCCCCAGGCCTCCGGTCCCGCTGGTCCCCGTTCTGCCGACGCCCAAACCCGTGCCCGTGGTCCGTTGGGTCCCCAGGCCTCCCATACCGCCTTCACCCGTGCCGCCCATGCCCCCGGGGCCGCCGAAGGGAGAAGTCCCCATGGCCCTGGCCCCGGTTTCCGGTTTTTTCTCCTTGATGGTGGGGGCCGCGGCTTGGCCGCCGTAGGCCTGGGTCAAAAGATCGGCCAGATTCTTGGCCTTATAATTTTCCACGTGGTAGACATGGATGTTGGCCAGCATATCGGTGCGCTGGTCCAGTTGCTTGACCCAGTAACGGGCCCGCTCCATCAACGGCCCGGAGTTGGCCAGGATCATCACCGCATTGATCCGCTGCACCGGCAGGAAGCTGACCCCGAATTTCCCTTTCTGGGCCAGGGCGCCGTAAGCCGAAAAGATCACTTCCATCTCGCTGATGATTTCGTTGGGGTCGGTATTTTCCACCTTCATCACCCGCACCATGGTTTGGGCCAGGGACTTGGTGTCGATCATATGGACCAGTTGCAGCAGCTTTTCCACGTTGGCCGGGTGGTCGACGATGATCAGGGAATTGTGAGCCCCTTCGTTGATGTTGCCGCCCGGGGACAACAAGGGTTTCAGCACCGCCACCAGATCTTTGGCGATGGTCTGCTCCGGAAACACCACCTGCGCGGTCATGCCCACGGGGGTCTCACCCCGGTGCAGCACCGGCATGGACTGTTGGGCGGATTTCTCCAGGGGCACGATCTGGTACTGAGTGCCCACCTTGACCATGGTGGCGTTGTTGACCAGGAGAATGGTCTCCATAATCCCCAGGATTTCGGTTTCCGTCAGTTTTCCGGTGGCCCGCACGTTGGCGGTGCCCTTGACCCGGGGATCGATGGTGTAATTGATGCCCAGGGTATCCCCCAAAACCCGGACGGCCTCCACCAGGTCCGCATTTTTCAGGTTGAGGTCCAGGGGGTAGACCTTTTCCCCTTCCTTGGGTTTCCGTTTGACAGTGGAGACTTTTTTAATGGCTGCGGCGTATTGGTCGGTGCCGAAATCGTCCAGCCCGGCCTCCTTGCGGGCCTTCTCCACCTTTTCCCGCATAGACTCCTTGGTCTCCGGTTTCGGCGCGGGAGGTTTGCTCACCCTTACCGGTATTTGGGGAGGAGCGGGCGGCGGAGTGGGGGTGGAAACCGTGCTGGGGCCCGCGCAACCCGACAGGCCCACGCTCAGAAGAAAAACGAGCAGGCGCGTCAGGCCGCCCTTGCCGCCCGGCCGGCCGATCCATCCTTTGATTGCACTTTTGATCATCGACACCAAGGCCTCTATTCAGGGAAGTTTAAGGTTTTCTTGCCTTCTTTGCCAAGGAAAACTACCGCCTCATTGGAAATCTCCACCACTTTATACCCTTCCCATTCCTCCCCCTGGCGCACCACCTGGACACTGGGCTGGGCCTGCTTGCCCCGGGCGGCTTTTTCGCTGATCAGGGCCGCCCTGTCTTCGCCGATGATAATGGTGCCCAAAAGCGTCCGGCCTTCCAGACTGCCCTGGGTCTTGGCGGCCTGGACGGTGGGATCCGGACCGGTCCGGTCCTGGCTGAAAAGATTTTTAGAGGAGACCACGGAATAGGCTTTCAAGGGCTGGGAATCCCTTAGGGGGGTGACCTTGGGCACTTCCGGCCCTTTCCGGGCGGGGGAGACCCCGGGCGCCAGGTCGTCGCCGAACCACACCTGGAAAATCCCCACCAGGAGCAGGCCGATACCCGCCAGCAACGCCAGTTGCCAATAGAAACTGCGACGCCAAATCAAGCGCTGGCTCCCTTTTTCTTGATCAGACCCGTCACCACCAGATTCACCTGGAGCGTCTGGGTTTGATCCCTTTGAGTGCCCATCCAGCGGGGGGCGTTAATCTCCATTTCCGGAATGAACAACAACTTCTTGTGATGTTCCAGGTGATAAAGAACGGTGAGCATCTGGGCCACGTTTCCCGACAGTTGCACCTGCACCGGCACTTCCTGGTAAGGACCCGCGTCCCGGGCTTGCAGGACCTTGGTGCTGGTCATCTGCACTCCGTGGGCTCCGGTGATATTTTTCAAGATTTCCTGGAGGTCCGCGGAGGCCACCCCGGGATTATCCCCGGCTAAAAATTGCCCCTCCATCTGTCCCACCGTGGTTTTTAAGGCCTGGAGGGCCTGGGCCACCTTGCCTTTGCTGTCCCGCAAGGCCTGGTAGCGCACCAGGAGTTGGCGCTTGCGCTCCAGGTCCTGGTCCCAACTGCTTTGCAAGGCCAGCAGCGGGTAAACCAGGACAAAGTAGAAGACCAGGAGCAGCAAGAACCCTGCTCCCAACCAGACGAGACGCTGCTGCTGAGGGGTCAGCCCCTCAGGGAGCCAGTTCAAGTCCTTTAATTTCTGCCTTAATTTTAAAATGCTCGAGTTTATTGGCATCGGTCACGATGGGGGAGGCGAATTCCGTTTTGGTGAGCCAGCCGGATTTCTCCAGTAGAGGAATTAAATCCGCGGCGGACCTGGACATGCCTCCCATCTCCAGGTTCTGCTGACTGACTCTTAGGTTAAATAGCCAGGTATGCTCCGGAATCAGTTGGGTCAGGTCCTTCAGGACCTTGAGTTTATTGGGCGTTTGCTCCAGGCGGCGGAGGTTCTGCATCTGCTTGGCCAGGGCCCGGGCCTCCTCCAGTTGCTTCTCCACCTGGCGGACGTCAGGGGTGACCTTGGCCAATTCCTGATCCACCTGGTAGAGCTGGACCCGCTTGTGCACCACCAGACTCCCCACCCAGAGAACCGCCAGAGCCACCAGAACCAGCAGCAGCCACTTGTGCAGGGAAAAACCGGTGGACCCGGCCGCGGCCCGCTCCTCCGGCGGCAGCAGATTGATCCCCACCGGCACTTTCCCCAGGCCCCGGAGCGCGGCTCCCACTGCGGGCAGGGCCGCGGCTTCCAGGTCTTTTTCCGGCGGCAGGCCTTGCATGGTGAAACCGCACGGGTTGACGACCGCCAGATTCTCCTGCCGGGCCAGGGCGGTGATCTCCGGCGCCGCCGCCATTGGCCCGTAAAGACCCACCGCCTGGGGCGGGCTGCCGGTCTCTTGCAGGCGCCGGAGTTCCGCGGCTAAAGCCTCGCCAATGCGCTGCCCCGGTTTGGGCCGCAAGAGCTTGGAGAAACTTAAGGTCCGGCCCCGGATGTGGGTCAGTTCGATCCCGCCCTGCTCCTCCCGGAGGAGCAGCCAGGAAGGCGGCAATTTCCCCCCCAAGAGGCTGAAGGCATTGGCTGCCGCGGACGGCCCCGGCTCCAGGGAATTGGGCCTTAACCCCACCCGGGTGAGGAGTTCCAGGCATTCCTCCACCGGTTCCCGGAGCAGGGCCAGCAACATCAAATGAATGCCGGTCTCCGTTTCCCTGATAATCTGAAAGCCGTAATATAGGCGATCCGCCGGGATCGGCAAGAAGCGGTCCAATTCATAACTCACCACCTGGGCCAGGTTTTCCGCGGCCGCCAGCGGCAGCTCCGCCTCCCGGAAAAAGCCCAGGTCCCGGCTCACCGTCAGGTTCACCGGGCTGTTGGCCAGGCCCCGGGAAGACACGATCTCCTGCAGGCGGGCTTCCAGGGCGTCAAGATTCTTCTGTTCCCGGGGCAACCTCTCCAGATGCGCCGCCTGCATGCCCGCGAAACCCTTCCGCACCTGGACCAGGGTCAGCCCCCCCGGGTTCCAGGTACACCCCCAGGCTCCCGCCTTCCGTCAACAGGGTCGAGGAGATGGTCTCCCACAAATTAACGCGTTTTAAGTTCATGCCCGTTCTTCAACCGGGATAATCATCCGCCCAATAAACAAACTGCCAGGGCGGGTTTCCCCTCTGATTGAGCCGCACCACCGCCTTGATGGTATGGCGGGCCCCCTCTCTATTATTTATCATGCCCGTGGCCAAGATGGTAAAAAAAGGGGAGCTCCGGAAGGAAAGGTTTTGGATCACCGGCAGCAGGCGGGGGTCCCCGGACAATCGCGGCATCACCGCCTGGGGCCGCAAAGGGGCCGCCTCCCGCTCCTGGATCAACAACCGGGCCAGGTCCCCGGGAATTCCCAGGCCCTGCATCACCTCCAGGGGGGCGGCGTTCATGTTTACCTGGGCCGCTCCCAGAACCGTGAGAAAGGAGGCCAGGCGCACCGGCAAGCCGGTACCGGCAAAGCCCCGGACCCAGGCCAGTTCCTCCACCGTGTCGAACAGGGCGTTTTTGGACGGATAAGGGGGCTCCAACCCCAGGTAATAATCGCTCTTGGCGCCGTAGGGACGGGGCTGGAGACCGGTTTGCCGCCAATCCTGGATGGAATCCACCATGACCCGCCACTTCCCCTCGGGAATCCCCAGGGCGATAAACAGGTTGGCCAGGATTTTGTCATCGGCCCGGTTCAGATTGATCTTCCCGGCTTCGTCCGCCACCCGCACCTCCACCCGGCCGCCGGGCAGCTCCACTACATGGCGCCTCTGGTCTCCGATCCAGGGCTGGGGCCGCGGCTGCAACTGCATCTGGGATTCCTCGACCCGCATCTCGCTGTACTTGGCCTAC
>Ga0233422_10001065_pt1 | contig 12603 bp, 12 predicted proteins | sample Watercolumn_Mata_2_FD_182724 | JGI IMG/M metagenome (GOLD analysis project Ga0233422, IMG submission 182724) | Freshwater microbial communities from Lake Matano, South Sulawesi, Indonesia - Watercolumn_Matano_2014_110_MG | ecosystem: Environmental > Aquatic > Freshwater > Lake | place...
TCGCTCGCCGCCCAAATTTTGCGCGAAATTGCCTAATCAAGTCAATCAAAGATGGTATCGCAAGATCACTCAATCGCGCCGCGCTCGCGCAGGAATTGTTCCAGCCGCGCGATGAAGCGTTCGGCATCCTTGAGCATTTGCTCCATCCCGGCATCAGACAGGATTTCTTGCTTGATGCGTCCTTCTGGATCGCGTTCGCCGCCATAGTCACTGACGATTCGCCCACGCATCAACTCGCGGAATATCTTGTGATATTCCGATTCGATCAATCCTGGCTTGACCAGAAACTGCGAAATAGCGCCTTCAACCCCGCGATGTTTGCCGCGCACGACGTTGACCGCGTACAGCGCGGCGGTTGCCATATGGAACGCGGCATAGTACGCCCGCGAAACCGCGCCGCGTAGAAATTTCTCCTTCAAGAGCAGTCCCTGCTCCCAAAAATAGCGCGCGTTGTCCACATGATACTGAATCGTCTTGCGAGTCGCGTCATCCATCTGGCGAAATTCTCCTTCGACAAAATCAAGCGGCACTTGGCGTTCTTCGTTTGCCCACGCGACAGGGTCCCACAACTCGACACCATCGCGTCGAATGTTGACGTAGAGGGTGTGCTTGACACTTTGCCAATAATGATATTTTCTCTCGCTGACGATGATTGAACTGATGCCCGCGTCGAATTCTAAGCTGAAATCGTCCTCGGTTTTCTCAATGCGCGGCATCACATCGCCATTCGCCGTGACGATGAGCAAATCCGTGTCCGATTCCGCATCCGCATCGCCGCGTGCTTTCGACCCGTAGAGAATCACGCGACGGATCGCGTCGCCGCACTCGCTTTCCAGGCGCGCGAGAAAGCGCGCCAGCACCTCGCGTTCCTTGCCGACGAGATACGGCGTTTGGACTTCACGCAGTACCTTTTCACCGCGCCCCAAACCCATACCGCACCTGTTTACCTGTCTACGTGCCTACTTGCCACGCGCCCAACACCCCTTCTCGCGCACATGCCGTTCGTATTCTTCGCGGAACGCTTTCACGCTGCTCGTCACTGGCGCGGTCGAAAAATCACCCAGTGGACACAGCGTCCGCCCCAGGATTTGGTTTGCGACGTTTGCCAACAAATCAATCTCTGCCATTGTGCCCGCCCCACTGTCAATGCGGTCGAGCAGGCGCGCCATCCAGTACGTTCCTTCGCGACAGGGCGTACACTTGCCGCACGACTCGTGCTCGAAAAAGTGCGACGTTTTTTTCGCCATCCACACCATGCACGTATCTTCGTCCATCACGATGACGGATGCCGAGCCGAGCGCAGAGCCGAATGGTTGCAGCGCTTCGAAATCGAGTTTCGTATCCAGCACCGCTTCGTTCAGGGCAGGATTGAGAACGAAACTGCTCGCGCCTGCGGGCATAATCGCCTTCAACCTTTTGCCGCCGCGAATGCCCCCGCCAAAATCGTAAATCAGATCGCGAAATGAGATGCTGCCGAACGCGGCTTCGTAATTCCCAGGGCGATTGACGTGACCACTCAAGCAAAATATCTTCGGTCCGGTGGATTTCGTCGTACCGATCTTGGCGTACCACTCCGCGCCGCGTTCGATAATGAGCGGCACGTTCGCGAGCGTTTCGACATTGTTGATGACGGTCGGCTTGTTATAGAGACCGACGCTCGCGGGGAACGGCGGCTTGACGCGCGGCTGTCCCAGTTTGCCCTCCATACTTTCGAGGAGCGCGGTTTCCTCGCCGCAAATGTAGGCGCCCGCGCCGCGATGCACCGTAATCGTCAGACTAGAAGCGGAGCCGAAAATACTCTTGCCAAGATAGCCGCGCGCTTCCGCTTGTGCAATCGCGCGCTCGAGGCAATGCGCCGCGTACGGGAACTCGCCGCGAATGTAGACGAACGCGTGGTTGCACTGGATCGCGTACGACGCCAGCGCCATCCCCTCGATGAATTGATGCGGATTGCGCTCCATGATTTGGCGATCTTTGAACGTCCCAGGTTCCGATTCGTCGGCGTTCGCGACGAGGTAGCGTGGGAAGACGCCTTTCGGCAGGAAACTCCATTTGACGCCCGCGGGAAAGCCCGCGCCGCCGCGCCCGCGCAAGCCCGCCACCTTGACCGCGTCGGTTACTTGATCGGGGGTCATTTCCTTCACCGCTTTGCGAAACGCGGAGTAGCCGCCGTGCTTTTCGTAGACGGCGATGTCAGCGATATTTGGAATGTCAAAGTCTCTGAGAATAAAGTGTTCCATATGAATCCAGATCGCCAGTAGACAGTCAACAGTCGACAGCAAGATTTCTACTTGAGGTAGTCGCGATTGGGCGCGCCGGTCTCGCGCTAAATTCCTATGCCTATCTGTGCTCTATGCGGAGCGATTCTCTCCTCCGCTAATTTGATATACTCAGGATCAATGTCGTAGCCCACATATTTCCTCCCTGCCTTCAAAGCCGCAATCGCTGTTGTTCCGCTTCCCATAAACGGATCCAACACTACGTCGCCCTTGAACGTATAGAGTTGAATCAGACGAAAGGGTAACTCAATTGGGAATGGCGCGGGGTGTCCCACTTTCTTGGCAGATTCAGGATTCATCGTCCACACGGATTTTGTCCACTCCGTGAATTGCTCTTTGGAAATCGTGTCCCTGCCGTTATCTGTTTTCTTCCGCATAAAGTCACCCTTGCAGAAAATCAGAATATATTCGTGAACATCCCGCAAGACGGGATTCGATGCGGATTGCCAACTACCCCACGCCATCGAGACACCCGCTCCCGCTCCCTTGTTCCAGATTATTTCCCCGCGCATCTGGAATCCAATATCAATCATGATCTGAGAGATATGGTCAGAGAGTGGTATATAGGGCTTCCTGCCCAGATTCGCCACGTTCACGCACGCCCGTCCGCCATTGACGAGGACGCGATACGTTTCGGAAAACACATTGCGGAGCAATTGCAAATATTCTTTGAGCGATAAATCCTCATCGTACTCTTTCGTAACATTGTAAGGAGGCGAAGTCACCATCAAATGCAGCGAATTGTTGGGTATCTCCTTCATTTTCTCGGAACTACCCAAGATGATTCTATTTTCCAATTCGACAGGGAATGCGTTATCTGGTAGCACCTCACGACTATTGTTGGCAGGCAACTCGGAATACAATCTCGAACCATAGTACGTTGCCGAGTTGTGACTGATTCGCGAGGTCGTGCCAAATGCGCTGGTTCTTGATCCCTTTCTCATTGTTCAATCCCTCTTCCAAAGATCTAGCCATCGTTCGTACGGGTTGTACTTTGTTTCCTTCCGCTCCCACTCTATTGGAATTTTCAGGCTCTGAGGATGATCGGCAAGAATATTGAGCCCCTCCGCCGAGATTTCAACCCCGCGAGGGTTTGTGCCTGCTTTGGGAAGTCTGATGTACCTATCTCGGCCGATGTGCTGGAGTGTTTCTCTCTGAATTGAACGCGGAAAGAAGAATAGCCATCCCATGTCACCCCAGTTTACTTGGACGAGAATCGTGTCGCAACTTGGTATGTATTCTTGCCAAAACCTGGTGGCTTGTTCTGCATCAACCGTCCAGATAAGCTTGACGCCTCCCAATCTTCTGCCGGTCACAGTCTCTATCGAAATAGGGTTCCCAAACACCCGAACGTCTATTTCTGGTTCGGTTATTGGAATGTCGGTCTCAACATTCTCCTGACCGAATTTGTAGATCAACAAGGCGATAAGGATTCTTTCCCGCGCTGATCCGACCTCCATACCAACTTTTCCTGCGCGGGAACTTTCCAACTCCGCAATGGAAAACAATTCGGGGAGTTTTGTTTGTATCCTCTTCACAATTGCTTGGTCTGAAACAATTCAGCGATGCCCATCCTGCGGCTCCCCTCAGAAAACAATTCAATCTTGCGATAGGTTTTGACTGTCGCCTGTCTGCTGTTGACTGTCGACTTCCCTATCGGTCAACGTCCCCAAGAATAATATCCGTCATCGCGATAATGCCGACCAAGTCCGCGATGTAATATCCTTTCGAAATCATCGGCAGCGTTTGCAAATTTGCGAACGATGGTGTGCGGACGCGGACGCGATGCGGGTGATTCGTGCCGTCGCTTGATACAAGGAACCCCAGTTCACCGCGCGGCGATTCCACTGGCGCGTACACGAGACCGACCGGCGGCGTGATGCCTTCCGTCCACAACTTGAAATGATGGATCAGCGACTCCATCGAATTCTGCAATTCCGGTTTCGGCGGCGGCGCCACTTTGCGATTGTTTGTGACGTACGGCTGCCCCTTCATCTTTTCCAATTTCGCCAGCGCTTGCTCGACGATGCGCAGCGATTGCCGGATTTCTTCCATCCGAACATAGTAACATTCGAGTATGTCCGCTTTGGCGCGTGTGCTGACCGGCACGTCGAAATCGTACTGCTCGTAGCCCGAGTACGGCGATGCTTTTCGCAGGTCCCAGCTCACGCCTGTGGCGCGCAGCATCGGCCCTGTCACGCCGAGCGCGAGCGCTTGCTCGGCGGTGTACTCGGCGATGCCGCGGGTGCGCACGAGCCAGATCGGATTCTTGTTCAGCAGGTCTTCGTACTCTTTGAGGCGCGGCGGAATCATCTTGATGAATGCGCGGACCGCCTCGGAAAAGCCCATCGGCAAATCCTGCGCGAGTCCCCCAAAGCGGAAGTACGAGGTCATCATGCGCGCGCCGGCAACCATTTCAAAAATATCAAGCGCGGCTTCGCGTTCACGGAACGCGTACGTCATCACCGTCACTGCACCAATGTCCATCGCTTGCGAGCCGACCGCGACGAGGTGCGACTGGACACGCTGAATTTCACACAGGATCACGCGGGCGATTTGCGCGCGCTCCGGCACCTCTACTTCCATCAATTTCTCAATCGCAAGGCAGTACGCCAGATCGTTGAAAAATGTTGCAAAGTAGTCCATCCGGTCGAACAAGGGAATCGCTTTGAGGTACGTTTTGGACTCGGCATTCTTCTCAATGCCCGTATGCAAGTATCCAATGTCCGGCATCGCGCTGACGATTTTTTCGCCGTCCACTTCGAGCGCGACGCGCAAAACACCGTGCGTGGACGGATGGTGCGGCCCCATATTGATCAGCAACGTTTCCGATTGCGTGCCCGACCACGGTGTCGCAGGTTCGCCAAGCGTCAGCGGCAGTTCTGTGACAGTGCCCCCCACACTGCCGATGAGTCGGCGCGGCTTCGGGGGCGCGACCGCACTCGGCTTGTCGGGCTGAATTTCATCGTACGTGTGGGTGAACTCGACCGGCTCGTATCCGAGCGGATGGTCTTTGCGCAGCGGATGCCCAGCGACGTAATCAGGCAGCAGGAGACGACGCAAAAAGGGATGATACAGAAATGTGATGCCGAACAGATCGTACACTTCGCGTTCGTAGAAATTCGCGCCAGGGTAAATCGCAGTGAGTGACGGGACGCTGGTGGCGTCGCTCGACAACTGCACGCGCAGGCGCAGGCGCGTGTTGTTTTTCATGGAAAGGAAATAGTACAACACGTCAAAGCGCGGTTCGCGCGGCAGCCAATCGAGCGCGGTGACGTCGAGGAGCATTTCGAAATGCAACGCGGGGTCGGCACGCAGAAGACGCGCCACATCAAGCAGAGATTCACGCGGAATCGTCACCGTCGTCTCGCCGCGAAATTCGGAGACGACTTGGATCGCGCTGGGAAATCGCTCGTAAAGTTTTCGAATTGCAGTTTCAATGGACATTGGCACAGACCTTATACTGTCTACCGTTGACTGTCTACGGATGACCGTCGTTATCCCCGCAAACCCCACTGCTCGATCCGAATTCGTCCCTTCGGCTCCCCTTTTTTGATTTTTTCGTGCAAGCGCAGAATACCGTTCATCAGTGCCTCGGGACGCGGAGGACAACCCGCGACGTAGACGTCAACGGGGATGATTTCGTCCACGCCCTGCAGAATCGCATAATTGTTGTAGATGCCGCCGCACGCCGCGCAATCCCCCATCGCGATCACCCACTTGGGTTCGAGCATCTGGTCGTACAGTTGGCGGACGACCGGCGCCATCTTGCGCGAGACGCGTCCCGCGACGAACATCAAGTCCGCCTGGCGCGGCGACGCGCGGTATACTTCCATACCAAAGCGCGCTAGATCAAAACGCGGCATGTACACCGCCATCATCTCAATCGCGCAGCACGCGAGACCAAAGAGCAGGGGCCACATCGAGCCGGTGCGCGCCCAACGCAGCACATCCTCAAGTTTGGCAAACACAATCCCAGGTTGTCCTGCTTTCGCTTCGGGTGATCCTGCGGCAGTTGGATTTTCCTTCGCTATCATCGTTTGAGCGTCCATTCGTTTTCCGCTCCTCAATTTCCAATCGCGCTCTTGGTCTGGATTATATCACATCGCAATTGAGAAAACAAACGCGCGTAGGGTGTTTGACTAGGCGCCCCTACGCGCGCTGCCCCAACAGTTCGCGCGCGACCTGCCACAGGGTCGGCGGGTGCAGAAGCATATTCGCATACGAAGCATTCGCCATCGGACAGGCACACTCGCCCGCCGCAATGCTGCACCGCAAGTCCCCCAGCGCGCCGACTTGTTCGAACCACAAGGGCCGCAAATCATATGCGGTGTCGCGCAAATTGCCAATCGGTTCGGCGCGGATGCAGCACGACCAGACGTCGCCGTTCGGCGCGATGTGCCCGCTCGCCCAGCCCGCATAGCACGGAACGATCTGCCGTTGCTCCTCGAGCGTGCGCTTCGCCAGTTGATAGTACTGCGCGCGGAACGATTGCGTAATGCGCGCAAAGCCGCGCGCGGGCGTGGCGCGCGCGTGTTCGCTCAGAAAATCGGCGATCGGCGCGTAATCGCGCGCCAACGGCGTGATATCCATACCGACCGTGTCCAGTTCGACGCGCTCTTCGGCGACTTCGGTGATGTACGAATCGGGCGCGAGCGACTGCAAGCCGTCATAGATCTCGCGAAATCCCGTGACGTTGAATTGCGAAATGACCGTGTGGATGCTCAGCACCAGATTCGCATAGTTGTGTGTCAAGTCGTTGAGCATCTTCCATGTCGCCATCGCCTTGTCCCAGTTGCCAGGCACCTGACGAATTTCGTCGTGCCCCGCGCCAACGCCGTCGAGCGAGAGATTGATGCCGATTTTCGACGCGCGCGCGTTCGCGCAGATTTTCGCGACCCCGTCGCGGATGCGGTCGGTCAAGATGCCGTTCGTCGGAATGGTGATGTACTCAGGGCAGCAGTGTTCGTATGCGGCAAGGACGATTTCGGGCAAATCCTTGCGCAGAAACGGCTCACCGCCGGTGAAGGTCAAATAAATCGGCTTGCCGAGGTGCTGAAAGACGCGACCCCATTCGTCGAGCGTCAGGTCGTCGTTTGGTTTGCGCCACACGTCGCACGTGCGGCATTTGCTGTTGCAGCGAAACGAAACGCTGACGACAATACTAAACGGCAGCAGTTTCGGAAAACCAAATTTGTAGAACGACCAGTAGAGCGGGAGTTTAGGGAGAAGAGAAAACATTCTATCCATGCTCGCCCGTGCGCGCCTGTGCGCCGAGGAAAAAGCGCAGCGCGTCGCGCGCGCGGTGCGGCGCGTTGAGCCACGTATCGCGCATCAGCAGGCGGCGCGCGAGACGCGAAGGGCGGAAGTAAAAGCGGCGGTACGCTTCGTGCCATTTGCGCTCGACCATTTCGGGAGTCAGGGTGCCGACTTGGAAATGCGCGCGGTCGGAGTGGATCGCGTAATCGTCCCAGGTGTGCGAAAAGAGAATACCTTCCTTCTTGATGAGTTTCCATAATTCGGTGCCGGGAAACGGCGCGGCGATCATAAAGTTCGCGAGATCGGGATCGAGTTCGAGCGCGAGTTGCGTCGTCTTTTCCATCGTCGCTTCGGTTTCCCAAGGCATCCCATAAATGAAAAAGCCCATCGTTTGCAAGCCCGCCCCTTTGGCATTCCTGAACGCAGCGCGTACCTGATCGAGCGTCTGCGATTTCTTGACGACCCGTTTCAAGATGTCCTCGTCACCGCTCTCCACGCCAAAGCCCGCGCGTTTACATCCGGCTTGCTTCATCAGCTGAAACAGTTCGAGGTCGGCGTGATTGACTTTCATTCCGTGGATCGTGACCCAGGGCACTGTATTCAACTTGTCTGCAATGAGCGCGCTGCACAATGCCTTCGCCCGTTTGAGATCGAGATTCCAAATATCATCCGTGATCCCAATCTCGGTCGCGTGGAAATCCTCGACGAGCATTCGCCATTCCTCGACGACATTCTCGACCGAGCGCGCGCGCCAGGTGTCTCCCGTGATCGGCTTGGAGCAGTAGGTGCATTTGTACGGGCAACCGCGCGAAGTAACGATCGTGTATGCGCGCGCGTGCGGATCCAGTCCATCGGTGAGCGGCTGCAAGTTGGTGTAACGTTCGATCTTGAAGAGATGATACGCAGGCAAGGGAATGTTGTCGAGATCAGCACGCAGCGGGCGGTCGAGATTGTGCATCACGCGCCCCGTCGCGTCGCGCCAAGACAAACCGAGGACGTTGGCCCATTGGGGACTGTTGAATGTTGACTGTTGACTGTCGACTGATTCCAGCACGCGCAGAATTTCGACCAACGCGTCTTCGCCTTCGCCGCGCACGACGAGATCCACTGCGGGTTTCTGCATGGACTCGTCGGGCTCCAGCGTGAGATGCGGACCGCCGAGAATCGTCACCGTGCCGCGCGCTTTCGCATCGCGCGCAACTGCCCATGCGTTTTCGATCAGCACGGTGGGCGCGGAAATGCCGACGACATCGAACGGGCGCTGTTCCGCGCGCGCGCGATCCAGCACTTGCGCGACCGATTGATCTTCGACCGCGCCGTCGTGTAATGTCACATCCGTATATCCATTCGCCAAGAGCGAACCCGCAAGGTAGCCCAAGCCGTTATGGATATGGGCGCGCGAGTTCCACACTTTAGAGTCCGGAGAGACCAGCAGAATTCTCATCTTTCCACCAAGCCGATTATACACCGCGCGGGTGCATCGGTCAACAAAAAAGCGAGGATGAATCGCCTCGCCTCGACGCCAGACCCGATCAGCATTTATCCCAGTTCGTGCACGTGCTTTTGCAATTCACGTTGCGGAAAGCGGAGATATTGATCCTTGACGATCAGCTCCATTTCTTTTAGCGTCAGGCGCAATCGAAGGTTGTTGTACGCGTCCTCCGCCGTCGTGCCGTACCCGAGTTTCTTTTTGCCGTTCTTCATCGCAAAGAGGAAAAAATGATGGGGGTTATTGAAACTGCTCATTCTCGTTCCCTTGCCATTGCATCCGAAGGTTATGCTTTGATCAACGAATCGGCAAACACGCTTGATTTCTCGCGCAGGAATTGCGGCAAGCCGGCGTTCACTTCGCGGTCGAATTTACCACGCAACAATCTTTGGTAAAAGCCATAGTCAATCCCCTTGACCTTTTTGTCGTCGGGATAGCGATGGTAGTTCTCTTTCGACATCCGGCTCTTGCCTTCCGCGATCAGTTGGTAGCCGAGCGCGGAGCCGGGGTACGGCGCATAGTACGAAATCGAGGGGAGCACGCGTTTCATGCGCTTTAACATTCGAACCGTGTCGAAGGCGTCTTCGCGCGTCTCGCCCGGAATGCCGAGCATAATGTTCGCCCAGAATTTCGGCGGGATGTAGCCGCGCGCTTCCAGGTCATCGCCGATCTTATTGAGCAGGTCAATCGCGAAATAGTTGTCTTCGGCTGTACATTCCTTGTTCAAGATTTTCAGCACGCGATCACTGCCGGACTCAAAGCCAAGGGAGACGTGATTCCAATTCGTCTCGCGCACGAGCGCCTCGAACAACTGGGGCCACTGACGTACCGTGTCCGAACGTCCCGCCGCCCAATAGCCCCAACGCTTGTGTGCCTTGCGCGGATATTTTTCGAGCCACTCTTTCAACCACGCCGGATGCTGAAAGAACATCGAATCGTGAATGACGACCGAGCCGATTGGCCCGTACTTGTCGTCAAGAAAGTTGAGTTCGTCAATCACCTGATCCACCGACTTGCGTCCCATATTCGGAATGTACGACGACTCGTTGCAAAAGACGCACTGCCAAGGGCAGACGCGGCTCGTCAGAATCGTCGCGACGGGACCGGGACCCCAGCCGCATTCCGGCTCAAGCGGCCACGGAAAATCGGCAAGGTTGGGATTGGGCCACAGCGTGCGATCCATCAAAGCCCAATCGGACATGGATTTCGCGCCGACGCCGGTGACCATGCGCGGAAATGCCTGCGGGTCTTTCAGCAAGTCCGCGATGATGTTTTCGCCGGGACCCTGGCAAATGTGATCGAACTCCGCGACTGTTTCCATTTCGTCCGGCGCGACGGTCGCGTGCATTCCGCCAGTGATGACGATGCCGCGCGGATTGACGCGCTTGAAAATCTTGGCGGCTTGGTACGCGAACGGGTACGTGTAACTGCGAACGTTCATCACCAGCACGTCGTAGCCCGCGACGTATTTGCCCAACTCGTCGAACGAACGGAGCGAGCGCGTCGAAAACAGATCAGTTTCGACATTGTTATTCTTCAGAATCGTGCGGAGAAGCCCCAAGCCGTGATCCTGCCAGCGATCGTGCGCGCCCGCCGGTCGCACAAACACGCCGAGGTCTCCAAGGTCGAGCCAGAGCCGTTTCATTCCGTCCCACCATTACAACACGCACAAGCATCCGCACCCTTTGCCTTCTCAAACGCCTCGCGTCCTTCTTGGATGGCAAAGTAGATCAAGCCCAACGCACCGAGACTATCGGCGTAGCCGATGCCGGTCACTTGATACAGCAAACTCGCTGCAAGCAATACAACAGACATGTAGATGCAAACCTTGGTGAAATTCGCGTCCGCCAAAATCGGCGCGGAATCTAGCCGTCGTCCCACGACAGTTTTGGCGTACACCAGCGCCCACATCACCGCAATCGAAATCAACGAAATGATCAAGCCGCTGATCGTCGTTTCGGGTTTGTGTCCGGAATAAATATTGAGCAGCGCAGTGACGAACAAACCGGCGGCGAGAAGATAGAAACTCGCGCCGGTGATTCGTAGCGCGGTTTTCTCAAAAACACTTCGCGGCGTATGGGGATTGTTCTGGATTCGCAGGATCATCGCGACAATCCCCAGCCCGGACATGACCTCGATGAAACTGTCCACGCCAAAGCCAAACAGCGCGAGCGTTTCGTCGTGAACGCCGAACGCAATCGAGACGATTCCTTCGCCCAGGTTGTACAGCACTGTGAAGACGCCAAGCAGCAAGGCGTACTGATAGTGCCGCGCCACAGAATTTTCTTCGACAATAATCGTCATTCGTTTACCCTTGCACCGCCCGTAAGGGCAGGTGTTCGTTCCTTCATTCGTTGACGCCGCCGCCCACCACCGCGATCAACTTGACCACATCGCCATCTTGCACGCGATATTCTTTCGACTGCGGCGCGTCGTTCACCAGCACGAGCGCGACGACTTCCGATGGAATATTGAGCGCGCGCAGCGTCTCGCGCACGGTGTTGCCCGCTTCGATGACAATTCCCGACTTGCCGCCGATGTACGATTTGATGATGCCGAGGGCTTGGAGTTTTGCCGACATTGGAAACTGGAGGTTGGAGGATGGAGGTTGGAAGCTGGAAACAATGCAATCCAACTTCTAACCTCCATCCGCTCACGCGACCAAGTTCGTCAATCCCAACCGCTCCAATGTTTCCGGCTTGGGTATGCCGTTCGTGTTCCACCCGCGCTGCTTGTAGTACATATCGAGCAATCGGTTCACATCTTCCAACGACGTGATTTTGCCAGCGGTCGTACCGGTCTTGGGCGGTTCGGTGTAAAAGCGCGGCGCGGGCATATCCCACGCGCGCCCAAATCCAGGTTGCTCACGCACCCAGTACATTCGCGTCAAATTCCAGATGCGTTCGCTCACCACCTCCAAGTCCTTCCACGAACGCTTGATACCCGTGATCGCTTCGAGTGCGGGCGGATACAGCTCGAGGTCGAGATTCAACTCGACCCACTGCAAGCGGCACGCGCCCAACGTGTCGAACATCGGGCGAACATGCTGCAGCCAAATCACGCGCGCGACTTTGTCCGCGTTGACCAGTTCGCGCCCGACTTGTAGATCGTAGGTGATCGCCCACGCGCGATTATGGTGCGCGCCGACATCCGCGGTCATATACGCGAGCAACATCGCGGTCGCGCTGTGCGTCGCGTATGCCGACTGCTCCATCCCCTTGACCTGAATCGCGAGTTTTTCGCTCCCCTTGCCCACTTTTTGCGCGGCGCGTTTTGTTCCTTCCGCGAGCAGCGCACCAAACCCTTCGCGCTTGGCGATTTTTTCGATCAGCTTGAACACCGCGTCCACATTACCAAACTTCAAATCGAGTCCATCGGTGTCTGCCTTCGATAGAATGCCCTTTTCGCAGCACTCCATCGCCCACGCGATCGCGCCGCCCGCGCTGATCGTGTCAATGCCCCAGTCGTCGCACAATAGATTCGCCTGCGCGACATCCTCGATTTCTGCGAGACCCAGGTTCGAGCCGACCATGCCGATCGTCTCATACTCGGGACCTTCGACGTTGGTGCCATACC
>Ga0233422_10001066_pt1 | contig 12603 bp, 8 predicted proteins | sample Watercolumn_Mata_2_FD_182724 | JGI IMG/M metagenome (GOLD analysis project Ga0233422, IMG submission 182724) | Freshwater microbial communities from Lake Matano, South Sulawesi, Indonesia - Watercolumn_Matano_2014_110_MG | ecosystem: Environmental > Aquatic > Freshwater > Lake | place...
TATAGGGATTTTTTAATCCTTTGCCGCGGCTGGGTTTGTGTTGTTTGATTTTGGTTTTCAAAAATCTTTCCAACTGGCTGTCAGAAATCTCTTTTCTTTTGGCTTCATTGATTTCCAGCGCCAGGTAGAGGATTTTTTTGGTGCGCAAATGATCTTTGGCTGAGACAAAAATTAGTGGCGCCCACCACAAATAAGCCAGCTGCTGGCGGTAATAATCAATGTATTTATTAATGGTCCCGGTGTCTTTGTCGGGAATCAGGTCCCATTTATTGGCCACAATAATCACCGGCTGGCCGGCAGCCAGTATCGCCTGGGAAATTTTTTTGTCTTGGGCCTCTATTTTTTTCTGCGCTTCAACCACCAGCAGCACCATATCGGCTTCGCCAATAGCGGTCAGTGTTTTATCGACGGATTTTTTTTCCAGCGATCCGGCTAACACCTTGCCTTTTTTGCGCAGTCCCGCTGTGTCGATGATGATAAATTTGTTGTTTTGATATTCTAATTCAGTGTCATGCGATTCGCGGGTGGTATGGGGAGTATCGGTCACTATCACCCTTTCTTCTCCCAGAATAGAATTGACTAGTAATGATTTGCCGACATTGGGCCGCCCGACAATAGCGATTTTAATGGCCGGCAACTTATCAGCGGCCGGCGGCAATTTATCAGCGGCCGGCGGCAATTTTTTCATTATTTCATCCAGCAAATCGCCGACTCCCGAACCATTGGCCGCGGAAATAAATAGGGGCTCGCCCAAGCCCAATTTATAAATTTCCGAGGTGGCTTGTCTTAGGCGTAAACTATCGGCTTTATTGCCAACCAAAATTATTTTTTCTTTTAACCCCCTTTTTATCAGGATTTTGGTCAGGAGTTTGTCGCTGATAGTAGCGCCATCTTTGGCGTCAATTATGAATAAAATCAAATCAGCCGCGGTAATCGCTTTTTCTACTTGACCAATAGTTTGTTTTTCTATCTCCCCAGCAGTTTTTTGGTTAATGTCTAGTCCGCCGGTGTCAATGATTGTAAATTGCCGGTCGCGCCAGCTGACAACATCAATATTTCTGTCGCGAGTAGTGCCGGCGACAGAGGAGACCAGAGCTTTATTTTTTTCTATCAAGCGGTTAAACAGTGTTGACTTGCCGACATTGGCGCGGCCCACAATCACCACTTGAGGTAAATTTTTTTTCATCTAATTAAAATGATAGCCGAATTTAAAGTTCTTGGCAATTTAAACACAATTAAAACCGCCGACTCAAAAGTTTCGAGTTGGCGGTTGGTGTGTGCGGGACGAAGTAATTGGCCGGCTAGCTGGGAAGGGTTGTTAGTTTAGAGACATCAACCAGTCGCGCCGCTTGGTAGTCGCCGTCGCAAACCAGACAGCGCCCCACCAGGAAGAATGTTCCTTGGCAGGGTTCATCGGCCGGTCGATTAGCCAACAACAGCAGCCGGTCGACTCCCGGCCGGGTGAGTCCGCTGTAGCTGCCGCAACCCTCGCAAAACAACCGGCTGATAATTTTTAGTTCATGTTCCTCGTGGTCTAGCGGCGCGATGATTCTGACGTAATCGACACGATGGCCACCATCAGCCCGGGCTTTGACTACAGAGCCCAGCACGTTGGCGGCAATGTCTGGACAGATGTTCATTGTTTAGGCCACTCTCCTTTCTTTTTGGCTGCGGTTGATTTTATTAAGCCACGACTCCAAAACAATAGCGGCCTGACTGGCCACTTCCTCGACTTTTTGTTCCCACTCTTCCCGGTCCTCTGCCAGCTCGGGGTCTAAGCCGGCTCTGGGCCAGCTAAAGACCACATTGGCTTTTGGCAGTTCGTCGCTATTAGGGTCGGTGGTGATATCTAAAGAGACGATGATTGGTTTGCCATCTTTGATACCCAAGAGCTCCAGCTCAAAAATAGCGTCTATGCCTCGGCGGTAATCCATTTCTCCGTAATGAACGCAAGTAAAATATTTTAAGTGTCCGTCGTCAATAATATCCAGTAGCGGCTGGGGAAAAGAGCCAATTTTATCCATTATTAAGGCGTGCACTCTTTTGGGGAAAGGCCAGGCGGGTCTGCTTGGTTTGGCCTCTGGCGGCTGGCATTTTTTGACGTTTTCTACCGCTACTTTAAATATTTGGCGGTCTCGGCTTTCGTGTTTTTTCCATTCGTCATAGGACTCGGCAGCCGGCCTAGTCACTTCGCCCAGCACCTCCTCTTCAATAGTGTGACCGCTCTGGCCGCGCTTCTCGGTGTATCTTAACATATTTTACTGGCGTTCATTTTTTCTAATTTTGACATAAAAATTTTTAAAGGTCAATTTCAGGAATTACATTTTATAACACATTTTTTATTTTGTCAACTATATGTTATGGTTTAATAGCTGGAAAGCGTTTTTGGCAGAAGTAGCGATTTTTATCAGTCAATAACAAAGCGGGAACCACGACGAGTTTCCGCTTTAATTTTTTTATGTTGTTTATTGCCCCAAAACAATCAAAATATCCGCTGTTGATTTAAGTGTGGTTGACAAGACGGTTTTTACGTTTTGACCGTAAACTTTTTTCAGCTCGGCCAGAGTCAAAGGGTATTTGCCCTTGGTCAAGTCATAAATAATCGTGGTTTGGTAATCGCGGGTCGGCGCGTTGCCGATTTTAATCACAGCCAGTCCCTTGTCTTCCAGAATGTTTTTTTCTCGGGCGGCCCAGCCGGCGACAAAAGTGCCGTTTTGAATTTCAATTGCCGCCTCTTCATCGGCCCAGCCGTCGTCATTAGCCACTGTCGGGCTTTCGTCATCAATAATCTCTTCAGTGGTGGTGGCCTCGGCGTCAGTGGTGGTGGCAGTTGCCTTTGTCGTTGAAGTCGCTGTAGTAGCGTTATCCAGATAAGTGTAGCCGCCCTTTATTTTTAGTGGCCCGTTGCCTAAGGTGAAAATATTTTGCCACAAATTTTTAATGTTATCAAAATTATTGCCCACCGGAATTAGAACGTAGGCGCCCTCAACAATTTGCGAATAAAGCAAGCCGCCCGGCCCGTCATCAATGGTGCGGTTGATTATTTGCGTTAGGTTTGACTCTTTAGCCAGTTGCGCCAGCTTCAAAAGCTGCCACACTTCCAAGTTGGTGTTGAGGTGTTCGTTGTAGGTTGAGAGTAAACCATTAATTCGTTTGGGGCTAAGAAAGGTGTTCAGCGAGAATATTTTTTCTTTTAGGGCGGCGATGATTTTTTGTTGGCGGCGGCTTCTGGCAAAATCCGAGCCCTCCACGCCCAAGCCATGTCGCGAACGGACATATTTGAGCGCCAAGTCCCCATCCATATGTTGTAGCCCTTTTTTGATTTTTAAAATTTCAAAGCGGTTTTCTATCGGGTAAATATTTTCTTTGCCGCGGATGGGGTATTGGTAATCCACTAAGTCGTTTTCCACTTCAATATCCACGCCGCCGAATTCATCAATTAATCGTTCAAAGCCGTCAAAATCCACCACGGCGTAATAGTCAATTTCTGTACCCAGCAGTTTTCCCAAAAGTTGCGCCATCGCTTGGCCGCCGCTGCCGGCTTGTTTTTTCTCGGCATAAGCGTGTACAGCATTGATTTTCATCCAATTATAATTATCTACGGGCGCGCTAAGGTCGCGGGGAATGGACAGCATGGCTATTTGTTTGGTGCTGGGCTGGAGCGAGCCCAAGATAATTGTGTCGGCCAAGGTGCCACCCTCATGATTTTTGCCGCCCATGCCGATGACCAAAATATTAATGCGGTCATTGTTTTCTCCAGCCAATTTTCGGCTACCCGAGGTCACTAGCTTGCCGATTTGCCCGAAGAAATCAAATTGCGACAAATTAGCCAAGAGTCCGTCGTCAGAAAACGCGAACGAAGAAGAAAAAACCGCCAGAAGAATAATTCCCAAAATGACAGTCATGACCACGATTTTTTTGGCTCGCGGCTGTCTTGGGCGGCGGTGAAATTCCGGGTTTGGCTGGTGGTCTAAAAGGTTAAGTTCGATTCGCGGCATCAACTTTTAAAATTATTTTTTGGTCAATAAAAGTATTATAGAGCAGGGCTTGAAATTTGGCAACGGAATATGTCATAATAAAAATAACAGAGTCGTCTGTTTTACACTTGTAAAATATTATTTTTGTGTTATAATATAACAATAAGCTTAATTTATTAAATTGAAAAGTGGAAAACTCCGGCTAGCGTCTTGGAAAAGAATATTTTATGGAAAATTTTAGAGAAGACAATTTGAATCTTAATGAATTTAACCGCTCTGCAGAATCAAAATTAAAATATTGGGCCACTTTGGTTTGGGAAATGATAAAAATTGCTGCTGTTTCTCTGGCCATTATCATTCCGGTTCGTTATTTTTTAATCCAGCCGTTTTATGTCAAGGGTGCGTCAATGGAACCCAATTTTTTTGACCATGAGTATTTAATTATTGATGAGATCAGCTATCGCTTAAGCGAACCCCAGCGCGGCGATATTGTAGTTTTTAAATATCCCAAAGATCCCAGCCAGTATTTTATCAAACGCATCGTCGGCCTGCCCGGCGAACAGATTATGATTGATAACGGCCGGGTGCACCTGAAAATCGGCGACCAATTCAAAGCCATTCAAGAGGATTATCTGTCCAATCAGGTGGCGACTAATCTGCCGCTGCAGGGTTATAGCAGCGTGGCTTTAGCGGCTGATGAATATTTTTTGCTGGGAGATAATCGTGACCAAAGCTTGGATTCGCGGGTATTTGGCCCGGTGAGGCGCGATTTTATCATTGGCCGGACTTGGTTGCGCGGCTGGCCGGTCAATCGGCTGACAGTTTTCAGCGCTCCAGAGTATAAATTTTAAAGCTGCTTAGTTTTTTATGCCTCGACCCAAAAAAATCAATCAGCGCCAGGATCATGAAGTTAAAGTCGGCAAAAAACGCCAGCGTAAAGAGCTAATCAGCATTACTGGCATGAAAGATATTATGCCCCAGGATCAGAAATATTGGGCAGTGGCCAGAAATATGGCCGCTAAAATAGCCGATGACTACGGTTATCAGTTGATTGAAACCCCAATTTTGGAAAACACCGAGATTTTTACCCGCGGTTTGGGCAAGCAGACCGATATTGTGGATAAAGAAATGTTTAGCTTCATTGATACTGGCGGCGACCATTTGAGTTTACGGCCCGAGGGCACGGCGGCCGTGGTCCGCGCTTATATCCAGCACGGCTTACTCAATCAACCCCAGCCGGCCAAGCTGTTTTATCTGGGTCCGATGTTTCGTCACGAAAAGCCGCAAGCCGGCCGGCAGCGTCAATTTTATCAGTTCGGCTATGAGGCCATTGGCGAAACCAACCCGGCCTTGGACGCCCAGCTGATTTTGATGGGCTGGAACAGCTTAAATGAATTGGGTTTGGAGTCGGTCATTCAAGTCAACAGCATCGGCTGTCCCAATTGCCGCGAAGAATATAAAAAAGAGCTAGTTAAATATTACAAAGCCAAGAGCAAGTTATTGTGCGACCACTGCAAGACCCGCTTGGCCAAAAATCCTCTGCGGCTACTGGATTGCAAAGAGCCGGAATGCCAAAGTTTAAGGGAAAACGCCCCCCAGATTTTGGATTATCTGGACGATGAATGTAAAAAACATTTTATGAAAGTGGTGGAGTATTTGGATGAGCTGGATTTACCTTATGTTTTAAATCCCCATGTTGTCCGCGGCCTTGATTATTACACCAGGACTATTTTTGAATATTGGTTGGCCGATGACAGCGAGGGCAAAAATGCTTTGGGCGGCGGCGGTCGCTATGACGGTTTAGTTAAGTTGTTGGGCGGTCGCGAGGAAACTCCGGCCTGCGGTTTGGCCATGGGATTAGACCGGATAGTCGCCAAGCTGCGTGAAAAAGAAATAATTGTCGCCGAACCCTTTCAGCCGGATATTTTTGTGGCCCAGCTGGGCGAGGCGGCCAAGAAGAAAGCCATTGTTTTGTATGAAAAACTGCGTCGCGACGGTTTTCGGTTGGCCCAGGCCTTCTACAAAGACAACCTAAAAAGCCAACTGGAATCAGCCAATAAGCTCAAAGTCAAATTTACCATTATTATCGGCCAGAAAGAGGTGGGCGATGGCACGGTTTTGATTCGCGACATGGAGGGCGGAGTCCAGGAAGTGGTTGATTTTAAAAAAACCGCCGGCGAAATCAAGAAGCGTTTGGAAAAATATCATTACGCCGCCATACCCTTGGCCGACGGCGTCAAGAGCTGTGAGCCCAAGGCAAAAAACATTAATTAATCAATTAAAATAATTTTTAGAAAGAGAGGTGAAATTTCCGTGGCTGAAGTTAAGCGTAAGAAAGGGGAAACCTTTGAAGCATTAATCAGAAGATTCAACAAAAAAATTCAGCAAAGCGGCCGGCTGATTCAATCGCGAAAAATCCGTTATTTTGAAAGACCCAAAAACAAAACCGCTGTCCGCACTGCCGCCGCTCGTCGCGCCAAGATCAATGAACAGCGGGAATATTTGAAGAAAATCGGCAAACTAGTGGAAGAACCGCGCGACCGCCGCCGTTAAAGTTTAAGTTTAATCTTACGGGTTATCTGCAAATTTATTTTCGCTATAAATTTGCAGTCGCCTGAAGAGTAAAAATTTAGGATAAAACCAGTTTAATTTAAAAAAACTATGCTTTTACAGCAACAAATTGAACAGGATTTTTTGGTGGCATTTAAAGCCAAAGAAGAAAAAATGGTTTCGGTTTTGCGCTTGCTAAAAACAGCTTTAGTTAACAAAAAAATAGAAAGGATGGTAGCTAAAGATGACTTTCTGCCAGATGAAGAAACAATTAGCGTGATTAAATCAGAGGTTAAAAAGCGTAAAGATTCGGTAGAATCATATCGGGCCGGCGGTCGCGCTGATTTGGCGGCCAAAGAAGAAGCCGAGATTGATACTTTGGAGAAGTATTTGCCCGAGCAATTGTCGGCGGAGGTCGTGGCCGAAGCCGTCCGTCAGACGATTGGCGAGCTCGCCGCCGGTTCGGCTGATTTTGGCAAAGTGATGGGCGCGACCATGAAAAAGTTGGGCGCGGCCGCCGACGGGCAGTTGGTTTCCCGCTTGGTCAAGGAGGCGTTGGCCAAAACCTAAAACAATCAATATTTAAAATAAAAATAATCTAAATCTATGTTTAAGTTACGACTTTTTTCCATGCAAAGGTCGTCAACAGCTACCCGGGCATTGCTGCCGGCAATGTTTGCGGTAGTTTTTTTGTTGATTGCCTTTCTGCCTCTCTTGGCGCTGGCCCAAGGGGCGGACAATGATTTTGGTCTAAGCCAAATCCAAGACAGCGGGTTGGGTACGGCTTCGCTGGTGGTGATTATCGCCAATATCATCCGGGTGATTTTGGGTGTGATTGGCGTGGTGCTGCTGGTGCTGATTCTCTACGCCGGATTTTTGTGGATGACCTCATCCGGCGACGATGAAAAAATCGCCAAAGCCAAAAAAATCATTCTGCGGGCAGTGATTGGACTGATTATTATGCTGTCGGCTTTCACCATCGCCTCTTTCATTATTCGCAGCATCACCGGCTCGTTTTTTCCCGCCTTTGGTGGCCAGCCCAAGACGCTTGGTCCGGGCGGCTTGCCGTCCAATTGGGGCTTGGGCGCCGGACCCATAGAAAGCGTATTGCCTTATCCCAATCAAATTAACGTGCCTATTAACACCAGCATTATTGTCACTTTCAAGGAGCCGATTTTGGCCAGCACGATTTGTAATGTTGCAGAAAACACCAGCGGGAACGCCAGTATTTGCGATAACGAGGCCGTCTTGCCGGAGAGTGTAGAAATTTGCCAGCTTAATGACGACAAGACCGAGTGCGTGGCCGATGGCGAAGCGTTTGGCGCCAGCAGTTTTACTGGTATTAATGGTATTAAAGTTATTCAATTAGGGGATAGGACTTTTATTTTTTCCGACAAGTATTTGGGCGCTGATGATGGAAAACTTCGCTGGTTTCGGGTAACTTTGAAAAATAATATCCACACCCAGACCAATCAGCCGGTGTTTGACAATTCGCGGGGCAGCAAATATGATTGGCGATTTCAGACCAATGGTCAGATGGATTTGGACCCGCCGGAGATAGTCAGCGGCGGAGTTTATCCGGCCGCTGATAATCAAGCCGACACTTATTCCGAAGTTGAGCCAGCCACTAAAGGTTCTGTGACCATCACAGCTTCGGCTGTACCCCTAGCCGAAGCGCCGCCAAAACTCCAAGACCAGCCATTTTTAGGCACCAAGTTGACAGTGGACGCCCAGCTTATTTCCGGCAGTAATCCTAATAACGTTAAAGTTCGAGTGATTACCGAAGGCGGTTTTAATGTTGGCAACAGTGGTGATGTGGAGGTAGTGATTAGCGGCACTAAGGCCACTTTTTCTGAAGCTATTACTGGCGAAAAAAATATAAATGGTAGTTTAGTTGATACGGGAACTGGTATTTATTTGCAAGCTACTGGTGGCGCTTTCCCCCAAGGCAGCACTTGGCGATTTTCAGTCGCTGAGAAGCAAGATGGCGACAAACTAGTTATTGCTGACGGCCGAGGCAATGAACATAATTTTATTTTTGTGAAAGATGATGAGACCAGAGACAGTATTACCATTGCCGGAAAGAGCCACGTGGCTGTTAAAATCGGTAGTGATATTTCTAAAACCTTTGACAATTTAGTTAAGGCAATTAATGAAAGCAGCGGCAAGCTGGTGTCAGCCACCAAATATGTCACTAATAATATTCCAAGGGTTACTGTTACTGCCCAACAAGCCGGCGTGTCCACCATGACACTAACTACTACGGCCGCAAATCTTGCTGTTTCTGGATCATTGAGCGGCACTGCGGCTGTTGGCGGCCGGACCCAGCATGACAAGTTTGACGTTTATAAAAACACCATTTTTAAAATTGACTTCAACGAGGCCATTCACCCGGCTTATTTGAGTCAGATTAAGGTTTTTCGAGATGGAACAGAAGTGACTGGTTTTCAAATTGAGCAATCCAATCAATATCGCACCATTGAGTTGCGCGGTCCGGACCAATGCGGCCGAAACGCCTGTGGTGAAACTCGTTACTGCTGGCCCACCAATCCTTTAACTACTGGCCAGTCAGCCAATTCAACTATTTATAAAATAAAAATTGGCGCGGCCGAATTGAATTATATTGAGGGCACTTGCAACCAGTGGGGCGGCGCGGCCGACTCCGCAGGTCGTTGCGCTAAAACAGTCGGCAACACCAGAGTATTTTATCCGCAAGCAGATTTAACTGCTACCAATATCGGATTAATGGACACAGCTAAAAATTCCTTCAATGGCAGTTTTAATACTTATGTTTCTGGCAGCGATACTTTTGGCGTGGCCAATGGCCCGGTAAGTTATTATAACCTCAATAACAGCAACCCGCGTTATTCAGCCAGCGACCCGGAAGTGACAGGCGGTCTGGGTGATAGTTTTGAATGGTCTTTCTATGTTTCTTCGGAAATGGACACCCAAGCGCCGCTAATTAAGCGCATCACACCCGTGGGCAACGAATCGCTTTTAGGATTGCGTTCGCCGATTGAATTGGCCTTTGACCGCCTGATGCGCAGCGCCACACTCAAACCGGGCTGGAATTACGGGTCTAGCGAAAAAGAAAAGTCCCAGCGCTATCTGTTGGTTGGCGGCATTGCCGAAGGCGCATATCCGGTCGGCTATTGGATTAGCAAGACAGACAGCGATACCAACGGTGACGGCGAAGGCGACAAGAGTATTGCTCATATCAACCATGACGCTTTTGCCAGATTTGCCAAGTATGGCTCGCTGGCTGGTTCGGGCATTGAATCGCTCACACAAAATTGCTTTCTGACGGTAGGCGGCCCGAAATTTGCCGGCGATACGGTGGTTGGCGGCGTTAATGATTGCGGCTACAGTTCTGCCGCGGCCAACGAAACAAATACCACCGGCTGCGTGCGTGACAGCAATTTGAACACCCAACAAGTCAGACAACAAGTCAAACTTCCCAACCCGGCCTCTTTTGGCCACATGACTTGCCAGCAAATGGGAGCCAATAAGTGCCTCACCGGTCAGCAATGTATGGTCTGGTATTTTAATAGCGAAGAGCCGCAGAGCTATTTGTCCGGCAGTTGGGCTATTACGGCCGAAACTGGTTATAACAGCGCCGATACTAACGGCCGCACTGGCTGTTGCTTTGGAACTTGCGTGGCTAGCAATGAACCTGCTTGGAAAACCTGCGCCGATGCGGGCGGCACAGTTGGCAGCAGCGCTACCAATGTTTGTGAACAAGATGAAGCCAATGCCGATGCCAAGCCGGGCCTGTGGGTGATTACTAGGGGCTTGGACGTCAACACCCAGTGTTGTCTGGGCATTATGAGATAATTTAAAAAAATTATAAATTGTTTTTAGTGGAGTTGGGCTGATAATTATGACTTTAGCCGTCAGAAAAAAAATATTTTTCTTTGGCCTGCTGCTTTTGGTCGGCGCGGCTTTTTGGGGCACTCCGGCTTGGGCCCAGGATTTTGGTTTGACCGAAATCGGCGAGCAGAGTGGTTTGGGCAACGAGAGTTTGGTGGTCACTATCGCGCGTATTATCCGCGTGATAATCGGCGTGATTGGCCTGGTGCTCCTGGGCTTGGTGCTTTATGCCGGCTGGCTGTGGCTCACGGCCGCCGGTGACAGCGAAAAAATCGCTAAAGCCAAAAAAATTCTCATCAGCGCCGTTATTGGCTTGATTATTATTTTTTCTTCTTTTGCCTTGGCCTCGTTTATCATCAATATGTTTGCTCCCGGTGGTGGCACGACCAGTGAGCCCTGCGACCCGCAGGTGGACACGGTCAGGTCTTGCGGCTCTGGTGGTTGCGGCACGCAAATTTGCCAGAGCAGCGGCTATTGGAGCTGGTGCAACACCAGTAATTGTCCGCCAATAACCATCGCCAGTCAAGACGCTTATATCAAGAGTTTTAGTTCGCCCACCTTTGCCAATTGGACCGAATATCAGAATTTAAGCTACGGCTATAGTGGCACGGTCAAAGCACCTAATCTCCAGGATTTGACGGTGGGCGCTTATATTCAGAATCTGGGTGGCGGAATTGGCAATTCGGTTTTACAGGAACGAAAATATCAAGTTGTTACCACCGAACAACTTCCCCAAGAATTTAACGATTATGGTCAATTCAATCCTTTTAGCAGCAGCGATGAGACCTTTAACACTCAAACCAAGTGGGATGTTAGCGATATTGGCAAATATAGTTTGCAATCTAAATGGCTGACTCGCATTAAAGCCACTGCGGCCGGCTCATCTTTGACTTCGGATTTTTTTCAAAAATCGCCCACGCTGGTCAAAATTTTGCCAGCTCATTGTTTTAACGGCGAAAAAGATGAAGGAGAGACAGGTATTGATTGCGGCGGCCAAGAGCAAGTTTTGGGCGATAATTATTGCGGCGCTTGCGCTGGTGAGAAGTGTAACAGCGACACCAGTGAGAGCACTTGCAAACCCAATGAAGATCGTTGTCGTTATGATTGCGACAATACCACCTGCATTTGTGTCGGCCCGCCGACGATTGATTATATTTCTCCGGCCTTTGCCGGCCCAGACGGTTTGCAGGATTTTGACCAACCCGAAACTTTGGACGATGATGTTCCTAATGGCGCGCCCGGCAATTATGTCACTATCTGGGGCAAGTTTTTCGGCACCGCGGCTGGCGAAGTTTGGTTTGTCAGCAAAAATAATAATAGTAAAAGGTTTTTGGCTCCACTGGCGCCTTGCAGCCACACCTGGAATAGAAATCAAATCATTGTGGTTTTGCCCGACAAGCACAGCGATGGCACGACAGTTGATCAGTTAAGCGGGCAGGATTTGCTCACCAATTATCGCGTTTATGTCAGCAGTTTTGACAGCGGATTAACCACTCTGGAAAGCGATGCCAAAGATTTTCAATTAAATAATATTCAGCGGCCCGGCATTTGCGAGGCCTATAATCTTGATTATTTCAGCGCCAACAATGTTAAAAAGGCTTTTGGCCAAGATGGCGACAAAGTGCAACTTTTGGGCAATAAATTTCCGGTGGCCGACAACAACGGCGATGTGGTTTGGCGTTTTAGAAGCATTAGAAGAGAATTTAATGCTGCCGGCCAAATTTGGGTTAATATTTTGCAAGACGCCAATGTTACTAGCACGGCCACTATTTGGCAAAGCGACAGCGCCGCTCAAGATGAGGTGCCGCCTAATCGCCGCGGCCAGAGTAGCTTGGGTGTTTATCGCGTTGATTTTAATCAGTCCAGCAATTATTTTCGCTTTTTGGTCAGCCCCGGCGGTTTGGGTGATTCGTGCGGCGACGCCAGCGAGCCGGGCGTTTGCGCGGCCAGCGAGGTTTGCAACTCTGATTTAGAATGCGACATTTTAGGCAATAATCCTAGCAATATTTCTCGTGAACCATGCACTTGTTGGCCCAAATTAGCCGCTTGCGACCCTGGCCAAGTTCAGGCCTGCCAGCTGGGACAATGTTCCGGCAATCAAACTTGTCAAAGCAATGGCGCTTGGGGCGTTTGTCAGCCGCTTAATCCCCAGTGCGTGTCTTATGGTGCGCTTGGCAGCGCCACTCAAGGCGCTTACGCTTGGCTG
>Ga0233422_10001068_pt1 | contig 12596 bp, 9 predicted proteins | sample Watercolumn_Mata_2_FD_182724 | JGI IMG/M metagenome (GOLD analysis project Ga0233422, IMG submission 182724) | Freshwater microbial communities from Lake Matano, South Sulawesi, Indonesia - Watercolumn_Matano_2014_110_MG | ecosystem: Environmental > Aquatic > Freshwater > Lake | place...
GGCTCGTAAGGGGGCGCACGGCCGTGCGCCCCTATCTCTTCTCTGCCGATCTGGGGTGATTCCCCACGCGAGTCGGTATCAATCGATCCAGCGGACGAAATCTTTCAGCCCAGCCCGCGTAGACCGGAACTCGTTGATGGCCGCGTGTTCGTCGGGCTTCCCGAGGGCCACGGATACGATCAACCGCTTGGATTCCGGGATGTTGAGTTGGTCTTTTATGTCATCCTGGTACGCGACCACTAGCCCGATGGGACAGGATGCCAGTCCGTGGCCCACTGCTGCCAAGGCCAGGTACGCGACAAAGGTCCCCACGTCGATGGCCCGGTCGGGAGGCAATGACTCGTCCAGGAAGATTAGAGCCACAGCCGGCGCGGCGTAAAAGTCGAGGCTCCCCTCGTTGATATAGGTCGAAAAATCGGAACCCATACGTTGGATGAGCGGAATCATGGCGTGTGCGCATTCCCTGCCCCGCTCGATGAATCTTTCCGGCAACGTTTGGGATGCGCCTGGACCACAGGTGAGGTTCCGTTCACGGAAAGAGCGCAAGAGTCTCCGTGAGAGCCGCTTCCTCTCGTCGTTCATGACCAGATGGACTTCCCAGGGCTGCATATTGATTGCAGATGGCGCGTTCGAAGCATCAGTGAGGACCTGTTCCAGCTCCTGTCTTGTGATCGGTTCGTCTTTAAAGGTCCGACAGCTCCTACGAGTTCGTATGGTTTCGAGAAGGTCCATTGATGCCTCCTGTGGGTTGCCGATGTACTGCTGGCCTGTAGATTCACATCCTGTGGTTGTTTGTCCTGAAAAGGCAAGGGATTTTTCACCGCGGAGTCGCGAAGAGCGCGGAGTGTATGGGCGCACGGCGGGGGCGGTCTCAGATACGGTCCTGGGTCGGCAATCAAGTTGCAGCTTAAACAAGGAAGCGGTCTGAATAGTGCCATACTTGTAGGGGCAGACCCGCGGGTCTGCCCGGATCTGGGGGGACACTCGGGTCCGCCCCTACAGGAGTCAGTGGGACGCCGACGGGAGCGTACCATTCCGGAAGTTCCGCCCCATCTGAGATAGCTCTGCCGGGCATCCCTAACTCTTCTCTGCGTTCTCTGCGTCTCTGCGGTGAAACGGTTTTCCGCGCGGGCAAAACGGTTGACTGATCGCCGCATTGAGCTATATGCTAACACGCTCGCTAAGAAGAACCAGGGAGCATGATCCGCGAGCTCGCTGCATACTCGCGAGCAGGAGGAGTTCAGAATGCCTTTTGCCAAGATCAACGGGATCAAACTGTACTACGAAATTCAAGGCTTCGGAGACCCTGTATTGCTGCTGCATCACGGGTTCGGATGCACCAAGATCTGGGACGAAATAGTACCACCGTTGGTCGAGCAAGGTTACAAGACAATCTGCTACGATCGTAGGGGGTTCGGCCAATCGGAACCTGGGGAAGGCTTTGCGGATTTTTATGTCAGCGAAGAATTTCGGGCTGAAAATGTACGTGAACTTGAATTATTTCGGGATTGGCTTGGCGTCGATTCATTTCATGTCGTGGGGCAATGCGAAGGCGGTGTTGTGGCAACCGACTACGCCGCCCAATATCCTCAGTACGTAAAGACGATCGTTATAGGAAGCACGTTGTGCTACAGCACGAAGAACCTCTATGAATTTGACGCAGAGAAGTTTCCGAAAACTTTTGAAGAACTGGATCCTAATCTACAGAAAAAACTGATTAGCTGGCACGGAAAGCGAGCGGAACCCTTCTTCAATCAGTTCAGGCTGTGCGGCGGGGAGTACGGAACGTATTTCTTCGACTTGAGGCCGACCCTGCAACAGGTGGATTGCCCTACCCTGGTGCTCTATCCTGACAGGAGCTTTCTCTTTGAGGTGGAGCAAGGATTGGCTTTCTACAGAAGCCTGCCCCAAGGAGAGCTCGCGGTGATCCCGGATTGCGGACATAACTCGTACGATGAGCGACCGGAGGAGTACGTCTTTCACGTCGTCAATTTCCTGGCCCGACACCGCTTCGGTGATAAAAGCTCCATCATTGACAAGAAAGTCAAGCCGATAACCTGCGCGGGGTAACGGACTGGAAGGACGGCACTGGAATGTGCCCTACGAATCACATTGTGGTCGGTTAATTCCATTCTTGTAGGGGCGGGTTTCAAACCCGCCCCTACTCAGTTCCAGGGCTCTCTGCGGCGGAAGCCGGCCTCACAGTACCGAAATAGCGTAAGGCCCCACTGCCACGGTAACATGCATTCCCAGGCGCAAGGCTCCGCTGATTGGGTCACCTGCCGCCAGAAAGGCGGTGACGTCCTCTCCAACGTCAATAACTACTCTGACCCGTTCGTTTTCTTGAGAAAGGCCCTTCACCGTCCCTGAGTAGGTGTTCGGAGGGGTCTCGCCCGTCCCGTCCAACTGTATGCCTATCCCGGACGGATCGATGACAATGTAGTCCCCGCGAGCTGCGGGATTCTCCAGTTGTACCAAAATGTTCCCCGTATCGAAAAGGGTCCCTTTATTCTTCAGGACCCCTTTGAACAGGTTTTCTGGTCCGGTCGGTACCATCCTCCCTTGCCAAAGGTGAATGAGCCGGTGAGCAACCACGTGGACCTTCTCGATCGCGTGGGTCGTAAAGACCACGGTGACTCCGTTATCGCAGCAGAGTCGGTTCACGATCTCTTCGGTCTGCTGCACCGCCTGCCTGTCCATGTGGCTAAACGGCTCGTCGAGCAGGAGCACGGAAGGTTCCAGCGCGAGTGCCCTCGCGAGAGCAACTCGCTGGGACTCACCACCAGAGAGGGATCGGGCATACCGATGACCAAATCCTTGCAAGCCCACCAAATCCAGGGCTTTCAATGCAGCCTGGCGGGCCTTTGCAGGCTTGACCCCGCGTAAATGCATCCCCCAGAGAATGTTGGACAGAACGCTCTCATGGAAGAGATAGGGGCTTTGTAGCAGGAGCGCGACCCTGCGCCTGACGGTCACCAGATCGGTCTGACGCACCGGCCGGCCGAAAAATGTAATCTCTCCCCTCTGCGGCGTCTCCAGAAACGCAAGAATATGCAGCAGGGTTGTCTTGCCCGAGCCGTTCGGGCCTACGAGACCCACGATCTCGCCCCGTCCGATCTCCAGTTCACTTATCCGAAGCACGGGCTCGACGGTATACGCGAAGGACAGATCCTTGATCGTGTAAGCAAGGGTCATGTCTTACCCCGCTGGAGCAAGAAAAGCATACCATTCACGCCGAGCGCCACGGAGAGGAGGACCATTCCCAGAGCAAGCCCCAACTCGAATTCTCCCTTGGCGGTTTCCAGAGCGATGGCGGTAGTCATTGTTCTGGTGAAGCCCCTGATATTCCCGCCCAGCATCATGGCGATCCCCACCTCGGAAATCACCCTGCCGAAGGCCACTACGATAGCGGCAGTCACCGCAAACCGTCCTTCTCTAAGGATTTTCCAGGTTTGCTGGATCGGGGTCGCGCCAAGGAGCCTGCATGTGACGATGAGCCTCGGATCAAGCCCTTGAATTGCCGCGAGCGTCAGGTTGACTACCGTAGGCAGAGCGAGGACGAAAAGCCCGAGAGAAATCCCAGCCGGAGTGTACAAGAGCTCCAGTGCGCCCAAGGGGCCGCGACGGCTCAGGAACGCATAGCCCAGCAGCCCTATGACCACCGTGGGCAGAGCCATCATGGTGTTGAGAATAACTTGAAGAATCGGTTTGCCTCGAAACCGCCTCAGGGCTATCAGCGCTCCCAAGGGCACTCCCGCAAGGGACGCCAGAAGCGTGGCGAGAAGAGAAACCTGGAGGGAGGTCCAGACGATGAACCAGACGTCCGGATCAAAGCTCGCCATCAACCTGCCGGCGTCGAGAAAACCTTTGAAAATGTAATCCATTTACTTCTTTGCATCAGGGAAGAACAGCTGTTTCCCGTGCACCTTGAAGTCAGCTATGACCTTTTGCCCTTCAGGTCCGGTCACATAGTCAATGAACTTCTTTGCGAGATCGTATTTCACTTTCGGATGCTTCTTCGGGTTTACCGCGATGATTCCGTACGGGTTGAACAGGGCCTTGTCCCCCTCGGAGAGGATCACAAGATCGAGTTTCCCCTCGTATGCTATGAACGTTCCTCTGTCGGCCAGCGCATAAGCTTTCTTGTCAAACGCCATCTGAAGAACGGGGCCCATCCCCTGACCTGCCTCGATATACCACCTACCCTCAGGTTTGATGCCCGCGGCCTTCCAAAGTTCTCTCTCCTTTTGGTGAGTGCCCGAGTCGTCCCCACGGGAGATAAAATCGGCCTTCCCTTCTGCAAGGCGTTTGAAGGCCTCCACCGCGGTCTTGGCTCCTTTGATCTTTGCCGGATCGTTCTTGGGCCCTACAATCACGTAATCATTGTACATAACGTCCCGTCGATCGATTCCGTATCCATCGGCCACAAATTTGTCTTCAGCCGGGCGAGCATGAACAAAGACCACGTCCACATCGCCATTTTCTCCCAATTTCAACGATTTTCCCGTTCCCACCGCGATAACGTCAACCTTCACGTTGTTGGCCTTCTCGAACGGCGGGAGCAGGACCGAGAGCAGCCCCGAAGCTTCAGTGCTCGTGGTAGTGCTCATCCGCAGGCGCTCTTGCGCGTTGCCCGCGGCCGCCCCGAACGCCGTTATTGCCAGAATCAAACAAACCGACAGTACTCGTTTCACTGAACACCTCCCAGTATGGTTGCTGTGATACGTGAGAACAGATCCTAAGCCAAACCAAGGAGAGGATTTGCTTACCCCTATGAACCTCTGCAATGCCTATCAGTCATCGTATTGCTTTGCATACGCCGCGTCGTTGTACAAACCCTCTCCGTGCTGATCTTTCCCATAGTTCCTGATGATTTCTTGTCCTTTCGGAGAAGCCACGAAATCGATGAACTTGACCGCGGTTGCAGCGCCCGTCGTGGAACCCTCCGGACCGCTCAAGGCGTGGTACGTGTTAACGAGGAATTTATCGCCGCGGAAGAGTATCTTCAGAGCCGGCACGTTCTTGTGCTCAGCCACCCAGGTGCTGCTGTCCGTCATGAAGTAGCCCTTCTCATCATTCGCCCTTTTCAGGGTTGCTGTCATGAAATCCTTCGTGACCAGGTACCAGTCTCCGGCCGGAGAAATGCCTGCTTTCTTCCAGATCTCCATCTCTTTCTTGTGGGTCCCCGAGTTGTCGCCTCGAGAGAAGAATCGTGCTCTTGCCTCGGCTATCTTGGCGTAGGCGTCCACGGCGTCCTTTGCCTTCGAGATCTTCGCGGGGTCATCTGCCGGACCCACGATAAAGAATTCATTTGAACCGATGAGCGTTTTCTTCCGCGCCCAACCCTCTGCAACAGCCTTCTTCACAGCTTCCGGAGCGTGGACCATGATCATGTCCACACGTTTGTCCTTCAGAAGCTGGAGAGACTCGCCCGAGCCCGCCTTCTTCCAGCACATGACCGTGCCCGCATCTTTACTGAAACTCTCGGCCAAAACCTTGAGCAGGCCCAATTCCCCGGGGCTTCCTGTCGCCAGCGAGAACTTATTGGGACCGCTGCCGTATGTTCCGTCACATTTCTCATCAGCTCCGGTCACACTGCCGAAAGCAATGATGAAGAACATTAACGTGATACACGATATCACGCTGTTCATTCGCAAGCCGCACCTCCTCTCATTTCCCAATACCCGTTTCGTGGGGAAACACCATTTTGCCGCACAGGCTCATGTCATATCCCTCGAGCCCTTGCGCCAGAGACCGAAAGCTCTCGTCGTGCAGCAATCCCAGAAAAAGCTGCACGCCATGATCGAAAAACCGACCCTTGGGAATGAGGAGATCAAAGCGTTCTTTGCGCAAAGGCACGAAATCAAGGCCCAATAGGCCCGCGACAACGGTCACGGCCGGCGCCGCATCAGCCCTTCCTGCAAGCACTTCGAGCCCCACGGCGAGGTGCTCCTGGAATTCCTTGCCGTATCCCTCGATCTTCTTGCCGTCGATCCCGGCTTTGCGAAGTTCCATATCCAGCAGGAGACGAGTCCCTGTCCCTTCAGGTCGGTTTACGATCCGAATGTCGGAACGCCCCAGGTCAGCCACTCTTTGAATGTTCTTGGGATTTCCCTTGGCCACCAGCAAACACTGTTCACGGAGGCAGAAGTTTACTGCGGCAGGCCGTTCACCGAGTTCTTCTTCGGCAAATTGAAAGTTGTACTCCCCGTCTGTTTCCTGCAGCAGGTGACTTGCTGCGATCTGGCATAGGGATCCACGCAGAGCACGGAGCCCACCCAGACTACCGACATTCCCGTACACAGCCAAGTAATCCGGATGGCGATGATTGAAGAGGCTAATCGTCCTCTCCAGAAGAATGTCATTGCTTCCGGCTATGACCAGCAATCCTTGGTCACGAGGCATTGTTGCTGGCGTGGGAGGTCGATTGATGGTGGAATCTTCCAACCACATCTCAACGAGACGCCTGGGGAAAAGCCATTTTCCCGTGACCTTTGTTGCGGGTAGCTGCTTTTCACTAATCAGGGTGTACACCATCTTTTCATTGACGTGGAGAAGCTCGGCAACCTCTTTGGTGGACAAGAGTTCCTTCATAGGATCAGCACCTCGTTACGGGCACAGCGCCAGATGGTGGTTGTTCTGGGAATGCCTAGCATCCTATACACCCTGGTGTCAACCTATCTGGAAGATAGTCCCTAAAAATAACCGGTGATGCCCCATGATTACCCAGAATGACATCCTCGCTGGAAGGCATCGTTCGGCTCGCACATTCTCTTCCGGACCCGGGACTCCCGTCGTGTTTGACTTGTTCCACCGCGATCACTATCTGTTCGACAGGCCTTGGGCTTGGCGTGGATGCCAGAGTTGAACAGGGAGTCAAATTGAACATCCTCGTCGGCCCACTCGGAGAGAGCCCCCTTCGCGGCCCTCACGCAAACGCGGAACAGGGCATTTCCGGTTCGCAGGTAGTGGAGGACGACAATGGCTGAAGTGAGAAAGATCCATAGCCTGTTGAAGAGCAAACCCACAATCGAAGGCGCGGGCGTGCACCTGCATCGAGCATTTGGATTCAGCCAGGTTCCGATGTTCGATCCATTCTTGCTTTTGGACGATTTCCGGTCAGACACCCCGGAGCACTACCTCAAGGGGTTCCCCTGGCATCCCCACCGGGGCATCGAGACGATTACGTACGTTCTTCGTGGAGACGTGGAGCATGGCGACAGCATGGGAAACCAAGGACTCATATCCACTGGAGATGTGCAGTGGATTACCGCCGGCAGCGGCATCATTCACCAGGAAATGCCCAGGGGAGATCCGGACGGCCGAATGTATGGATTCCAACTTTGGGCCAATTTGCCAAAATCCCACAAAATGATGGACCCACGCTACCGTGACGTGAAGAAGAATCAAATCCCGGAGGTGCTGTTGGCCAATGGGTCAGAGATCAGGATCATCTGCGGCCAAGTTGGCGATGAACATGGCCCTGTGCGGGACATCGTGACCGACCCGCAATACCTCGATGTAACGATCCCGGCCGGATCGGAATTCGTTTACGACACCACGCGCGGGCACACGGTGTTCGCATACGTTATTGGCGGCAAAGGCTGCTTCTGCAACGAGAGGAGACCGTTGTCCTACGAGATCGAGGGATTGAACTACTTTGACATGGACACAGACCCGTTCATAGGTGACCGGTCTCTGGTTCTCTTTGGTGACGGAGATCGGATAACCGTCTCCACCGAAGGAGATCCCGTGAGATTCCTACTCATGTCGGGCAAACCTATCGGTGAGCCGGTGGCCTGGTACGGCCCCATTGTAATGAATACTCGGGAGGAGTTGCAGACCGCTTTCGAGGAGTACCGCAACGGCACCTTTATCAAGCCCAAGAGAACACCGTAGAAGCTCTAGAGGCGCTTCAGGCCAGGCGCGACAGAGCGCCTTCCCAATTCCCCGGAAAAATTGTGGGCCGGCCGGCACTTCGTTAAACCTCTTTCCACCGAGAGGCCTCTCTGGTATTCTGTAAGTAGCCGTCAGTGGGAATCCTTTCAGGTATCGAAACCACGCGTTTGCAGGAGACGCGCCACAATTCACGTCATCGAGAGTAGTGTGGTCCGCTCATCTTTTGTGGAGCATTGGGAGGGCTGGAGGGGCTAATGACCGACAAGAAGCGATTCGGAGACGAGAGTCCGGACAGCAATCTGGAATTGCTGAAAGTGCTCCAAGCGGACGACGATCAAACTCAGACCCTCGACCTCGCTTCCATTTTCACCCAGGATCTGTCGTCATCAGGGAGCTTCCTCATCAAGCAGGACATCTGGGCCACTACCTTTGGCAAGCTGTTGCAAGCATTGCCGATTCCCGTGTTCCTGATCGACGAATCAAAGGCCATCGTCGCGGTGAACCAGGCCTGTGCACGTATCAGTCCGACGTATGAGCGAGCCTTAGGATCTCAATTCCCGCAACTTGTCCCGCAACCCGTTCAGGCCAAGGCGTGTCTCTCCGTCCTGGAGGAGGTGTTCACAAGCAGAAAGCCGAAGATGCTTGAGGTGACACTGAGGATAGATGAGGGCACTATCTGGGGTCGTATCAGTTTTCGGTCCGTCAGGGTATTCGATTCCAGGTTTGTATTGGCCCTCGCGGAAGACCTCACCGCTGAGAAAAGGCGTTTGGTCTTGGAAAGGGAGAGCCGTACGGCGATTCTCAAGGTGAATGAGGAACTCAAGGTCGCTCTTGAAGAGAAAGAGAGACTTCTCAAAAGCAGGGAGGCTCTCCTTGGATTGCTTAACACAGAGAAGACCCGCGCGGAAGATCTGTATCGTGCACTGAAAGAACAGATGGAGAGGAGAGAAAGGGCGGATCGCGCGATTCGCGAAAGCGAAAGCAGGTATCGCCAAATTGTGGAAGGAGCACATGACATTATATTCCGGACCGATGCCGCCGGTTTCTTCTCGTATGTGAATGCCGTAGCTGTTCGAGTCTCAGGATATAGTGAGAAGGAGCTTATTGGAAAACGCTTCGCTGAACTGGTGGAGCCCGCGCACAAGGCAGGAACTGAAAGGTTTTACGGTATTCAGTTTGTGAAGCGGACGCCGAATACCTATCATGAATATCCATTTGTCTCAAAGTCCGGCGAGGTAATCTGGCTCGGGCAGCAGGTCCAGCTTCTGTTTGACGGGGAGCAGGTGAGCGGTTTTCAAGCCATAGCTCGCGACATCACGGATCGCAAGCGAGCAGAAGAAGCGTTGCGCAAGAGCGAGGAGAGGTTAGACCTTGCGTTGAGGGGCGCGGACCTGGGTCTGTGGGACTTCAACATTCAAACAGGGGAGGCCTTTTATAGTGCTCGCCAAGTCGAAATGATCGGATACACTCCTGAGGAGCCAGAGCCTCAGTATACTTGGATGGGGAAACTGATTCACCCTGATGATTTGAATCGGGTGAGGAAGGCTTTCAACGATCACGCGAAGGGGCGGACCCCGATATACGAGTGTGAACTCAGGCTCCGACACAAGTCCGGGGAGTACAGATGGGTCCTGTCCAGAGGAAAAGTCTTGGAATGGGATACACAGGGGAATCCATCAAGGGTCGTGGGGACTAGCCTTGATATTACGGATCGTAAGCGAGTAGAGGAGGCGCTGCGCGTGAGTGAGGGACGGTTGGACCTCGCGTTGAAGGGCGCGGACCTGGGCATGTGGGATTACAACTTCCAGACAGGCGAGGCGTTTGTCAGCGCTCGCCGCGCGGAGATGGTCGGTTACACACTTGAGGAAGTTGAGCCCCACTTTACGTGGTGGGGAAAACAGGTCCACCCTGAGGACCTGGATCGGGTCAGACAGGCCATGAGCGATCACGCGAGAGGGCGCACCCCGATGTACGAGTGTGAACACAGGGTCCGCCACAAGTCCGGAGAATACACGTGGGTCCTGTCCCGGGGCAAACTCGTGGAATGGGACGACAAGGGCAATCCGGCAAGGGCCGTCGGCACCACTATGGATATCACCGACCGAAAACGCATAGAAGAGGCCCTTAAGGAGAGCGAAGCTCGATTCAGAGAATTTGCCGAAGCGGTGCCGCAGCTTGTTTACGAGGTAGACGCTCGCGGCAACATCGTCTTCGTCAACCGGGCCGGATTGGCGCTCGGCGGGTACAAACCGGAAGATGCGCGAAGCGGGCTCTCAATGACACGCTTTCTCCCCCAGGAAGACCTCCCCAAACTCGTCGAGAATATGCGCCAGGTGCTCTCCGGAGAAAGCACATCCGGCACCGAATACACGCTTCTCGCGAAGGACGGGACTCGAATACAGATCGCGGCGTATTCCACACCCGTAATCAAGCGTGGCAAGGTGGCAGGGGTTCGGGGAGTTTGCGTTGACATCACCAAACACAAAGAGGCGGAGGCAATTCTCAGGCGCTCTCGAGACGAGATGGAGAAGCTCGTTGCTGAGAGGACGTCCGAACTGCAGGTCGTCAACGACGAGTTGGCCGCGCTGAACGGGTTGGGCGGCGAAATCGCCGTCACCCTGTCGCTCGAAGAGATGGTGCACCGAGCGCTTTCAGCTGTCGTGTCAGTAGCGAACAGCGACTGCGCGAAGCTCATGTTGTTCAAGGACAACGTTTTGGCTCTCAAAGGATACGTTTTCGAGGGACACGCGGTGGCCGGTGCGGCGTTCCCGGTCCACCAGATAGGGGAGTGCTTGTGCGGTCTGGCCGTTCAAGAGCGCAAACCGGTCTTTTCGACGAATATCCATGACGACCCCCGCTGTACCTGGGATGAGTGCAAACAGGCTGGCCTGAGGGCCGTCGCTGCGATTCCCCTGTTGGATGGAGACGCAACCGTGGGATGCCTGGCTCTGGCGAGCTTCCAATCCAGAGATTTTTCGTCTCGGGCCGCATTCCTTGAATCTCTGGGGCAGACGGTCGCAATGGGTTTGAAGAACGCCTTGCTCTTTGAGGAAGTTGAAAAACACGTCATGGAGCTTGCAGACCGTCTTGCAGAGCTCAATCGATCCAACGAGGAGAGAGAGGCCCTCCAGAAGCAGCTATGGCAGGCGCAGAAGATGGAGGCTATCGGACGCCTGGCCGGCGGAGTTGCTCATGATTTCAACAATCTCCTTACGGTTATCGGGGGTTATGCGGACAACCTGATCCGCCAGTCGTTTCCGGGCAGCCCTCAGCAGGAAAAGCTCCTGGAGATGCGCCGCGCTTCAGACCGCGCGGCCAGCCTGACAAGGCAATTGCTCGCCTTCGGCCGCAAACAAGTGCTCGAAGTAAGAGTCTTGGACCTCAATGACGTTATCAAGAATCTTGGATCGATGGTCTCGCGTCTCATGCCGGAGAACGTCAATGTCAGCACGGTATTGACCGCTTCACCGGCATCGGTAAAGGCTGATGATAACCAGATCGGACAGGTCCTCATCAATCTTATCGTCAACGCCCGCGATGCTATGCCGCAAGGTGGAAAACTGACAATCGAGACTTCGAACGCCTTCCTCGACAAAACGTACAGTTTAACCCATCCTGAAGTCGAGCCGGGATGTTATATCTTGTTGGCGGTCAGTGACAACGGCACCGGTATGGATGCTGAAACTCAAGCTCGGGCTTTCGATCCTTTCTTCACCACAAAGGAGAAAGGCGTCGGCACAGGATTGGGGCTCTCGACAGTCTTCGGGATTGCCAAACAACATGGCGGGCATGTTTCGGTGTACAGTGAGCCTGGACTTGGTTCCACCTTCAAGGTATATTTCCCTCAGGCTCAAGAACCGGAGCATGAGACCCTTCAGGAGTCAATTCCGGCCGTCGTTTATCGCGGCGGGGAGACCGTCCTGGTTGTCGAAGACGATGAATCGGTAAGGAACTTCACGTGCAGCGCGCTCGAGGAACTCGGTTACTCCGTCCTCAAAGAGAGCGATCCAGTAGAGGCCACGGCAATATGTGAACAATATCAAGACGAGATCGATTTGATGCTGACCGACGTTGTCCTCCCCCAAATGGACGGCAGGAGTCTTTACGAACGCCTTGTATTGCAGAGACCTCGCATGAACGTGTTGTACATGTCCGGCTATACCGACGACGCAATAGTTAACCATGGAGTGCTGGAAGAAGGGGTTCACTTTCTCCAAAAACCGTTTAGCACGAATGCCCTTGCCACGAAGATAGGCGCTGTATTCGGCGGACTTGGGCCTCAGCCTGCAAACGGTACTCCTTTGGAAGCCACCACAGATGCAGAGATGGGAGAAGAGGCCATGCGAGAGCGTCTTAGCGCTCTGCCGCAGGAATTAACGGCTGGCCTGCGTCGTGCCGCGGAGGAAGCGAGCAGGTCGAAGACGTCGCACATACTGGAGCGCATACGTGAACGAGACGCGGGCCTGGCAGCAGCTTTGACAGGCTTGGTGCGACGATTCCGTTTTGACCGGATCATCGAGTTGACTCGGCAATCGGAGGGGGCGACATGAACGGTTCGGATCGGAAGCCGGAGATCCTCGTGTGCGATGACTCGGAGGAGAGCCTCCGCGTCCTCGTGTCCATCCTGGACGATCAGGGCTTTGAAGTTCGACCGGTGACCAGGGGCGCTCTTGCGGTGCAGGCAGCTCGTTTGTCAC
>Ga0233422_10001070_pt1 | contig 12593 bp, 8 predicted proteins | sample Watercolumn_Mata_2_FD_182724 | JGI IMG/M metagenome (GOLD analysis project Ga0233422, IMG submission 182724) | Freshwater microbial communities from Lake Matano, South Sulawesi, Indonesia - Watercolumn_Matano_2014_110_MG | ecosystem: Environmental > Aquatic > Freshwater > Lake | place...
AGCCCGCCTGGAAGGCCTTCTCCGTTTCGGTGATCGTTTCGGCCAGCGAGTTCTCAAAGAGCCGATCTATCTCCCGAGAGATCTCTGCGGCACGCTCGGCTTCCTTTATGCGGATGAAATACCAGCCCACCCGGTCTGCTCGCTCGGGCATCGTGGTCTTGAGGCGCTCGTTGAGGAAGTCCCACCGGAAGAAAAACGCAGTCTCGTCGGTGCCCCTGTGAGCCCCCCAGTAGATCCCTTTCAGCACCAACTCGATGTTGCCGGGGAAAATAGTCCCTTGAAGAGGGATAACGTCGCCGATCTTCCATCCGAACCTCTGTACAAGCTTTCTGCCCGCTACAGCCGCGCTGCGTTCCTTGTCGAAGGCCTGCTTCGCACCTAGCGAGAAGCGGAACTCCGGAAAAAGGTCCAGATACTCCGATCCACTGACAGCAAACTGGGCGAAGAAATTCTTCTTGTCCTTGTAGATACCGCCATACCAACTGCCATGGCCGAGGTCTGTCACTCCGCTCACCTGATGGATCCTGCTCTTGTACGCGAGGGGGAGCGAGTAAATCAGCGAGATTTTGTTCCGCGTTACGAGCCGGTTCGGAGAGGAGGCATCCACTCCTGCCTGCCAGGCGGCCACCAGGGTGCTGAGCAGACAGAACGCGAGGACAGCGATGGCCACCCCGAGCATGGTGAGCCCCGCACGGAGCGTGTGGCGAAAGACATTTCTGACTATGAGTTTCAGCAGTTCCATAGAGACGCGCCCACAGTTTTCTCAGTAAGCCTTCAGCTACTCAGGACTTCACCCGCCAGGCGAAAGAGATCAGGCCGTCATTCCGGCGGAAGCCGGAATCCAGGTTTCTCCATCTTTCCTGGACCCCGGCTTTCGCCGAGGTGACGGCGTTGGGCCGCACATTGTGCTTTCAGTCACCCGTATCGATCCGATCTTCGCCGGGTAACCGAATGCTGACTCCTCTCCACCGATTTCTCTTTCAGAAATGCCTGCAATTGGTATATAATTCCAGCAAAAAAGTCACCTGGCTCGGCGGGTACGGAACGTTCCCACGTTGAGGTGAAATTCCTCGTGTTGCTAAGTATGCCTCAGGGCCGGTGTCGTGTGAAGCCCTCGTTGGCCGTGTGGCATGGTGAATTTGTTCGCCATCGCCAATGAAGCGGCGGCACGAGCACCTTAATCGAGCCGAGAAAGAGACCGATGAACGCGCCATCCCCCATGCTTCTCATTGCCTCAGGCCTTTTGCTTGTTGCGGGGTGCGCTTCTCTGCCCGATCCGAAGAAGATAGAGGCAAACAGCGACGCGATGACGTACTACTCGGGTGTCATGGCAGCCAGCGGGACCACAATGGCGCACAATATGGGACGCATCACCAACGCGTCCGAAAGAATGCAACGAAAAGCGGCGCCCGCCCTTGACGCGGGCACAAAGGCAACCGCCAAGATTGAATCTGCGGTGAAAACCCATCTCGACGCCAAGCGCGAAGGCACCAGAGGCATGGACGCCGTGTATCAAGAGCTGCGAGACTTGAAAGGGTCGTTACGAGGTGCTCCCGCTCCTGGTAAGACCGAAGGAGACATTCGCGTGCGTGAGAGGATTAATGCGAGAGTTCGAGAACTTGAGGACCGATTGGAAGCGCTCTCGAAAAGAATCGAAAGAAGTCCGAACGCACGGTGAGGCATCTTCCTTTTTGGTAACCAAGTCTCACAGTGCACAGCGTTTGAATCTGCGCTTTTGCTTCTGACTTGCTCCCCTCTCCCGAATCTTCGGAAACCCTCTTCCCTGGCGGGAGAGGGCAGGGCGATGGGGATATCTAACTGAAATCACACCCGGTTATCAACTAATCTCGCTCGCATGGCGACTTCATCACGTGTCGCAAAGCGCCGATTCGTATGCGTTTGACCACATCATTTGGCCGTAGGGGGTCGCTTTATTTTCCTGGCCTTTTTCTTCTTCGCTTTGACGACAGGCTTTTTCTCCTCGGCAGCTATGGAAGGTGCAGGGGCCTCGGGTTCGGCTGCCGCGAGCATGGGAGCGGTCCCGGTTTGATTGAGCAGCCCCTGGAATCCACCTGCCAGTCTCTCAGCCACACTGTTGAGCACCGACCAGAACGGCAACGCGGCCAGGTTGTTCAGCGCATCGGGAATGATGCCCGCGGCCACGAGAGGCGAGCACTTACAGGGTTCCTGGCCGGCAACGTACACTCCGACCGCTAATGCGTTTGCGGCGAAGCCGGTTGCCAACAGGGCGCACACCGCCATCGTTACGACAAACGACCGCATGGTGTTCCTCCTGCGGAGAGTGGTTTAGTCTATTATACTGAAAATACGTTGAAAATCAAGTTGTTCGTCGCAGAGATGCACAGGGAGATGCGCTAAGCGTTGCGGATAGTTGTTTTTAGCTGGAGGGTTCGTTTGAAATCAGGGCTGCAAAAAGACCGCGCAGCTGTTTTTACAGTCGCCGTAGTCCCGCGTTACGCGGGATTGTGGGTGCCCTTAATGGGCAGGCACGAGGCCTGCCCCTACCGTGGCCGTTCGTTTTCTGCGTCCCTGGCTGAAGCCTAGGGATGAGAAGGAATGGACTGGTTCTGCCCACGTCACCTCGGGGGCGCGGTCCATCTTCTGACGTGTCCACATCCCCTGGCCGCTGTGGGGGCGAACGGCGTTCGCCCTTCGCGGTATCACCCCGCCGCAGCGGATACCTTTTCATCTCGTGATCGTGTACCCTTCGCAGAGTTCCAGGAGAGCGGCCCGCACCTTGAGTCTCTTGTCGATAAGCTCCGGAAGCTCGGGATCGGTCGCGTCTCGTGTATGGATCTGTTCCGCGTACGTGGCGTACTTTGTGGCTTCCGGATAGAGAGCGGTCCTGTTGTACTTTTTCAGTACCGATTCCAGCGCGGCATTGGCCTCGGCATAGGTCTCCGCTCGTTTTGAGGCATCTGCCTGGGCCTTGGCGGCATCTATTTTGCCAATATAGCTTTCTATTGCCTGACACACCTCCCGCGGCGGGGCGTTACCGGATGCTTTTGCGCTCCCTGCGGGGGCATGGGCGCAGGAAAGAGAGGCCATAGCCATGCTTGTCAGCCCAATTATGAAGCATACCGCCAATGTTCTCATGAACGTCTTCTCCTGACATGATTTCGCAGGGAAAATCGCCGTTCGTGCCATCAGTCATTTACCGATTTGTAGGATGCGGTGACCAACGGGAACCGCATTGTTCGAGGCCTTTTCTCGACAGATGCGGTTCGCTACGCTCACCGCATCCTACCGAACTCGTAACCATATCGATGAAGCCGTGCACTACGCCTTCCTTCTGCGACGTTCCATCCACTTGAACTTCTGCATGGCCACATACAACACGGGTGTAAAGAATACCCCAAGCATGGTGACTCCCAGCATGCCGAAGCAGACCGCGGTGCCGACCGCCTGCCTGCTCACGGCCCCCGCGCCGGTGGCCACAACCAGCGGCATCACACCTACGATAAATGCAAAGGATGTCATGAGGATCGCCCTGAACCGGAGCGTTGCGCCTTCCACCGCAGCTTCCAAAGCTGACTTGCCCGCGGCCTGCTTCTCCCGCGCGAATTCCACGACAAGTATTGCATTCTTTGCCGACAAGGCCACAAGGAGCACAAGACCGACCTGGGTGTACAGGTTATTGTCCATGCCTCGGATCGTCAGGCCCACCACAGCCCCCAGGACCGCCAACGGAACGACCGTAACCACCGCGATCGGATCGATCCAACTCTCGTACTGCGCGGCCAGAATCATGATCACGACGAGAACAGCCATCGCGAACACGAAGTAGATCTGGCCGCCGATCTTCTTTTCCTGGTACGCCATCGCGGTCCATTCGTATTTCGTCCCAGGCGGCAGAGTGTCGTCCGCGATGGTCTCCATAGCTTTGAGCCCCTGTCCGGAGCTGATGCCCACCGCGGGCTCTCCGAAAATGCGAATGGCGGGATACATGTTATACCGGTCGATGCGCAGGGGACTCAGCTTCTGCTCCACTTTTACCAGCGTGCCCAGGGGCACCATCTTCTGATCGAGGTTCCTGACCTGGAGCCCTGCAATGTCTTCCGGCTTCGCTCGATACATGGCGTCTGCCTGGACCATCACCTGCCAGGTTCGACCGAATTCGTTAAAGTCATTGACGTACGTAGACCCGAGGTACGCCTGCAGTGTGTCAAATACCGACTGCAAGGGGACCTTGAGGGTTAGCGCCTTGACCCGATCCACATCCGCGAATATGGACGGGACCCCGGCCCTGAAGGTGGTATTCACCGAGCGAAAGATCCCTTCTGCGTTCGCCTCGTGAACGAGCTGGTTGGCCACTGCATCGAGCCTCGTCAAGCCGACGCCGCCACGGTCCTCCAGCCACATCTCGAATCCCGCGCTCTGGCCGAGCCCCATGATTGGCGGCAAGGAGAACGGGATCACGATGCCGTCCTGTATGTGCGAGAACCTCCGGGCCAGCTCCGCGACGATAACCTCTTTGCTTCTCCCCTTCTTGAGGCGCTCGTCCCACGGCTGGAGGGCAGCAAAGCCGCTCCCCAGCGTCGGGCCGATACCATCGAGGATCGACGACCCGGGAAGCACCGCGAAGTGGGCAATTCCGTCAGTGGATTTGAGGATCTCGGTCACCTGCCGCATGGTCGCGTCGGTGCGCTGGAGCGAAGCTCCATCAGGGAGCTGCGCGTTAATCATGATCAGGCCGTCATCCTCTTGCGGCAGGAAACCTGTCGGAACTCGGGTAAAGGCAAAGTATGTCACGCCCATTGCCGCAGCCCATACAAGAAGCATGACCGGAACATGGTGAACCAGGTACGTCACGATCTTGGTGTACTCACGAGTGATGTGACCGAACACCTTGTCGAACCCGCGAAAGAAGATGTTCTTCTCACCCGCGTGAGGCCGGAGCCACAGGGAGCACTGCACGGGTTTGAGCGTCATCGCGTTGACCGCGCTGAGCAATGTGGTCACCGCGATGGTCAACGAGAACTGACGGTAGAGTTGCCCCGCGATCCCTCCGAGAAGCGCGGCAGGAACGAACACCGACACGAGCACGAGCGTAATCCCGATAATCGCGCCCGTGATCTCGTCCATGGCCTTGATCGACGCTTCCCTCGCCGGAAGGCCATGTTCCCTCATGTTGCGGTCAACGTTCTCCACCACGACGATCGCGTCGTCAACGACGATGCCGATGGCCAGGATCAGGCCGAACAAGGTGATCATGTTGATGGAAAAGCCCAGCAGGTACATCAGGGCGAATGTCCCGACGATAGACACGGGAATCGTCGTGGCAGGCACCAAAGTGGCACGCCAATCCTGCAGGAAGATGAATACGACGAGGAAGACAAGGATGAATGCTTCAATAAGCGTGATAACCACTTCCCGGATCGAGGCCCTCACGAAATCGGAGCTTTCATAGACGATCTTGTAATCTACGCCTTTGGGGAAGTCCTTCTTAAGCTCGTCCATTTTCCCGCGGACTTCATCCGCAACGTTAAGCGCGTTGGAGCCAGGGGTCTGATATGCGATAAGAGTGACCGAGGGAACGCCGTTATAATAGGAGAGAGTGTCGTAGCTTTTGGCGCCGAGGTCCACTCGGCCGACATCTTTGACCCGCACGATGCTCCCATCCGACCCGGTTTTCAGGATGATGTCCGCGAATTGCTCAGGGTAGGTCAGACGTCCGAGGGTGTTCACGGGAAGGTCCAGCACCTGCCCTTGCGGGGCCGGCTGTTGGCCCAATCTGCCCGCGGCTACCTGAACATTCTGGCTTTTGATTGCGCTCACGACGTCGTTGGTCGTCAGGCTGTTATACTGGAGCTTATTGGGATTGAGCCAGATGCGCATACTGTAATCTTTTGCGGGGAACATAGTAATGTCGCCCACACCGGGCAGCCGAGCAATTTGATCCTTTATCGTCGTGGTGACGTAGTTGGTGAGGAACAGATCGTCATACGAGCCATCGGGCGAGTAGACACAAAGGACGGTAACGAAAGACGTGGACGCTTTCTTCGTGGTGACCCCTTGACGCTGCACCGCGTCCGGCAGTTGGGCCATTGCCCACTCGACGCGGTTCTGGACCAACACCGTCGCCATGTCGATGTCAGTGCCCAGTTCAAAGGTGATCTTCAACGTGTACGAACCGTCCCTCGCGCTGGTGCTCTGCATATAGATCATCTTGTCCACGCCGTTGACCTGCTGCTCGATGGGCGCGGCAACGGTATCGGCCACAACCTGCGGGTCGGCGCCGGGATAGCTGGCCGTCACCTGTACCATGGGCGGCGCTATCTCAGGAAACTGGCTTATCGGCAGCGAAAAGATCGCGACTGCGCCGGCAAGCATGATCAACAAGGAGATCACGGACGCAAAAATGGGCCGGTCGATGAAGAAGCGGCTCAGCACGCTATCAACTCCGTTTACTTCCCGCGGGGCTTTTCCGCCGCGGCAGGCGCAGGTTGCGACGTAGTTCCGGCACTTTGGATGGGATTGACTTTGGAGCCCGGTCTGGCACGCTGCAATCCGCTGACGATAACCGTGTCCTCACCGGTGAGCCCCTGTTCAATCGCCTGCATGCCGTCAGACACCAGGCCCCTCTTGATTCGACGTTGCTCCACCACGTTGTCCCGGTTGACCGTCAAAACATAGCTGCCCCCCTGGTCAAATTGAACAGCCACCTCGGGGACGAGCCATGCTTTCATGGTCTCCACCGGAACGCGTACACGAGCGAACATTCCGGCCATCAAGATGCCGTCCGGGTTGGGGAAGACGGCCCGTATCTGAATGGTGCCGGTTGTCGGGTCCACCTTCGTGTCGGCAAAGTCCAGATGCCCTTCGTGAGGGTACCCTGTCTCATCCGCGAGCCCTAACTGCGCAGGGATCTTCTTGAGCTCTTGTCCAGTCTCCTGTGGCTTCGAGGGATATTTGCGTTGAATGGCCAGGAGATCCAGTTCACTGAGATTGAAGTACGTGTAGACCATCTCGTCATCGACGACGGTCGTCAAGAGTGTCTTTTCGGTTGCACCAACGAGATTCCCTACATCCACCAGGTTGCGGCTCACCCGTCCGTCAATGGGTGACGTGACCTGAGTCCATTCCAAATCCAGCTTTGCCCTGTCCAGATTGGCCGCGGCCAGTTCCACGTCAGCCGCTGCCACGTCTCGTTCCGCCGCGGACTTTTCCAGCCTGAGTCCGCTGATCGCCTCTTTGCTCCCGAGCTGTTGCGCCATCTGCAGCTCGGTCTGCTTCAGCTTTGATTCGGCCTTTGAAGCGTCCAGCTTGGCCTTGGTCTCTTTGACCGTGGCCTCGTACTGCCTGGGGTCAATGATGAATAGGAGGTCGCCCGCTTTGACTTTCGCTCGAGGCTCGAAACATACCTTTTGGAGGAATCCCGCTACTCTGGCCCGAATGTCCACGTACTGAATCGCGGCCGTGGTTCCCGTGTATTCCAGATATCTGATGACTTCCTTATGAACCGGCTTGGCTACCGTGACATCCGGCGGACGTACGGTCCTTTTGGGCGGCTCGTGTGAGCATCCGAACGCCCAAACCAGAGCCGATATCGTGGAAATGAGGATAAGCGCTTTGCAATGCACGCGCATGGCAGTCTCCTCATGGGATGGCGTTTGCGAGCGCCGGGCGCTTGCAGGTTCCAGGAGTTCTTGCGGAAAGGTCCAGGGCGGCCGTCCTGCAAGTAGACCCTCCCCGGGAACTCTTCCAAAAACTCTTCAATTTTGCAATGGCTTTTAGAATACGTACGTCACGCCCGCGCCACAGAAAATGAGATGGTGCCGCGAGTCCAGCGAGAATCGCGTAGATGGAACTCCGCTTTTTGCTGTCGCTCCGCCGGAGAGTTCAAGGTAATTGTATCTCGCGAAAATCCCCACTGTCGCGGTCGAGGATACCGGCACGTACCATCCGAGCATGCTGTCGAACCATTTTCCCGTCAAAGAATGACCGTCGATATAGGTCGTGACCGGATTCGGGAAGTCACCGGGCAACTGCCTGGTGGCGTCATATCTCGAAAGGGCCAAAACGGACCACGAGAGATTCAACGTAACCACGGTCCCGGCAAAGCGAACGTGGCTGTAGTGAATACCGACGTACGGCACATGAATGTGCATGTCGTCCCGGAACGTCCCCGCCTCCGGTGAACTATTCCGGTTCGAGTCATACCTGAAGTTGGTATATCGGTAACCAAGAACCAAGCCTGCCCTGTATGGCGCTCCGCCGAGCCCGAGGTACCAGGCCAAAGAGAGGTCACCGCTCAGGTACCGCGCTCGGGTATCCCAGGCACGTGCGACGCGAGGATCGCGATCAGGCCCCAGGGTGTCGAAGAAGAAATCAGTCCGGTTCTCGGTGGGGACATTGCCCAACAGTTGAACCCCAAAAGCGAGGTCCTCCGTGAAGAACCTCTCGCCGTGAAGACCGAGGGCCAGGCTGTCGAGAATTACTTCCTTCTTTGACGGTCGGATGTGCGGGCTACCGAGAAGATTCGGGCTGTCACCGTCCCGCAGCCGGATCTCGTTCCAGCCCCACATGTACCCGGCGCGGGCTTCCAGCATCGATTTCTTTTCCCCGTGACCACCGCCGGGCAGAGGGGCCCACAGTCCCAAAGGAGGCGCCTGCGCGGATGCGTCGCCAACGCAAACCAGGACCAGCGCTGCCACGAACAAGACCCATGAGAGATCGCCAAACCTCGAACGTGCAAACCTTTGGCGGTCAAGGCGACAAGTTATGTCACCGCGAAGGGGGGCCTGCAAGCGAGGAGCACAAAGGGCCACTGCACGTTCCGCAAGCACGCGTGCTTAAGTTGGACGTACGCGGCATCCAAAGCCTGGATGCTAGTTCTTTGTACCAAAAAATGCAGGAATTGTCAATGGTTAAGGAGTCGCCAGCTAATCCCAAACGGCCTTCTCGGGAATTCCGAGACTCTCGAGCAGAGCTTGAATGATGCGCCAGTCTATCTCCGGATTCTTCCCGTGTTTCTTCATGGTGAACTGAGGCCCTCTCGTTGAGTCCTTTGACAAAGGACGCTGCAAGATCGTCTCAGACCCCTTGCCACCTTTCTTAACTATGACTCCGTATGGTCGCAGAAGTTTGATGAGATCCTTGAATCGCACCGGCGACTTAGACATGAGAAGACTGTCTATAAAAACACTTGTTGGCTTGAATTACGGGGATGAGAGACCACGAATCGTCAAACACCGCCTCGTCTCTACGGTAGGACTCTTCCTTGCGATCTGTGCATTTGAAGAAGTCTCGCCATACGTGTGGCGGCGCTGGATGGTACATGTGTTCCAGGTTGTCATTCTCGATCGCGTAACGGACATGGGCCACGATCACGTCGATAATATCAGACTCGACCTGTTCGGCCGTTTGAGCTACAGCGACGAGGTTCAGTTCGAGGCAGTGGGCTACCCAAGCATCGGGTTCCTTTCTTATAAGGATCTTGAAGGCAAATTGTTCTTCTCTCGCCATGACTTTCCTCGCGGCGCTTTACGCTGCGACCTATTGTACTGAGATACCACCTCACCCGTCAAGTTTGAAAACGATGGCAGCTCGGCCTCATCTCCGAGGTCACCCCTATCTTACACGAGGGTACAACTGATTTGAGCGACCATTGTGTTCAAGGTCGTACGATGCTATAAGAAAAGTTTGGCCTGATTCCGGCCGATTCAATGGAACGACAGGAGCTTATGATGGCCTCCGATCTATTGCCCAAGGCGTACGACCCCGCAGAAATCGAAGCGCGATGGTACGCATTTTGGGAAAAGAACAAACTTTTCAGGGCAGACGAGCACAAAACCGGACGAGAATACTCCATCGTCATACCTCCTCCCAACGTGACCGGCTCGTTGCACATGGGACACGCCCTGAACAACACTCTTCAGGACGTACTCATCCGCTACTACCGGATGAACGGGTACAACACCCTGTGGATGCCGGGCATGGACCACGCGGGAATCGCCACCCAAAACGTCGTGGAACGACAACTCCATCAAGAAGGACTCCGCCGCGAAGACCTTGGCCGTGAAAAATTCATCGAGCGTGTCTGGTCATGGAAAGAGCATTCCGGCGGCGTGATCATCAACCAGCTCAAACGCCTGGGATGCTCGTGCGACTGGGATCGCAAGCGCTTCACCATGGACGAGGGTCTGTCCAAGGCAGTGCGAGAAGTGTTCGTTCGCCTGTACCAGGAGGGCCTCATCTACCGCGGTGACTATATCGTCAACTGGTGCCCTCGCTGCCATACCGCGCTATCCGACCTGGAGGTCATGCACGAAGACGTGCCTGGAAAGCTGTGGCACATCCGCTATCCTGTGGAAAACTCGGATGAGTCCTTGGTCGTGGCCACTACGCGCCCCGAAACCATGCTCGGAGACACGGCCGTCGCGGTCAATCCCGAAGACAGTCGGTACAAGCACCTGATCGGGAAGTACGCGATATTGCCCCTGGTAGGACGGAGGCTGGTGATCATCGGCGACCCGGTAGTGTCGGTAGAGTTCGGTACAGGAGCGCTGAAGGTGACGCCGTCTCACGACCTAACCGACTTCGAGCTGTCGTTACGGCACAACCTCGAACGCGTGAATGTCATGGATTACTCGGGCCGGATCAATGAGAACGGCATCCACTTCCAGGGAATGGACCGATACGAATGCCGTGAAGCCATCCTGGAAGAGCTGGATCGCAAAGGCTTTCTGGTTACCACGGAACCGTACACGGTAGGTCTCGGCCGTTGCTATCGCTGCAAGGACGTGGTGGAGCCGCTGATCTCCAAGCAATGGTTCGTGAAGGTGGAACCGCTAGCCAAAGAGGCCTTGGCCGCGGTCGAGAGGGGCCATACCCGTATCGTCCCAGACCACTGGACTAAGACGTACTACGAATGGATGAACAATATCAGAGACTGGTGCATTTCCCGTCAGATCTGGTGGGGCCACCGCATTCCTGCCTGGACCTGCGAGGACTGTGACGAAGTGATCGTCGCGACCGAGCCGCCTACGACGTGTCCCTCCTGCAAAGGGTCTCGGCTCGTTCAGGAAACCGACGTGCTGGACACGTGGTTTTCGTCCGCGCTCTGGCCGTTCTCCACCATGGGATGGCCGGAACAAACCCCTTTGTTGAAGACGTTCTACCCGACTTCCTGCCTCGTCACCGGATTTGACATCCTCTTTTTCTGGGTAGCTCGTATGATGATGATGGGCCTGAAATTCATGGGCGATGTGCCCTTCAAGGACGTATACATCCATGCTCTCGTCAGGGATGAACTCGGCAAGAAGATGAGCAAATCGCTGGGGAACATCATCGACCCCCTTGAGGTGATGGACAAGTACGGCACGGACGCGTTTCGCTTCACGCTCGCGGCCATGGCGGCTCAAGGTCGGGACATCCGGCTGTCGGAGCAACGGATCGAAGGCTACCGCAACTTCATGAATAAAATATGGAACGCGGCGAGGTTTGCGTTACCCTATCTGGAGGGAGTTGACGGCGATGCAAGTCTCGACCGATTCACCTCATTCTCGCTGCCGGAACGCTGGGCTTTGTCGCGGCTCAATCGCACCGTCAAAGAGGTCCGGGAGGCCATAGAAACCTACCGATTCAACGATGCAGCGCAGGCGCTCTATCACTTCACGTGGCATGAATTCTGCGATTGGTACATCGAGCACGCCAAGATCCCTCTTGGAGGCGATGACGCGGAATCCGCAAGGCGCTCGGCATTCATCCTGCGGCATCTGCTCGACTCGATAATCCGAATGCTGCACCCGTTTATCCCCTTCGTCACCGAGGAGATTGCTTCTCGGATTCCGTCTCATGGGACTACGATCATGCGCGGTCCTTTTCCCGAATATGACGAATCGAGAGTGGACCCTGACGCGGAAGCGGAGATGGAGATGCTCATGAACCTGACCACCGCGGTGCGAAACATCAGGGCAGAGATGAACTTCCCGCCCGGAAAAGAGCTTCCCGTGGTTGTCCAAGCCTCGACGGCCGGTGAGGCCGAGCTTGTCCGCGCGAACAGCGGGATGGTGCGGTTCCTGGGCAGAATCTCAAGCCTGAAGATAGACGGTCTGAGCAGCGGGGGCGAGCCGCCTCGGATGTCGGCCACAGCGGTGGTGGGCGAAATGCACGTGTTCGTTCCCCTGGAAGGGCTTATCGACCCTGTCGCCGAGATCGCAAGGCTCGAAAAGGAATTGGACAAGGTTGTTACGGAGCTGTCCTCTGTAGAGAGCAAGCTTGCCAACGAGAGCTTTCTGTCCAAGGCCAAGCCCGAAGCAGTGGAAAAACAACAGAGGAGGAGCACGGAACTTACCACCAAATCCGAGGGCCTCAAGGCAAGCCTCGAACGCATGAAGAGAATCAGCGGCGCGGGATAGGGATGCAGGTTGTGGGAAAGGATTCCGGGGGAACCCTTTTTCGGTAAAAAGGGTTCCCCCGGCCCCCTCCCAAAAACTTCATGGTATCGGCACATTGTGCCGCGGGGCAGCGGCACAATGTGCCGACGGGCATGCGTCTTAGGCCTCATCAAAGCTTGGTTGTTAAGGCCGATCTTTATTAATCCCCTTCTTGAGAAGCCAAGCATGGAA
>Ga0233422_10001072_pt1 | contig 12576 bp, 12 predicted proteins | sample Watercolumn_Mata_2_FD_182724 | JGI IMG/M metagenome (GOLD analysis project Ga0233422, IMG submission 182724) | Freshwater microbial communities from Lake Matano, South Sulawesi, Indonesia - Watercolumn_Matano_2014_110_MG | ecosystem: Environmental > Aquatic > Freshwater > Lake | place...
ATCAGGAAGGAATTTGCCCATGTAATGACGTCCCAAAGTAACAATTAGCAGCGGCTTAATTATCTTTATCTGCTTATGCAAATATGGCCAGCAAGCCTCTATTTCTTCGGGGAAAGGGTCACGATTACCAGGCGGCCTGCACTTCACCACGTTCGTAATGTAAACATCATTCCTGCGGAGCCCGATACTCTCTATGAGTTCAGTCAAAAGCTTACCGGCAGCGCCAACAAAAGGTTTACCTTGAATATCCTCGTCTCTACCAGGCCCTTCCCCAATAAACATTATTCTGGCCTTGGGATGGCCTGTTCCTGGTACGGCATGAGACCTGCCAGCACAAAGCTGACATTTGGAACAACCGTTCACTTCTTCCATAATTTTATTTAACTCCTCCATGTGAATAATGCTTTTTACCCCAAAGTCCGAAAATATATACCGCAAGCCCAAACACAAAAAGAATTCCAGCAAACCAAAGAGCTTTATCTACAACTAACCACAGTAAACTTTTTACAAAAGAAATAACGGTCCCCATTTCTTCCTCCGTAAGATCCTTGCCAGGACCAGATCCCATAAACTTGGCCATAAAATCGGGCACTTCATACAGAGCAATAAAAAACAGTCCGGCAACAAAAGATCCACTGATTATCGGCTTGGAAACCCATTTTACAATCCTGTACCAAGGTTTGAAAATAATCAGAGCAACCAGCAGTAACAAAAACATTTGAATAACAAGTAGCAACCACCAGAGGTCCCAAAATAAAGATTTATCAAGATTAAATCCGTTAAGGCGCATACTGTTTCTATTGATATTAAAAACCAAACTTTTCGAGGAAATTTTACTAAAGAGCTCTTTATCCAAACTGGATGATAATTGCGACTGAAAATCGGAAATGGAAACGCTCTTTGGCAGACATGTCTTCCCTATGGCATCTTCCGGATCGTTCTTCCCGCATTTAGGCAGTGCAACATAAAGTTTTTTAGCTAAATTTTCACCAAATTTCGGGAGCTTATCAACAACACCGGAAAAATCCAATTTTATCGTAGCCATCCCATCATCATCGAAAGAAGGATTTATCACTTGTTCCACAAAAGGAGTAAGCGTATTTCTGATATCTTCCGGCGTATATACAGCACGAACTTCATTCTTTATCTCTTCCTTCGTCAAAGGCAATTTAACCTCATTATTCACCCTATAAATAAACGTACTAAAAAGATCGATCGACGATTCATAAAACTTATTTGCATCGTCACTTTTATAAAAATCCGGGGTTAATAAAGTATTTAATAGAACAAATAAAACAAATGAAACTAAAAAAACAAAATTAAAAATAATTGTCACCAAGCTCGCAAAAATAGATCGAATCATGGCAACAATTTATCACACATGATTATAAATTCAAAGACCGAGATGAAAGTTTCTGGAACTCAATTTTAGGAATCGAAAATCCGGCAGCTTTTGGGTGTCCACCTCCACCATATTTCTTCGCTATTTCCGCCAAATTAACATTGTCCTTCCTCGTCCTTAAAGATCCTTTTATACGCTCTCTGTCCTCCTTTAAAAGCAAAGAAAAATTAACATTTGGAACCATGTTCAAGTAATCGATAGCACCTGATAATTGATCGATATCTCCACCGTCTTTTACATCTTCTTCCTTAACAACTGAAACAAGATAATTTTCATCGGTTACCCTCGAATTTAGAAAAACTTTTCCCCATGATCTCAAGGTTTCAACCGAATTTGTTTTAAACAAAGATTTAATCATTTTAGGAAGCTTCGCTCCACTGCGCAGTAACTCGCTGGCAACAGTAAAAACCTCACCAGAAGTATTCGAATGCATAAAGCTTCCAGTATCATTGTAAAGCCCCGTCATCAAACACGTAGCCATATCCGGATCAATACAAATCCCAAAATAATCAAAAATCTTATAAAGGATAATTGTTGTTGAAGCGGCATCCGACTCAATAATATTCAAACTCCCAAAATTATCATTTGAAGCATGATGATCGATATTTATCGAATTAGGCAGAATCTGTGGATACTCAACGTGAAAATCCGTCATGTAATGAGCCCCGCAATCAAGAATTATGATTAGGTCATGCTCGTCAGGGCTAATCTTATTTTCGACATCATTAATATACGGCAAAAAAGAATATTTCTTTGAAGGTTTATCAATCGAAGCCATTTTTACTTCCTTCTCCATACTGTTTAACCAAATTTTCAAGGCACACATCGACCCCAGCGCATCTCCATCAGGTTTTTTATGACATATTAGAAGGATTTTTTGCGCCTCCTTAACCTTATTCCAGAATTGTTCGTACAAGCTTTTCATCCTATCTATTTTTTTAAAGAAGATATTATAGTGCTTTTTATGGATTTAGCAAGGGTAAACTTCGAATTTCTTTTTTTGAGCCCTTAATGTATATTCCTAACATGAAAATTTACTTCTTTGGCACCCCTGATTTTGCGGTTCCAACCCTGAAAATACTTGCTTTAAGTAAAGATTTCGAAATACAAAAAGTTGTAACTCAACCTGACAAACCAGGAGATAGAGGAAAAATAACAGAACCTCCAGTAAAAATAGTGGCTGATTCACTGAGACTTCAAGTAATTCAACCTGAAAAAATCGACGTAGAATTGATAGAAAAGATAAAAAAAGACAAACCTGATGCGATAGTCGTGGTCGCATATGGAGAATTGATTCCTCCTGAACTCCTGACAATCCCAAAATACGGATGCATAAACGTCCATCCATCGCTGTTACCAAAATACAGAGGAGCCTCCCCTATTCAAGAAGCACTATTGAACGGTGATAAAGAAACAGGGATAACAATCATGAAAATAGACAAAGAACTCGATCACGGAGCTATATTTTTGATAAAGCGAATACCAATAGACCAATCTGATACATACACATCTTTATCAGAAAAACTGGCCGGAGCATCTGCAATAATCCTTCCTTTGGCATTAAACGACATCGAACAAGAAATTCTCACCCCACTCAAACAAGATGATTCCAAAGCCACTTTCTGTAGAAAAATTTCAAAAGAAGACGGTAAAATAGACTTAGAAAAAAGCGGACATGAGATTATCAATCAAATAAGGGCATTTAATCCATGGCCTTCAACCTATTTGAATTTCAACAACAAAAGATTAAAAATATTGGAAGCCAAACTGCAAAAACCTTCAAAAAAAGAAATTCCCGGTAAAGTAGTGATACTGAGCAAAGAATCATTCGGAATTCAGACAAAAGACGACCTTTTGGTCCCGACAAAAATCCAAATCGAAGGGAAAAGCCCTGTATTAGCAAAAGAATTCCTGAACGGGTACATGGCATCACTGGAAAAAGCAAAGCTTTGAAACTGTCCCATTCACCTTAAGCCCGAACCAACAACACACACAACCAACATCAAAACTACTGTGCTGGCGTCTTCGCCTTATTGGCTTCAGGATTTAAAGGAGTGATATAGCCATTTTTCGGCAACATCAATGTGATTGTGTCCTGAATAGTAGTCAAAGTATTCCTCGACGATTTACCGTTATTTACAGCGTCTATTGCAGAAGAAAACATCTCGTTGTATTTCTCAATATCCACAATCGGGAAACTTTCCGCATACCCAACTTGATTCACAAACGTCCCGTAAAGAGGATCTAGTTTTTCCTCAGCAATCAAATCTCTTCTACTTGTAGGCTTATTGGTTTTTTCAAAATAATATCGTTCGTTTTCAGGAGAAGTTATAAATGTCAGGAAGTCCCAAGCCGCATCAGAAAATTTAGTGGTTCGTGATACTCCAAACGCAAAATAACTGGCATAAGTATCTCTTTTATTTGTGGAGACAGCAGGATCATTCAACTGAGGGAAAGGGGCTGTTTTAATAGCGGAAACGTCTATAACGGAGACTCCCTTTTCTTTCAAAGAATTAATTTGAGCCAAGATTTGAGGATAAGTCGTAGAATAGCCGAAAATCATCGAAACCTTGCCGGCCGCAAACGCGGCAATGTCAGAAGACCCGTAATCCGCTGCCATATATTCATTCCAGCTGTAATGTTTTTGAGAACTATTTGAAAAACTTGTGTAGAAATCCAGAGCACTGGCTGAAGGAACTTCTCCCGTAGCAGTTGATCCGGAAGAGGCCAAAATGCAGTTGGACATCGTGCTGTCATAAAAAGCAGTTCCGAACTGAATCATCAAAGCATACAAAATATCAACGGCATTAACTATATTTTTACTTTTCCCCATCGCAATCCCGGCAACATCAAAATACGAAGGAGCAGGCCCCGTCTTCGTCAAAGCATAAACGTCATTTTTGATTCCATCCCAAGTTGTAGCTGGCTTTCCTCTCGTTGGAACACGATCTTCATATTGATCTTTATTGTAATACAGAGCCAGATTATCAACGTACATCGGAACTCCATACGCATGCTCAACTCCACCGGAATCCGTAGTAATTAAATCCTTAGCGGCAACATCAACAAAAATTGATCTAAAAGCGTCAACAGTTCACAATGCATCCGGCATTGGAACAAGTTTCTTCCTGTTTTTAATAAACCAATTATTCGGCATTGCAAAAATATCAGGTCCCTCCCCCTCAGCAAGTCCGTTCAAAATCTCAGTTTCATAATCCTTAAAATTGGTGAATTTCTTATAAACAATATTCGTATAAGGATGATTGGCAACATATTTTTGAATCAAAGAATCAAAAACATCGTTACTGTCATACATGTTGTAGACAGTCAACGTCTTCAGAGTCTTATCCTCTGGAGGAAGAGGATCTTTTGTTCTAAAAATACAAGAAGGAAGCGCAATTAAAAAAGATAGAACAAGCAAAACAGATAATACTTTTTTAAAATTTTTCATAGAAATGAAGGTTATACTACCCCGAGATTATAAGAAAACAATGACAAGTAGTCCAGTACTCTTTGAGGATATCACCAAATAGAAACCCATTTTCAAAGGTTTCTACTTGGTTAATTTAACTCCAGTGAGTGACTAAATTGCCAATTCCATGCCGATCATTAATTCCCACCAACGTTGACTCTTTCTTCGGTAACATCCTGAACATTCACTTCAACTCCACCCTTTTTCTTTTTGTAGATAAGAACATTGAGCTTTTCCAAAACAATTTCAGTAGAGAAGTGTTTCTTCCCTTCTTTATCTTCATAGCTGGAATTTTGCAAACGACCTTCGATAAAAACAGGGCTTCCGACAACCAAATGTTGAGCGCAAATATCAGCCAATTTTCTCCACGCCACTACTTTGTGGTAATCGACAGCTTCTTTTCTCTCTCCGTCACTGGATCTCCAGTCACGGTTTGTGGCAACCGCAAAAGTTGCCATTGAAATACCTGACTCAGTTTTCCTGAGTTCGGGATCCTTTGCAAGATACCCGAGGAGCATCATTTTGTTCAGACTTCGCATAGAAGTTTGGTTAAAAAATAATCTAAACAAAACTTACCCCACGGTTCTTAAATTTTTCTGAAAAATTAGTAAATTTTTTCCAAAATTAAAGTAAAATTTTCCTAAAAAATTTCCAAAAATTCCCATTAAAATTCATAAGATTTCTCTTACATTTTGATAAATTTTAAGTTAAACTTAAAGCCCGATACGGCCAAAATACAACTAAAACTGATCGAGATGTTCACGGGAATAATTAAAGCAAAAGGGAAAATTTCAAAGATAAATAAATCAAAAAACCAGACAACTATAGAAGTAGAAACTGGCAAGAATTTTAAATTGGGGAAAATCGGAAGTTCAATAGCAGTAAATGGAATCTGTTTAACAGTGACAAAAATAGAAAAAAACAAAACTCGCAAAAACATCCTCCATTTCGACGTAATGGCCGAAACCTTATCAAAAACCAATTTAAAAAACCTCAACGGAAATCTCGATGAAAACATCGAAGTTAATCTCGAACCCGCCCTCACTTTCGGCCAAAAACTGGACGGACATTTCGTACAGGGACATATAGATGCCACAGGGAAAATCCTGGAAATTAAAAAAGGAAAAAGCCAAACAAAATTAAAAATTTCCTACCCGAAAGCTTTTAAAAAATTTCTAATATTAAAAGGATCGATCGCAGTAAACGGAGTAAGTTTAACAATATCAAACCTTGGAAAAGATAACTTTGAAGTATGCCTAGTAAAACACACCTTGGAAAACACGAATTTATCAAATCTCAAAAAGAATTCGAAAGTAAATCTTGAATTCGACTTATTATCAAAATATTTAAATTCATTCAATGCAGATAAAAAGCACAAAAAATAGCGCCAAGAACATCAAAGACAAGAGAATTCCAAATGGGAAAAATTTGAAAATAGCGGTCATTCTCCCCTATTTTAACGAGGAATACGGACTTTTACTGTATAAAAATACCTTCGAAACATTGCTGGAATATGGTGTAAAAAAGCAGAACATCAAACTAGAAAGGGTCCCAGGGGCATTGGAACTCCCATTCGCAGCACAAAAAATAATAAAAACAAAAAAAATAAACGTGGTCATTGCCCTTGGAATCGTCATAAAAGGAGAAACCAACCATTACGATTTTGTGTGCGCTGAAACATTTAGAGGGCTGATGGACGTCCAATTAAAACTCAATACACCAATAATATTCGGCATCTTAACCTGCAAAACACACAAGCAAGTAAAAGATAGAATTTCAAAAAACGGCTTAAATAAAGGCAAATCATTCGCAGAAGCCGCATTGATTCAAGCAAGTTTATTAAAATACTTGCAAAAAAATCAGACATAATTTATACATAAAACAAATGAACAGTAGCAAATTACAACTCACAGTGAAAACAAAAAACACCCCAAGAAAAAGTGCTACTATTTCTGTTTGGCTGATTATTCCAAGCATCAACTGTTAAGGTCTTTTGATTAAATTATTTGATAGACCTTAACAAAGAGGTCTTTTTATTTTACAAATTTTATTCTTTAACAAAAAACAAAATGCAGTCGCAGACAATTAAGGGGAAAAACAAACAGTTACAAAAAATAATCAAAATTATTCAAGGACCAACACGAAAAGATCCAAAACACACAGCAGAAACAACGCATGAACAGGTAAAAACAACTTTAAATACAGATTATGCCAGGGTCTGTTTTTGACATTGACAAAATTAACAAAATAACGTAAAGTAAACTATTAAAAATTAACAAATAACTTATGGCTAAAGGTGGCAAATTCCCGGATTTATATTTGGATACTTGTCCCCCGGCAGAAAAGCATGACCGAATCCTAAGACGATTACAGCAACAAGATCGAAGATATGTCGCAGACGTTCATAGAACATTGTTTCCTAGTGACCCACAAGACACAAAAACAAGAACAAGAAAAAGAGTAAGAACCATGGGACAATTACTATCAGAGATCTTAGGCCCATTAGTAGAAAGATATTCAGATAGAGGCCGCAACGTAGTAAGCATTTTAGATGTAGGAACCGGAGACCAATTATTACTACATTCATACTTAGATTCACTAAGAGGCAGTGCGGTAAGATGCATTGCCTGCGATCCATTCCAAACTCCATCAATTCAGGGAAACATTGCATTTGTGAAAAAAACACTTCCGGAAATGGCAACACAATTCAAAAATTCAAAAGCTGACATAGCGATTGCAACAACTGACATGCACCACTCAGCAGATCCAGAAACATATCTTGAAACACTGGCAAGAACAGGAAAAACATTGGTTGTAACAGAACCGATATGGGATGAAGTATCCCCAGACGACGAACGCAATACACAGATAGACAAGTGGAGAAGAAGAATTGGCGGACTCGTTGAATGCTGGCGATATACAGACGAAATTGGAAGAGGACTCCCAAGAGCAACAAGTCACCTATCAGGAAGCCAATTTGGAACACTTATAGCCAAAGTAGGACTAGAAATTCAAGGCAGACCCATTATAAGTACCCCACAATCATGCTGCAGAGAAACATTAATGAGCGTGGTGCTTGCAATGAAAGGGTCTGTAGAATAACCAATCAAATTTCAATAAATAAAAAATTCCAATTTTACTTGCTTCATAGTAGAATCTTCGACGAAATTCAGCTTCGTGACTTTGCAAAGCCAACTTAACCCATTTACCTAAAAAACCTATGAAACTACGAACAATCGAAGACATCCCCCAAATTAAGGGAAAGAGAATAATTCTCCGAGTTGACTTTAATACTCCCCTAACAGAAGCGGACGAAAACGGAGATAGAGCGGTAGCCGAAAACACAAGAATCAAAGAAGCCCTCCCGACTATTAAATACCTCATCGAAAAAGGAGCAAAGTTGATAATCGTATCCCACCTCGGCCGACCAAAAGGACAAATAGTCGACGATTTGGTTATGGATCCGGTCTCAAGAGAATTAAGCAAATTACTCAAGAAACCGGTCAAAAAACTCGACGCCGTAACAACAGATACGGTCCACAAAGAGACAGAACATATGAAAGATGGAGAAATAGTGATGTTGGAGAATATAAGATTCAGAAAGGAAGAAGAAGAATGCGAACCGCAATATACAAAAGAATTAGCTTCATTAGCAGAAATTTTTGTAAATGACGCATTCGGGACCGCACACAGACGTCACGCCTCAACAGCGGGCATTTCAGACTATCTCCCTTCTTATGCGGGATATTTAATGGAAAAAGAAGTAGAAGCCTTAAGTGGCGTCATGGAAAGCCCTGAGCACCCTCTTACAATGATCTTCGGCGGAGCAAAAATGGATGACAAAATCGGAGTAATAAAGAATTTCATCGGGAAAGCGGATCACATATTGGTGGCAGGAGGAATCGGGAACACTTTTCTGGCAGCATCGGGGTACAATCTTGGAGAATCATTGATTCAGCACGACAAGATAGAACTCGCCAGAGAAATAATGATAGAATGCCAAGAATATAAAACAAAAATAATACTCCCCCAAGATCTCACTGTCGCTTCCGAGCTTTCAGATACAGCTGAAACCGCAAATGTCGGGGTTGAAGACCTTATTGGAGACATGAAAGCTTTTGATATAGGCAAATGGACCGCTGAAAAATTCTGCAATATGATTGATGATTCAAAAACAGTAATTTGGAACGGCCCTGTCGGAGTTTTCGAGAAAAAACCTTTTCAAAATGGGACAAAGGAAATAGCGGAAACAATCGCAAACCACAAATGCGCATCAATTTTGGGTGGCGGCGACACAATAAATGCGATAAATGTGTTTAAAATTCCCCACGAAAAATTCACTCACGTATCAACAGGCGGCGGCGCATCTTTGGAATTTTTGGAAGGGAAAGAACTGCCTGGGATCAAGCCACTCATTAAAGAATAAATCTAACGCTGAACCTGCCCGCTCAACAAGAATGCCCTAACACGACCAAGATTTCCAAACCACTCAAAATTATCAGTAAATCCTAACCTTGAACGTATCCTAAAAATAACACCCAAAAATTCATAACCCGTAAGACAATTTTCAATCATCCTTACGGCCTGAGGGCATCTTGGAGCAATCATTTCATTTTCATGAAGACGAAATGGATGAAACCTACAATGAAATTGTTTCCTTCCACTCATCTTGCATGACCCATCTGCATTAATACAATTGGTAACAAACGCCCCTAAATCAGGATTTCCATCTTTGCCCAAAACATCATTAATTACAGTTACATTTATTCCCAAATCAGCAAACCCTGGGAACAAACTACTTTGAAGAGCCAACTCCCCCTCATCTAAAAAAGAAGTATAAAATTGAACCTTTTCACCAGAAACTCTCGAAAGTTCTCTCGGCTTACAACATTTATCCAGACACTCTCGTCCAAGACATAATGGCATTGTTCCATCAAACATATCATAAACTTCCTGCCAACCTTCTTTATCCAGAAACATTTTAAAATTTGTTAAGAAAAAACAATAAAACCCAAATCAGCAAAAGTCAACCAGTTTCAACCTGGAGACTGCGAAGTTAAGCAACTAACCTAAAAATTGCCCTAGCTTCCAAACCCTAATCCCCTTTCAAACTCTCAGGACTATACGAAGGCTTAAATCTGATATCAGAGTGTCCTTCTATAAGCTTTTTAAAACGCTCGTTCAAACCATGGAAAATACTGTCTGAAAACGCATAAATTCCATATGTAACAAAATAAGCACCAAACACGTCAATCGAATAGTGAACGTGCATAAAAAGCACAGTTATCGCCATCAGAATCGAGCCAATTAAACAGAACCATTTAAACTTAAAATGCCTAAAAATCAAAAACGCCAAAAAAGGATTCCCGACATGCCCAGAAAAGAATAAATCATTTAAGAAAAAAATCTGCTGAAAGGTGACATTTTGAGTTATATGAGGATTCACAAAATAAAACATATCAGAAGGTGATCCTATATGGGTCAAAACAATAAATCCTGCTCTCACAATCGCAAAAATCCCATAAGTCTTCAAACTCCACGGCAAAAGTTCCGGCCTAACAAAAATACAATAAAAAACAATAACAAGCATGATAGCAGCAAGTCCCCAAGTAAAAAGAAAATTTAAATTGTAAGTAGGGATATTATCCAGAATCAAATCACCTACAGCGGTTGTAGGAAAAGTATCATTGTATTGGCAGACAAACATGAGAAAAGTTTGTCCACCTGCAAAAAGAATTATTCCAACAATAAAAGAAATTATAAATCTCCCATCACGCACCAAAACCTTCCATTTTTTACTAAAACTGTTCCAGAAATTAAATAACCAAGTACAGACCATAATATTTATTTATAATATCTATAATCATTATTTATTTTTCGCTAACACCGCTCCACCGTAATATCTTATCCTCAACTACTTTTCTATCAGTCGCGTAACGCTCACGACAAACTTTCTTGATTTTTTCAACTCTCTCTTTATCAATCTTTCTAGACAAAGGAGGAGGCAACGTCTCCATTGAGAAAGTCTTAGACGGCATATTATCAATCAAAAGCCTCATATAAGCGGTAAATTTACTCATACTGACAAGATCCGGCGGCATAACCTCTTCTCCAAACTGCTGTGAAATATATTCAGCATCATCAAACCCAACCTGCATCGAAATAAGCGACCCAACGTTGCCAAACACAGCATCCCTAACCTCATCAGGCATCTGCGCAATATACTGATTGGCCATTGTCAAATCCAGTTTGTACTTTCTCGCCTCAGACAAAATCGTAGCAAACGCATCAGTAGCGAAATTCTGGAATTCATCGACATATAGATAAAAATCTTTACGCTTTTCCTCTGAGACATTTGCACGACTCATAGCATCAAGTTGGAATTTTGTGATAATCATTGCACCGAGAAGAGCCGAATTGTCCTCCCCTATTTTCCCTTTCGACAAATTAACTATAACAATCTTCCCTTTATCCATCGCAAATCGGAGGTCAATGGCACTTTTTGGCTGACCGACAATATTTCTAATTATAGGACTCGACAAAAACTGGCCTACTTTATTCAAAATCGGAGAGATAGCCTCAACTCTAAATTTATCCTGCATCTGCTCAAATTCATTCACCCAGAAGCTTTTGACAATCGGATCCTTAATACCTGAAACGATTTTCCTTCTGAAAGTCGCATCTTGAAGAATTCTGGTAATACCAAGCATCGTAGTCCCGGGCGATTCCAGAAGAGACAAGATGGTATTTCTCAAAATATGCTCCAATCTCGGCCCCCAACTTTCAGCGTAAATTTTCTTAAATATTCCAACAAGTCCGCTACAAACAATCGTGCTGTAGGTAGGATCGATATTTTCGAGCATATTAAAAGCAACAGGCCAGTCTCTATCGGAAGGATCGATCAAAATTACATCATTTGTCCTGCTGGCCGGAACAAATCCAACAACGGTATCAGCCAAATCTCCGTGCGGATCCACGACACCGACTCCTTTTCCCTCCATAATATCCGAATAAATCATATTTTCCAGCAAAGTAGACTTACCCATACCAGTCTTTCCAATGATATATATGTGTCTTCGCCTGTCAGCATCCTTGATCCCAAACTCAGCCCTGCTCCCCCTGAAATTAGTCCTGCCGATCAATGTAAACCCTTCATCTCCAATATTCTCTTTCGTAGGAACATCAACCGGCGGCTCCAACTTCCTGCTCCTGACCCAAGAAATATTCGGAGTCTTAACGGTTATGGTCGGAAGATGATAAATCGTAGCAAGCTCTTCATTATTTAAAATAAATCCATTCTTAATTTCACGACTTCTATAGCTTTCCAGTATCTCTTCTCCATGCTTAATTTTTTCAATCTCAAAGCCATTCAAATGAGGAAGCATAAATTGTTTGAAACTACCGGCAATTTCTCGGATTTTAACGTCCGATTTAGCCTTATTCTTAGAGTGAGGAACATAAACAATTCTGATATTAACGTCGAAAAGAAGCCTAATGACCTTGTCCATACAAGCATCCGCTTCATTTTCTTTTTCATGAGAACGCATCGTAGTTTGCTCATCAATGTCGTCATCAGAAGCACCGGAAGCATCACCCATAGACATAGCTTTTATTCCCGCTTTCACAAAAACACCTCTTATCCAGAAATAAATATACAAAGGGAAAAATACAATTTTAGGCAAAAGCTTCCTGGTAATAAAAG
>Ga0233422_10001074_pt1 | contig 12566 bp, 10 predicted proteins | sample Watercolumn_Mata_2_FD_182724 | JGI IMG/M metagenome (GOLD analysis project Ga0233422, IMG submission 182724) | Freshwater microbial communities from Lake Matano, South Sulawesi, Indonesia - Watercolumn_Matano_2014_110_MG | ecosystem: Environmental > Aquatic > Freshwater > Lake | place...
CACCGGTCGCGGCGATACATGCACGGCAGCGTATTTGTGCAAACGCCTGACGGCATCGCCGGACCAAGCCGCGCGCTTTACCGCCGCGCTGACCGGCGCAAAACTGGAAGCGCCGGGTCCGTTCAAGGGCGAAGTGCCGAAAGAGTATTGACGCGCAAGACCTTCGAGGGTTCTGAAACCGCGGGGGTCTTTTTTGATTTCGCTTGATGAATGTGGTACAATGGAAATGCTTCTGAATCCTTGACTCTGGAGTTTCGAATGACCTACCTCGATCGCGCTCTTGCGCTGAAAGACAAACTGATCGCGCTGCGCCGCGATTTGCACATGCACCCCGAGTTATTCTTCCAAGAAGTCCGCACCGCGCAGCGCGTCGCCGCTACTCTGCGCGAATTGGGAATTGAGTGTCAAACTGGCATCGCGCGCACCGGCGTCGTCGCCTATCTCGGCGAAGGGAGACCGCGCCTCGGCTTGCGCGCCGATATGGATGCGCTGCCCATCGTCGAAGCGAACGAGGTGCCGTACAAATCGCAAAACCCCGGCGTGATGCATGCGTGCGGACACGACGCGCACGTCGCGGGACTGCTCGGCGCGACGATGCTGCTCCACGAAGATTTCAAGCAGGGCAAATTGCGCGGTTCGGTCAAGTTGCTCTTTCAGCCCGCGGAGGAGAATTGCGGCGCGGATGGCAGGAGCGGCGGACGCTTGATGGTGGAAGCCGGCGCGCTGGACGATGTGGACGCGGTCGCCGGGCTGCACGTCAGCAGCGCGCAGCCCTCCGGCCAAGTCACCGTCCGCAGCGGCGCGTTCATGGCAGCGGTGGACACGTTCGAAGCCGACATTATTGGGCGCGGCGGACACGGCGCGTACCCGCACCAGGCGCTCGATCCGATCTGGTTGTCCGCGCAGGTCGTCAACGCGATCTACGGGATCGTCGCGCGGCGCATGGATCCGACGAAGCAAGGACTGATTTCCGTCTGCACGATCAACGCCGGCACGGCGACGAACATCATTCCCGCATCGGTGCATCTCAGCGGCACGATTCGCAGTTTCGACGAGAACGTGCGCGCGCTCTTACACGGCGAACTGGAAAAGGCGTTTGGGCTCGCGCGCGCGTGGGGCGGCGATTACAAATGGAAACTGGTAGACGGCTATCCCGCGACCGTCAACGATCCCAAGATAGCGGAACTCGTGCGCGCGGCGGCAGTTGATCTCGTCGGCGCGGAGCGCGTCAAGGAGGGCGAACTGCACATGGGTTCGGAGGATTTTAGTTTCATGGCGCGCGCGAAACCGGGCGTATTTTTCAATCTCGGCGCGAAGAAGGATGACCTCACTCGCCCGCATCACAATCCGGTCTTCGATATTGACGAGAATATCTTGCCAACCGGCGCGGCATTATTGGCGGAAACGGCGCGGAGGTATTTGACGGGAGAACGAGCGCACGGCAACACCACAGTCAATCGTGGAGATGGTTGCCATCGGTAGGAGCGAAGCATTTTTCTGATCCTTCGACTCCGCTCAGGACGAAAAATGCTTCGCCCTTACTTTCCCTGTATCGCGGTCGCACACGCGCCGGTCTCGTGCAAGTAGGCTTGCCGCTCTTGGCAGCTCAGCGCGCGCGTCACGCGCGTCTGGGCGAACGCGCGCAGATCCGCGGCGGCGCAGATTTCGCAGACGTACACTCGCGCGGCGTGGTCCTCACTCGCCGTGACGATGAGTTTGCCATCGGGACTGAACGCCGCGCTGAGCACCGCTCCCGCGTGTCCGCGCAGTTCGGCGAGCCGTTTGCCTGAAAGAGCGCTCCACAGTCGCGCGGTTCCATCCGCGCTCGTCGTCGCGGTGAACTTGCCGTTCGGACTGAACACTGCGTTCGCCACCACATCCGTATGCCCCCGCAGTTCCGCGCGCGGCGCGCCCGTGCGCGCGTTCCACAGGCGCGCGGTGTTGTCCCAACTCGCGGTCACGACCGACGCGCCGTCGGGACTGAAGAGCGCGCTCACCACTTGCGCGCTGTGTCCATGCAGTTCCGCGATCAGTGCGCCGGTGTGCGCGTCCCAGATGCGCGCGGTCTTGTCAGCGCTTGCCGTGACGACGAATGCGCCGTCGGGATTGAATGCGGCGTTCAACACGGGACCAGTGTGTCCGCGCAGTTCCGCGATCAGTGCGCCGGTGTGCGCGTCCCAGATGCGCGCGGTGTTGTCCCAGCTTGCCGTCACAACGGACGCGCCGGCAGGATTGAACATCGCGCTGAGGATGCGATCGGAATGTCCGCGCAATTCGACGCGGCTCGTCCCCGCGCTGGCGTCCCAGATGCGCGCGGTGTTATCCCAACTCGCGGTGACGACCGATTTGCCGTCGGGACTGAACGCCGCGCTGTTTACATAGTTGGCGTGTCCGCGTAGCGTCGTCAACATCGCGCCGGTCGTGCCATCCCAAATCCGCGCGGTGTTGTCCCAACTTGCCGTGGCGATCCATTGGCTATCGGGACTGAACGCCGCGTCCACCACCGCGTCGGTGTGTCCACGCAATCGTACGATGTTCACCCCCGTTTGCGCGTCCCAACTCCGCGCGGTGGTGTCCTCGCTTGCCGTGACGATGGACCTGCCATCGGGACTGAACGCCGCGCCCAGCACCGCATCGGTATGCCCACGCAATTCTGTCAGCAACATGATCGCGTTGACGTCCCAAACACGCGCGGTGTTGTCGTTGCTCGCCGTGACGACGGATTGGCTATCGGGGCTGAACGCCGCGCTCAACACGCGATCGGTGTGACCGCGCAGTACGGCAATCGTCTTGCCGTCGCGCGCATCCCAAATCCGCGCTGTGCCATCCCAACTAGTCGTGACGATGGATTTGCCATCGGGACTGAACGCCGCTCCGCTCACTCGTTTGGTGTGCCCGCGCAACTCGGCAAGCCCTGCGCCCGTATTGGCATTCCAGACGCGCGCCGTGCCGTCGTCGCTAGCTGTGACGATGAATGCGCCGTCGGGACTGAATGCCGCGCTCGCGGCGGGTGCGGTATGTCCGCGTAACGCAAGTGACTTGCCTGCGCCGACATTCCAGATCCGCGCCGTGTTGTCGTCGCTCGCCGTGACGACGAACCGGCTGTCGGGACTGAACGCCGCGCATACGATTGCCTCGGTGTGCCCGCGCAATTCTGCCTGACTCGTCCCTGAACTCGCATCCCAAACCCGCGCGGAGCCGTCCCAACTCGCGGTGATGATGGATTTGCCATCCGGACTGAACCCGGCGCAATCCACCCAACTGGTATGCCCGCGCAGTTCGGCGAGCCATGCGCCCGTGGCGGCGTTCCAAACGCGCGCCGCACCATCCGCGCTCGCGGTGACGATGGAGATGCCATCGGGGCTGAATGCCGCGCCCAACACCGAATTGGAGTGCCCGCGTAGCTCGAACAGAAGCGTGCCCGCGCGGGCGTCCCACACGCGCGCGGTATTGTCCCAACTCGCGGTGACGACGGATTTGCCGTCGGGACTGAACGCCGCGCTGACGACCGGCGCGGTATGCTCGCGCAATTCCGCGAGCGGGCTGCCCGTCCGCGCGTCCCAGACGCGCGCGGTGTTGTCGTTGCTCGCGGTGATGATGGATTTGCCATCGGGACTGAACGCCGCGCGATACACCCAGCCCGTGTGCCCGCGCAGCACCGTCCGCACATGCGATTCGAACAGCGCTTGGATGAGCGCGTCCTCTGCCTGCGCGGTGGATGTGAGTCTGCCCGCTTCGATGGCAAGCAGCACGCTCAGTTCGGGGTCGAGCGGCAACTGCGCGATCGCGTGTGCCGCCAACTCGCGCGAGCGCGCGATATCACGTTCTGCGATTGCCTCGTTCCATCGGAACAAAGCCAACAGCGTCACCCCGAGCGCGATGCCGAGCGCGCCGATCAGCGCGGTAATCGTTAGCAGTCGCCGCCGCGCTGCTGAATTGCGAAGATCATTTGCCATATCGTTCCGCCTCAGCCACCGACTTCCAGTATAGCACACTATCCCGGTTTGACAAGGAATTGCCGCTTGACTTTTGAAGCGACGGTTGTATACTATGCGTGAAGATTCGAGCACCTGATGCTGGGCGCGCGCACCGCGCCGTCCGCGTCAGGTGTTTTTACATCCGGCTCAATTCAATCGAATGGAGGAAACCATGTCCGAGTTACCACGCAAACACCGCGATGAGAAAGACGAGAAACAGCACGAGAAAGAAGAGAAAGGACGCAGCGATCCGTTGAGCACCATCGTCTGGGGCGCGATCATCATTTGGGCAGGCGTAGTGCTTCTAGCAGACAACCTGGGTTTCTTGGCAGGGCTGGGTCTGCGCGGCGATACTCTCCCAGGCGTATTGCCCCTGCGCCTCAGCGTATGGGGACTGATCTTTACTGGCGCCGGAGTCATCATTCTTGCCGAGGTTGCGATCCGGCTGCTCCTGCCAGCGTACCGGCGGCATGTGATCGGCAACATCATCCTTGCCCTGGTCTTCCTCGGCATCGGCTTGGGCAACCTGGTGAACTGGGGGGTGATCTGGGCGTTGATGCTGATCGCGCTTGGCGTCGTGATCTTGTTACGCGCGATGGGGTGGCGTATCTGAACAAAGGATGAAGGGTGAAGGATGAAGGATGAAAGCAGGAGTTCAGACCCGTAACTTTCATCCTTCACACTTGCACCTGCGGTTACGCAAGTGCAGCATCCTTCTGACTTTTGCCTTTACAGTCGTCCCAGATTGAGCGACTGGAATTCCTCCCACGCGTAAACGAGCGGTGTGAACCAGCGGTCGCGTCCGATGCAGCGAAAATAGGGCGGCGCATACGCGCGAATCAGATCGCCGATTTGGTAGCGGGCAAGAATGGGCGTCGAGACGACGAGGCGCCCCATCTCGCCCGCGCGCATTTCGTGCAGCATCTTGACTCCCGATGACGTTTCGATCTCGAAAAAGAACAAGTCGTAATTGGGCACCCACGCGCGCTTGTCGTCGCGCTGCTGCCCGAACATTCCCTCGGTCGCGCCATAGATTTCGCGAATCGGCGCGGGACCGTAGAGCGCGTGCAGCGCGGGCTGATAGCGTGTGTTGATGCCCGGCACGCTCCCCAGCGTCATGATCTGCGTCTGCCACAAATCCTTCGGATAGACGCCGTGCTTTCGCTTCAGGTAACGTCCGAATAGCACCGCCGTTGGCGCGACGCCGCCGACGAGCGTGACATTCTCCTTCTGGCATGTCTTGTACGCGAGCTCAAAGCGCGCGTCCCAATCGCGCGGCGTCTTGCCGCCGCCGAGCGCGTCGATTTCGTCTTGCGCTGGCACGGAGCGAATCGGCGTGGACGCGGAGACGTACTTGGTGTAGATCCCTGAACTGTATCCGTACTCGACCTCGCGCTCGCCTACTTTCACTTTGCCGACGACGGATGGAAAATTCAAGTTGAGGTTAACCCCTTGGAACAGATCAAAGCGCTTGGTCTGGAGGACATAGTTGACCATCGCGCGGCTTGCGCTGACACGCATCTTGAGATCGGTTGGTGTCATCGGAATGAATTTCGACTCGCCTTTGGTGGTGCCGCGCGTGATCGCCCAGCCAATCGGCGGCTCGTTGAGGAGAAGATTCACTTCGCCTGCCATTACGCGTTGGATGAGCGGCTTGTACGATTCGTACGTCGTGACCGGAAACGCGCGCTGATAATCCTCTATCGTGCTGATCTGTGAGGCGTGATGTTGCTTGCCGTACTCGGTCTGCGCGAAGATTTGCAGCAAGCGCACAAGGACTTGGCGTTGCGCTCTGGCTGGGTCGGCGACGGCGTCGTTCCACGGCTGCACGAGCGCGTTGAGCATCGCGAGCATCTGTGGCGGATTGGTGGTGGACATGGGTGCGGCTCCTGAGTGAGTTGGTGAAGGGATTATAGCACGAGGGTGGTGCGGGGCAAAATGGCGCGTGACGGCTGTTGACTTTTCTTAGAACGGTTGTATACTTGGTGTGGATTCGAGGAGAATGAGACGCGAGAAATATCTGATAAGGAAACCCGTATGAGCATCATCTACAAAATTCCCCAAGAGAGTCGAATTGAATCCGGCTTTGAGTGCTTTGACTCAATTGATTTGCGTGTCCGGCGCGTAACGCGCGATCTTCCAAAGAGCAAATTTGGACAGGCAAGGTTGCCTGATAACCACTGAACCCCTCAACTTCTATCGAGTGTGTCCTCCATATGCTCCATGGCAGAATTAAACAGTCTCGCGCTTTTGTGGTGACAGGTGACCAGCCCCGTCAGGTTTCCAAAAACCTGACGGGGCTTTCTCCTGCACCCTCTGCACCAAAATTAACCTTCCTCGCCCTTTTGTGGTAGAATGCGACCAGACCCGAAGGGTTTCTACAAACCCTGCGGGTCTCGGACAAAAGCCATGCCAGCCGTCACCGTTTCCGCACTCGCCAAAACGTTCGTCACCAAACGCAAGGCCGCCGGACTCGCAGGCAGTTTGCGCGCGCTCGTCCACCCCGATCAGCAGACGATTGACGCACTGCGCGGTATCTCGTTCGAAATGGAAAGCGGCGAACTCCTCGGCTTTATCGGACCGAACGGCGCGGGCAAATCCACGACGATCAAAATCCTCACCGGCATTCTCTTTCCGACGAGCGGCGACGCGCGCGTCCTCGATTACGTGCCGTGGCGGCAGCGGCGCGAGCTCGCGTACCACATCGGCACCGTGTTCGGTCAGCGCCCGCAATTGTGGTATCACCTGCCGGCGATTGACACGTTCTACCTCTTTGGGAAAATCTACGAACTGGACGACAAAACGACGCGCGCGCGCATCGGCTTGCTTACCGAAGCATTCGACATCAAGGATCTGCTCGAAACCCCCGTGCGGAAATTATCGCTCGGGCAGCGGATGCGCTGTGAGGTTGCCGCGTCGCTTTTGCACCGCCCGCGCCTGCTCTTGCTCGACGAGCCGTCCATCGGATTGGATGTCATCGCGAAGCAGAACATTCGCGACACGATTCGGCGGATGAACGAGGAGGAAGGGGTTGGGGTGATTCTCACGTCGCACGACGCAGGGGATTTGGAGGCGTTGTGCAAGCGCGTCATTATCATCAATCACGGACAGATCGTCTATCAGGATAAAGTCTCGACGCTCAAGCGGCGTTATCTCACGACGAAAACCGTTTCGATCCGCTACGCCGAACAGGTGCCTGCCGATTTTTGCATCGCCGGCACTGAGGTGTTGAAGACGAGTCAGTATGGCGTGAAATTGCAGTTCGATTCGCGCGCAACACGCGTCGAGGACGTGATCGCGCAACTTGCGCAAGCCGGCAGCATCGTGGACATTACGATTGCTGATCCGCCGCTGGAGCAAGTGATTCGCGCGATTTATGCGGAGACGGCGGCAAGCGTATCGGACTGAGCGCGGCGAAGTCTCCCCGCGCTCCTCGGTCAATTTACAGCGATTCCTCTGTGCAGACCACGCCGATGCAGCATAGAAAAGTCGCGCGCTCGGTCGCACTGAGATTGCGAATGCTGTGCGGCTCCATACTGGGGACGAAGATGAAATCGCCGGGCGCCAGCGTCTTTTCTTCGACCGGCGCATCCGTCTTGGCATCATGGCTGGTGGCAGACAGTTTGCCGCTCAGGATATACATCGTCTGATAGTACTGGTGATTGTGGATGGGTATCTCGCCGCCAGGTCCGAGCGTGAAGAATCGCAAGCCGTACTCGGGAGAATCTTTCGGTCCCGCTTGGGATAACCAACGAATGTACGTTTCCTTGACGGGCAGTGGTTTGCCCTTGTACGGATAGGTCGTGATTTTCCGTTCTTCGACATCCTGCGCTTGTTTCACAAGCATGGGGATTCCTCCTCGCGGCATCTAGGATTGGAACTCTTCGCCCTATGCGAGCGGGAGTGGATGGGAGTCGAACCCACCAGAGCCGATTCAACGCCTCTCAGCGGTTTTGAAGACCGTGGACCTCACCGGAGATCACCCACCCCCAGGGTTAGTGCGGTAGTGCAATAGTTGGATAGTGCGATAGTAGGTTGGACTGGTAAACTATCGCACTATAGCACTGTCGCACTGTATAACATACCTACTAGGATTTGTCAAAACATCTCGCGCTCATTCATCGTGCGCGTGATGGTCAACCTTGTTCGCCATCCATGCGCCTGCGACGGCGGACAAGCGCTCGGGCTTGTGGATGAGCAGCGGGAAACATTGCGCGCAAATCCAGTACTCGCGCTCGGCGTATTTCAAGCGGATCAGCGGAACCTGCGCGCTTGCGCGTTCGCAGTTCAAGCAGCGTTCGGTATTGGTCATGGCTACCTCCAGTTTATGATTTGCGATTTAGGATTTGACTTGCCCGCGATGTCCAAATCATAAATCTGAAATCTTAAATTCACTTGCGCGGCGGCACGCGCGGACGGGGCGGCAGCGTCCCTCCCCCGCGCCCCTCGTCCTGGGCTTCGCTCACGCTGAACTCGTCGAGGTAGCGCTCCGCGCGCTGAACGTCGTGTTCGTGCTTGAGCAAGACGGTGAGTGTGTCCTGTAGCGTCTTTTCGTCAATGTTCTTCGCGTTGAGCATCACGAGCGCGCGCGCCCAGTCAAACGTCTCGCTTACGCTCGGCTGCTTTTTCAGTTCGAGTTTGCGGAGGCGGTGCACCAACTCGACCGCTTGCTGTGCGAGTTGCGGCGCGAGGTTGGGCACTTTGATCCTGACGATGCGCAATTCCGATTCGATCGTCGGATAGTCAATGAAGAGGTAGAGACAGCGCCGCTTCAATGCCTCCGATAGTTCGCGGGTGTTGTTGCTCGTCAGAATCACGAACGGCAGATGTTTCGCTTTGAGCGTGCCGAGTTCGGGAACGCTGACCTGAAAATCGCTCAGCACTTCCAGGAGGAACGCCTCGAATTCCGCGTCCGCGCGGTCAATCTCGTCAATGAGCAAGAGCGCGGGATTCTCCGCGAGAATCGCGCGCAAAAGGGGGCGCGGCAGCAGAAAGCGATTCGAGAAGAAAACATCCTCCTCTTCCGCCAAGCGGTCGGCGGCTTGCGCGAGCGTCTGGGAATCGCGCAGAATGTCTTGCAATTTATCGCGCAGAAGTTGCGTGTACAACATCTGCTTGGCGTACTCCCACTCGTACAGCGCTTTCGTTTCATCCAGCCCTTCGTAGCACTGCATCCGAATGATTTCGCGCTGGATCGCCGCCGCCCATGCCTTGGCGAGTTCCGTCTTGCCCACGCCCGCCGGTCCTTCGACCAGCACGGGCTTGCCCAATTTGTCCGCGAGGAAAATCACCGTGGCGATTTCATCCGTTGCGATGTATTGTTGCGCGGCGAGCGCGGTTTTGACATCTGATATGTTGTCGAACATTTGACTCCTTGAGAATTCAAAACTCTAAATTCGTAATTCAAAATTCCTCGTCCGAGAATCAGAATTATGTGGTTTTCTCCATCACATGACGCGTCATTCGTTTATTCGTCTCTCATTCGTTGACACCAACGCGCGCAGCAATTCCGCGCGGTCGGCGGCGGGAATACTCTTGGGCAATTCGATTTCAAGTCAACCATTTCACCATCTCTACTTTTGCCTTTTCACTTTTGCCTTTTCACTTTCCCTCCACCGTCACCACAATCCCCAAATGATCCGACGCCGTACTCTGGGGAATTACAAGATCGCGCGCGGTCAGGTCGGGCGAGAGCCAGATGTAATCAATCCGCTGATTCGGCTTGTCGGCGCGCCATGTGAATCCATCGCCCACACCGATTGCCGCAAACGCATCGCGCAAGCCCGCATCGCGCAGCAGCGCGATTTCCTTCGCGTCGGGCTTGGCGTTCAGGTCGCCGACGATAACTGTGCGCGGACGCTGGTTCCAGAATTTGACGATTTCGGGCGATTGCTGCTGGCGGATCGCGGAGCCATTTGCGGGATCGTGAAAATGTGTAGCGATGAACAACAATTCGTCGCCGCCGCCGATGTCTACGCGCGCCCAGAGAAAGCCGCGCTTGAGCGCCAAATCGCGCGGAGGCAGCGGCACATTGCGCCACTCTTTGATCGGATAACGCGAGAGAATCGCGTTTCCCCACACGCGATCAGCCGTTGGCCCAAAGACGTACGGCATTTGCAGACGGCGCGACAGCCACATCGCGAGGTCAAGTGAACTGTCAATGTACCAACCGCGCTCCACCTCCTGCAAGCCGACGATGTCCGGTTTTGCCTGCTCGATGACGCGCGCCAGTGCTTCAGGATCGAGTCGTCCCTCGGTGCTGAATCCATTATGCAGGTTGTACGTCATCACGCGGACAGGAAAACCTTTGCCCACCATTGGTTGGGGATCGCGCCAATTTGCGAGAATGATCAACGGCACGATGCAGAGCGCAAACGCAACCGTTGCCGAGGTCGTGCTGCTGGCAACAGGGAGATTCGGCATCACGCGCAGCGCGGCGATTACCGCGAGCCCAACCAAGAGCACGGCGAGCGGCGGCAGCCAGTTGTTCGAAAACCCGAGATTGATTTGATAACTGACATAGTAGAGCAAAGTCAAGAGCGCAAAGACAAGCCAGCCAATTCCATTCGCCGCGGCAGTGCGCGCGAGCCCTTTGTTGACTTCTTCGCGCGCGCCCAAGCCCGCAAAGATCAGCGTGACAAACGGAAACATGAGCAGGTTGCCGAAAAAGAACATCAGGTCGGCGGTGCCTGGGGCAGGATCAGGACGCGAGGTCAGCCACGCCAGAAAGAGCGTTGCCACCAGCACGGCGAACGAGGTCGCGCGGTCGGCAACAATCGGCAAGAGTGCCGCGGCAATGCCGATCGCGTTGACGAGGATGATGAATGCGTACGCCAACGGCGTTGGAAACCCCGTGAGCGCCGTTGCGCGCGCCGCGTTCTGAAAAACAACCTGGGTCACGAAAATGAAGGAGCCGATCGCCGCCAGCGGGAGAGTGCCGGTAAGATTCGTTTCGGTGGACTCGCCGGCCGACTTGGAAAGGAACATCGTCAAGGCAAGGTGCGCAACAACGGCAAGCACCACAATAATCGGCGCCAGCGGATGCTGCTGCCAACTCACGTCCAGAGTGTTGAACGAGCCGCGCAAGGTCGTATCGAACACAAAGCCGAGCAGCAAACCCCGACCGAACTTGCGCGGCGCGGCGCCGCCTTGCACGCGAACGAAACTCAGATACAGGGGAATGAAAAACGTAAAGAGGACAACACCGCCGAGCGCAAAGACGAGATCCAGGGCGGGAACCAGCGTGACCTGTTCGAGCAAGCGCATGATCGCAATGCCCACCAAGGTGCTGAACAATGCGCGGCGCAAACCCAGGCTGCGGTAGAACGGCGTGACGAGAAAGGACAAAGCGAAAACGCCAATGGCGGCCAATCCCAGGATTGCGTTCGATGCATCCAGGGTATCGCCCAGATACCAAACGATGGACGGCAGCAGCACACGCAGCATCTGCAAGCCAAACATCGTCGTCAGGGCGGGCAGCATGAGTTCGAAAAAGGATTTTGTGTTCCACAGTCTGGGTAGCGACATAGTCTGCTCCATCGGTAAACAGTTTACGGGTCACCCTACCGCGTCATTCTACCATCACTCACCAAGCGGCGTCAACCGAGAACTGAAACGTGATGCGCCGGTCGTCTCACGCATCACGCGCCGCCCAAAAGCGATTGTATGCCTCCAGCGCGTTTCGCAGTTCGGGTTCGTCAAAATCGGGCCAGTAGGTCGGCGTGGAATAGAATACGCCGCGCGCGGCTTGCCAGGGAAAGAAATTCGAGAGGCGTTGATCGCCGCCAGTTCGAATGATCAAGTCCATGTCGCCCAAGCCTGCTGTGTACAAATAGCGTTCGAACAATTCCTCGCTCAACCCGGCGGCGGGAAGTGCATCTGCCAGGATCGCGCGCGCGGCGCGCAGGATTTCCATGCGTCCACCGTAGTTGAACGCGACGTTCAAAACATAATCGCGGTTCTCGCGTGTCGCATCTACCGCGCGCTGCACTTTGGCGGCGAGAGTCGCCGGCACCCCTGCCAGCGAACCGCTGTGCATGAGCCGCACGCCTTGCCGGCGAAAATTCTCCGTCTCGCGGTCAATCACCTCCGCGAGCAATTCGAAGAATCCTTCCACTTCCTCGTGGGGACGCCCCCAGTTCTCGGTGGAGAAAACGTACAGCGTGACGATGCGGATGCTGCAGCGCGCGCACGCGTCGAGCACGCGGCGCACGTTCTGCGTACCATGCCGATGCCCTTCCAGGCGTGACAACCCGCGCTGCCGCGCCCAGCGCCCGTTGCCGTCCATCATGATGCCGATGTGTCGCGGCAGGTACCGGAACTCGGTGGTTGAAATCCGTTCCCGTGTTTTGGGTAACTGAAGCATTCTCACAGATCAGAGAGCAGAGATTGGAGATTGCTCTCTGCCAGCGTAGCATCCGCGCTCAAATGGAGGAAGAATTCGGCGTTGCCGCGTAAGGGCCCTGTAATCGGCGATCGGCAGACGCCGCGCACGCGCCAATCGTTTGCCGATGCGCATCGTGTGATTTTCTCAAGCACGGCGCGGTGCACTCGCGCATCGCGCACAATGCCTCACTTGCCGACCTGGGC
>Ga0233422_10001075_pt1 | contig 12564 bp, 13 predicted proteins | sample Watercolumn_Mata_2_FD_182724 | JGI IMG/M metagenome (GOLD analysis project Ga0233422, IMG submission 182724) | Freshwater microbial communities from Lake Matano, South Sulawesi, Indonesia - Watercolumn_Matano_2014_110_MG | ecosystem: Environmental > Aquatic > Freshwater > Lake | place...
AAGAACTATCTATAATTCTCTGAACCGATAACCGACGCCATGCACCGATTGAATGTAGCGCGGGTTCGCCGGGTCGGGTTCGATCTTGGCGCGCAGCTTCGCGATGCAGGTGTTTACCGCAGCATCGGAAATATCGGCGGCTGCCTCCGCATAGCCCCAGACCGCATCAATCAGATCGGCGCGCGCACAAGGCACACCCGGACGCTGCGCGAGATACCTGAGCAATTCAAATTCCAAACGGGTCAGGTGGACTGGCTGACCACCCGCTTCGACCAATCTGCGCTCGAAGTGAATCCGCAGATGATCGTCCACGACGAGCCAGCCGCCGGTCTCGTCGCGCGTTTTGTTCCGTTTCGATGCGGCGCAAAAGCGCGCGGACCTGCGCGAGCAACTCGCGCGTCTCGAACGGCTTGGTGACATACACATCCGCACCCATCTCCAGACCAACGACGCGATCCACCATCTCTTTTCTGATGCCGGAGATCATGATGATGCCGACTGCCTGTCCAACCTTTTGGCGAATGGCGCGGCAGACTTGCAAGCCATCCACGCGCGGCAACTGAACATCGAGGATGAGGAGGTTAGGGGTTGCTTGATTCAGCGCGGCAAGCGCGGCAGTCCCATCTTCGGCAACCGATACACCGAATCCTTCGCGTTCGAAGTATTCTCGAAGTGAGTCACGTACGTGCGCTTCGTCGTCAACGATGAGCAGTTTCGCTTCCATGTTATTCCATCGCTATGCCTATCTTTCGCGCAATCTTACGCGTCCAGGTTCGACGATTGCTAACTTACCGGCAAGCCCCGCAACTAAATGTGAATGAGACAGAAAACTATCCAGCAAATGGTTGATGTACGTGGCTGTTGAATTGCGCGGAAGATCCAGAACGATAATGCCGGCGTACTGGCGCGGCGGATAATTGCGAATGTCGGAAAAATCGGAATCGCCCGTTATGAGGCACAATCCTTGCGTCTGCGCATAACGGGCAATGGCGAAATCTTTGGCGTCGGTGAGTCCAACGTCACGAACGTCTACCGCTTCGTGTCCATGCTTCTGGATGATTTGGCTGACTGAACGCGGCAGGTCAGCATCTATGAGGAAACGCATTGTTGCGCTGCCGCAATCGGAAGTGGATGAAACATCTCGGTTTCGATCAGTTGCGCCGCATAGTTCAACGCAGCAAGCACATCCTCTGCGCTGATCTCATATTCCCGCATTATTTCTTCTTTGGTCATCCCGCCCGCCAGGCCGCCGATTATCCGCGCCACAGGAACGCGCGTGCCGCGGATGACCGGCTTGCCATGCTGAATCTCCGGGTCAATCACGATTCGATCGTCCATTGCGTTACCCTCCTGCCAAAATGATACACTACATCCGCTATTTCGGCAAGTGTCCAATCCTAAATCTCAAATCCGAAATCCTAAATCTCTTCACTCCCACTCAATCGTCCCCGGCGGCTTGCTCGTAATGTCGTACACCACGCGATTGACGCCGCGCACTTCGTTGATGATGCGACTGCTGATGCGCGCAAGCACGTCGCCAGGGAGGCGCGCCCAATCGGCGGTCATTCCGTCCGCGCTCGTTACCGCGCGCACCGCGACGACATTTTCGTACGTCCGCCCATCGCCCATCACGCCGACCGTCTTGAGCGGCGTCAAAATCGCAAAGTACTGCCACACTTGATGCGCGAGTCCGGCGCGTTCGATTTCCGCGCGCACGATGGCGTCTGCCGCGCGCAGCGCGTCCACGCGCGCGGGCGTCACGTCGCCCAGAATGCGCACCGCCAGTCCCGGACCTGGGAACGGCTGGCGATAGACGACCTCTTCCGGCAAGCCGAGTTCCAAGCCCACCGCGCGCACTTCGTCTTTGAACAAATAGCGTAACGGCTCGATCAACTCGAACTGCAGATCCTCGGGCAGTCCGCCGACATTGTGGTGCGTCTTGATACGCGCCGCCGCGCTCCGCTCCGGCGCGCGCGATTCGATCACGTCGGGGTACAACGTCCCCTGCGCGAGAAAACGGATCGGCTGATCGCGCGCGATGGATTGGGCGGTCTCTTCAAACACGCGCACAAATTCCGTACCGATAACCTTGCGCTTTTCCTCCGGGTCAACTACGCCGCGCAGTTGGTCAAGAAAGCGCGCGTGCGCATCCACCGGCACGATTTCCAATTTCTGTTTCTCAAATAACTGGACGACTGCGTGCGCCTCGCCTTCGCGCAGCAAGCCATGATCCACGAAGACGCAGACCAACTGTTCGCCAATCGCCTTGCCGACGAGCGTCGCCGCGACGCTGGAATCCACGCCGCCGCTCAGCGCGCACAGGACGCGGTCGCTGCCGACGCGCGCGCGGATCTGTTCCACGGTGGTCGCGATGAATGAGGTAGGCGTCCAGTTGCCCTGACACGCGCAGATATCGAACAGAAAATTGCGAAGGATCGCCAGACCTTGCGGGGTATGCGCAACTTCGGGGTGAAATTGCAGACCGTAGATGTTGCGCGCAGGGTTGGCAATCGCGGCAAAGGGGCAAGTGTCGCTGTGCGCGAGAACCGTAAAGCCGTCGGGCAGCGCCGTGATTTGATCGCCGTGGCTCATCCAGACGGAGGTTGGAGATTCGAGAGTGGAAAGCGGAGATTCGGCGCGGTCAATATAGAGTCGCGCGTGACCATATTCGCGCTGTGCGGATCGCTCGACGCGTCCGCCCAGTTTCTGCGCGAGGAGCCCCATCCCGTAGCAAATGCCGAGGAGCGGAACGTCGAGATCGAGCAGAAAATCAGGGAACGCGGGTGCGCCGGGATCGTAGACGCTGGCGGGACCGCCGGACAAAATGATGCCGCGCGGACGCTCCGCGAAACGCGCGATTTCGTCGCGCGGCGTGTCGTGCGGCAGCAGTTCGCTGTACACGCGCAGTTCGCGCACCCGGCGCGCGATCAGCTGGGTATACTGCGATCCGAAATCGAGAATGACAATTGTGTCTGGCATATTGACCTCCTCACCCCCATCCGTAGGGGATGAGGTCATTCGAGCACGATCTTGTCATCCTCCATGTTCGTAATGACGGCGAGACTTTCCATCGGCACGTTGAGGTGGCGCGCGTTCTCGCGTCCATGCTCGAAGGTTTTCTCGATCACCGTGCCGATGCCGACAACGCGCGCCCCCACTTTTTCGGCGAGGCGCGCGAGCGCGGTGATTGTCTGCGCGGTCGCGAGAAAATCGTCAATGATCAGCACGCGATCGCCCGCGCGTAGGTACTCGCTCGAGACCATCAATTCGACCATTTTCCCTTGCGTGCGCGAGCGCGCGTTTTCGCTGACGATGGTGTAATCCATCGTCAGCGGCGGGCGCTTGCGGGCAAAGACCAGCGGCACGCCGAGCGCGGCGGCGGCGGCGAGCGCTGGCGCGATACCGCTCGTTTCGGCGGTCAGCACTTTGGTCGGCTGGGTGTGCGCGAGGCGGCGCGCGAGTTCCTGCCCCAGGCGCGTCATCAGTAGCGGATCGATCTGATGATTGAGGAATGAATCCACTTTGAGAATGCCCTTGCCCAAATTACGTCCCTCTCTCAAGATTCGTTCTTTGAGTTCTTGCATCGGCTCATCTCCTCGTTTGATTGAATCTGAGTATAACACGAGCCGATTGAATAGTGCAAACGAGCGCGCGCGGCGATATTCTACTTTTACATAACCGCGTTATGTGCTATAATTGCGCTGATGTCATCGGAAGAAAAGGGAATCGGCGCGTTCTTCGACGTGGACGGCACGCTGCTCAAGCCGACGCTGAAGATCTTGGGCGACGCACTCGGCGCAACTGGCGTTATCGGCACCGCTATCGAATTCGCGGACGGACGATTCACCGGGCGCGTCATCCCCCCAGCCTGCATGGGCATTGAGAAGGCACGCCTCACGCGGCAATGGCTGGACGCGCGCGGCATCGCGCTTGATTTCGCCGCGAGTTATGCCTACGCCGACTCGATCGGCGATTTAGATTGGCTGCACATGGTTGGACACGCTTCGCGGGTCGCGGTCTATCCTGATCCGCAGCTCGGCGCATTGGCGCACGCAAGCAAGTGGCAAGTGATCTGTCGAGCGGGAGATCGGGCAACCAGGCAATCGGGCAATCAGTGACTGGGTGCCTGAGGTCTGATTGCCTTTTCGGAATCTTGATATGCCAGAGCGTATCATCCTCGCGATCACCGGCGCGAGCGGCGTCATTTACGGCATTCGCGCGCTGCAGGTGTTGCGAACATTGCCAGACATTGAGACGCACTTGATCGTCAGTTCCGCCGCGAAGCAAACGATGGCGGCGGAAACACGCTGGGCAGTCAGTGAGGTTGAAGCGCTCGCGCACAGAGTGTACGACGGTCGCGATATCGGCGCGGCGCTGGCGAGCGGAAGCTTTGCTACGCGCGGCATGATCGTGATTCCGTGCAGCATCAAAACTCTTTCGGCGGTCGCTAACTCGTACTCCGCCGATCTGATCGCGCGCGCGGCGGATGTGACGCTCAAGGAAGGGCGCCCGCTCGCACTCGTCGTGCGCGAGACGCCGCTACATCTAGGACACTTGCGCCTGATGACACGCGCGGCTGAGATCGGCGCGATCATATTTCCACCAGTGCCGGCATTTTATCGCCAGCCGCAGACGATTGACGAGGTCGTTGACGATACGGTGGGGCGTGTCCTCGCGCGCATCGGTTTGGACAACGATTTGTACATGCGGTGGAAAGAGCCAGCCGCGTGACGATGGAGTTATCCGCCGCGGTGCGTCATTTCATCGCCGCGCAAAACACATTGACGCTTGCGACGGCAAACGCCGACGGGTCTCCCCATGCGTGCGATCTATTTTACGCCTATGCCGACGAGGCGTTCTATTTTCTTTCCGATCCCAAGACGCGCCACGCGCAAAACCTTGCGCGCGAGCCGCGCGTCAGCGCGACGATTCACGGCGCCGCGCGCGGCTGGCAGGACATTCGCGGTATCCAGATGGAGGGGACCGCCGCGCGCGTGGATGATGGCGCAGAACGCGCGCGCGCGTTCGCACAATATCTCGCCAGGTACGCATTCGTGCGTGAATTCCTTCCTAGCATCGAGGTGCTGGGACACGCGCATGAGATTTTCGGCGTGGTGGATTTGTACAAACTGACACTGCGCTGGCTGCGTTGGATTGATAACACGCAAGGATTCGGATACAAGGAAACAATCGAGGAATAGGAAATCTCATTCGGGGGAAAACGATGCTGTACGAATTGCGGATTTATCATGCTGCTCCCGGCAAGTTGCCGGCGTTGCTCAAACGCTTCGAAACGACGACGCTTGGATTCTGGGACAAGTACGGGATCCGGCAAGTGGGCTTTTGGACGTCCGTCATCGGCGAGAGCAACAACGATGTCTACTACATGCTCGAATGGCAGAATCTTGCCGAGCGCGAGCAAAAATGGAGCGCGTTCACGAACGATCCGGAATGGATCAGGGCACGCGGGGAGACGGAAAAGGATGGCTCGCTCACGACGCACATCACCAATCTGATCCTGGCGCCGACGAGTTTTTCGAAATTGAAATGATACTGGAACAGGATGCATATGAAAATCGCTATCGGCGTTGACCACGGCGGGTTCTCGCTCAAGCAAACAATTGTTGACGAATTGAAGAAGCGGGGCTACTCCGTCGTGGACTGCGGCGCGCTGGAGTACAACGCGCAGGATGACTATCCCGATTTCGCGCGCGCGGTCGGCGCGGCGATCCAGCGCGGCGACGCGGAACGCGGCATCCTCATCTGCGGCAGCGGCGTCGGCGCGAGCATTGCCGCGACCAAGATGCGCGGTATCCGCGCCGGGCTTTGTCACGATACCTACTCGGCGCATCAAGGCGTCGAGCATGATAACATGAACGTGCTGTGCCTGGGCGCGCGCATCATCGGCGACGAATTGGCGCGCGAACTCGTGCGCGCGTTCCTCGCCGCCCAGTTCAACCCGAGCGAGCGATTTCAGCGGCGGTTGAACAAGGTGTTGGAGATCGAAAGGGACGGAAACGTGAAGCGTAACAGGAGCGGTACGCGAAGCGTGCCCAATCCACTCATCCAACTCAAGCTACTGGGTCAGTCGGTCTGGCTTGACAACATCCGACGCGGACACATCTTGTCCGGCGGCTTGAAGAAACTGATCGAAGAGGATGGTATCAGCGGCGAAACGTCCAACCCTGCGATCTTTGAAAAAGCGATTGCGGGCAATGCGGCGGATTATGCCGACGCGATGCGCGCGTTGATTGCGTCCGGCGCCAGCGCGCTCGCAATCTACGATGCGCTCTCCATCGCCGACGTGCAAATGGCGTGCGACGTTTTTCGCCCGGTGTACGACGCGGCGCAGGGCGCGGACGGCTACGTCAGCATCGAAGTCTCGCCGCACCTCGCGCACGACACGGCGGGAACGGTCGCAGACGCCCGACGGCTCTTCAAAACGGTCAATCGTCCGAACGTAATGATCAAGATTCCCGGCACCCTGGAAGGCGTGCCGGCAATTGAAGAGTGCCTCTACTCCGGCGTCAATGTCAATGTCACGTTGTTGTTTGCCGTATCGGCGCACGAGGCGGTCATGTGGGCGTACGTGCGCGCGCTCGAACGCCGCGCGGCGGAGGGCAAGCCGATCGACCGGATCGCGTCGGTGGCGAGTTTCTTCGTCAGTCGGATTGATACGCTCGCCGACAAATTGCTCGCGGACAAAGCAAAGGCGGCAAACGCGCCCGCGCTCAAAACGAAACTCGAGTCGCTGCAGGGCAAAGCCGCGATCGCGAATGCCAAGATCGCCTACGCCGCGTTCAAAACGGTTTTTGGCGACGCACGTTTCGCCGCGTTGCGAGCCAAGGGCGCGCGCGTTCAGCGCCCTTTGTGGGCGAGTACCAGCACCAAGAATCCGAAATATCCCGACACGCTGTACGTGGACGCGCTCATTGGACGCGACACGGTGAACACGCTGCCGCCGGAAACAATTGATGCGTTCCGAGATCATGGCAAACCACGCTTGACCATCGAAGAGGATCTGGCAGGCGCGCGCCAGGTGTTGCAGGATTTGGAGGGTGTCGGCGTGAGTATGAACGCCGTGACCCGCCAAGTGCTTGACGAAGGCATCGTCAAGTTCGAGCAGGCGTTCGACCAATTGCTGGCAAGTATCGAGGAGAAGAAAAATGGCAACCCCCAATGACCGTCACCGCGCTTTGTTCGGCGATTATCTCGCCGACATAAGCGCGAACCTTGCCGCCGCCGAACAAAACAGCATCGCCGCGCGCGTGTGGCAAAGAGATGCAACCCTGTGGAAGACCGAGCCGGAACACGTCGCCGAAATCTCAAAACGGCTGGGCTGGCTCACCGTAATTTCCGCGATGCGCCCGCGCGTTCAGGAATTGCGCGAGTTCTCCAAGGCGGTCAAACGCGATTTCAAGTCTGTGGTGCTGTGCGGGATGGGCGGAAGTTCGCTGTGCGTCGAGGCGCTGCGTGATGGGGTGGGAGTTGCGCGCGGTTATCCGCGGCTATTCGTCCTCGACACGACCGACCCCGCGATGATTCGCTCGCTCGCGCACAAGGTCAATTTGCGGAAAACACTGTTCGTCATCGCGAGCAAATCCGGCGGCACGCTGGAAACGCTTTCACACTATAAATACTTTGCCGAAAAAGCGCCGCCCCAGAATTTTGTCGCGATTACCGACGCCGGATCGGGCTTGCACCAACTCGCGCGTGCAAACAACTTTCGCCGCGTCTTTGAGAATCCTGCCGACATTGGCGGACGGTTTTCCGCGCTCTCCTATTTTGGGCTTGTCCCGGCGGCACTGATGGGGATCGACCTCGCGGAACTGCTCGACCGCGCGGAGGAGATGGCGCGCGCGTGCGGCGCAGATGTGTCGGCGGAAGCAAACCCGGGCGTGTGGCTCGGCGTCGTGCTCGCCACACTCGCGCACAAGGGGCGCGATAAAGCCACGTTCATCAGGTCACGTGGCATCGCGTCGTTTGGCGCGTGGGCGGAACAGTTGATCGCGGAATCCACCGGCAAGGAAGGGAAAGGCATCGTGCCGATTGACGGTGAGCCGCTCGGCAAGCCGATCGCCTACGGCAGCGACCGCGTGTTCGTTCACATACAACTGGGCAAGGCGCGTGACGCCGCCGCAGAACGCGTGCTGGTTGCGCTCGAAAAAATCGGACATCCGATGCTGCGCGTGCAGTTGCGCGATCCGTACGACCTCGGCGCGGAATTCTTCCGGTGGGAGTTTGCGACCGCCGTCGCAGGCGCGCTCCTGGGTGTCAACGCGTTCGATCAGCCGAATGTGGAGGAGGCGAAGGTCAATGCGCGGCAGGCGCTAACCGCCGACCGCCGACCGCCGACCGCCGACCAACCTGCGTGGGAGAACAGGTGGTATGCGGTGTACTCGACCGAACAGATTACCGCGCAGAGTCTGAGCGATGCATTACGCGTGTTCTTCGCCCTGGCGCAACCGAACGATTATCTCGCGCTGATGGCGTATCTGCGGAACACGCCCGGGCACCGCGCCGCGCTGCAAGCTATGCGCCTTGCCGCGCGCGACGCGCTGAGAATCGCGACGACCGTCGGTTTTGGTCCGCGCTTTTTGCACTCGACGGGGCAGTTGCACAAAGGCGGCGCAAACAACGTCATTGCGCTGCAAATCACGGCGGACCCGGCAGTGGACGCGCCAATTCCCGGCGAAGCGTTTTCGTTCGGCGCGTTGATTCACGCCCAGGCGGCGGGCGATTGGCAGGCGCTGGCAAGCCGGGGACGCCGCGCACTGCGCGTGCATTTGAAACGCGGCGCGGACTTGCGTGCAGTGGCGGCGGAAGTCAAGCGCGCCTTGAGCGCGAAAAAACGCAAAGAGTGACCCTGGCACTTGCGTTACCACCAGGGCAAGTGTGCGCGAAACGTGAAAGGAGAAAAGGACAACATGGCACGCCAAACTTCGCAAGGCAAATGCAATCTGTGCGGCAAGACGTTCAGCAAACAGGCGATGACGCGGCACCTGGACAAATGCAGACAGGAGCATCCCCCACGCGGCGCCGGCAAGCAAAGAACCTTGCACCTGCAGATCGAAGGACGTGGCGATCCTCAATACTGGCTGCACGTCGAAATGCCAGCCGACGCGTCGCTGAAAACGCTCGATCGCTTTCTGCGTGACATTTGGCTGGAATGCTGCGGGCATTTGAGCATGTTCACTATCGCGGGAGAGGCATACGACGTTGCCCCGGAGCCAGACCCATGGTCGGGCAAAAGACCGAAAGGGATGTCCGCCAAACTAGGCGACGTGCTTGCGCCGGGCGACAAGTTTACGCACGAGTATGATTTTGGCACCACGACCGAACTCGCACTCCGCGTCGTTGCCGAACGTCAAGGTGCGTCCAAGTCCGTCGAAATACTGGCGCGGAACGATCCGCCGATGATTCCTTGCGCCGAATGCGGCAAGCCGGCGGTTCAGGTTTGCTCGCAGTGTGTTTACGGGGGGCCGGAGGCGTGGCTCTGCGAAGAGCATGTTGAATCCCATGCATGCGGCGAAGATTATTTCTTGCCGGTCGTCAATTCACCTCGGGTGGGAATGTGTGGATACACAGGGTGACGCTTGATGTCAACGCCGCCGATTACGCCGCCCCTCCGCGTCGGTCTCGCCGCGCCGCGCGTTCCGCCGCCCAACATCCTCGTCATTTTTGGCGCCACCGGCGACCTGACGCACCGCAAACTTGTCCCCGCGCTGTTCGATCTGTTTTGCGATAATAAACTGCCGCCGCAGTTTTGCGTCGTCGGGTTCGCGCGGCGCGCCCAATCAGACGAGGCGTTCCGCGCGGATTTGCGCGCGCGCGTTCAGCAGTATGCGCGCGCCAAGCCGGATGCCGCGGCGGCGCGCTGGGAGCAATTCGCGCAGGCGCTCTGGTATCACCCATCAGAATTCGATACTGCCGATGGCTATGCGCGTCTCGCCCAGCGCCTGTCCGAATTGGATGCCGCGCACGGCACGCTATGCAACCGGCTGTTCTATCTCGCGACGGCGCCCGGGTACTATGCGCCAATCGCCGCGCGGCTGAGGGCGGCGCAGCTGGCTCCGCCCGGCGGCGCGTGGGAACGGGTCATCGTCGAAAAGCCGTTCGGCAGGGACTTGGCGAGCGCGTGCGATCTCAATCGGGAATTGTTGACCGTCTTCGACGAATCGCAGATCTTTCGGATTGATCACTATCTCGGCAAAGAGACGGTCCAGAATATTTTTGCGTTTCGCTTTGCGAACACGATCCTCGAACCGTTGTGGAACCGCAACTATGTGGATCACGTGCAGATCACCGCGGCGGAAACGATCGGCGTGGAAAATCGCGGTGGATATTATGATGGCGCGGGCGCGCTGCGCGATATGGTGCAGTCGCATTTGCTGCAGCTCGTCGCGCTGACCGCGATGGAACCGCCGGTCTCGTTCGACGCGACGGCGGTGCACGATGAAAAAGTCAAGGTGCTGCGCGCGATCTGTCCGCTCTGCCCACGAGAGGTGGAGGAGGTGGTGACGCGGGGACAATACGCGGCGGGGCAAGGGATGAGCGCATATCGCGACGAGCCGCGCGTCGCCCCGGATTCGTGCACCGAGACCTTCGTCGCGCTCCGCTTGGCGATTGAAAACTGGCGTTGGGCGGGAGTGCCGTTCTATGTGCGCGTCGGCAAACGCCTGCCCAAACGCGTGACTGAGATTCGGATCCAGTTCAAACCTGTCCCGCATCCGCTTTTCTCGCATGAGGTCGTGAGCGAGATCGAACCGAATGTAATCACACTGCGTCTGCAGCCGGATGAGGGGATCCATTGGAAATTCGCGGCGAAACAACCGGGGCAGGAAATTCGGCTCAGCACCGTGCGCATGGATTTTTTCTACCACGCGTCGTTTGGCGCGGCGCCGGGCGACGCGTACGAAACGCTGCTGCTCGATGCGATGCGCGGCGATTCGACGCTGTTCAATCGCAACGACGAGGTCGAGGTCGCGTGGTCGCTCGTCACGCCGATCCTGGAGCGCTGGGCGCAGTTGCCGCCCCCTGGATTTCCGAATTACGCGGCAGGCACCTGGGGCCCCGCGGCGGCGAACGCGCTGCTCGCGCGTGATGGGCGCGCGTGGCGCGAGCCGTAAAGTGCCAGGGTTGGGATTTGGGATTTTGTTCTTTTGGGATTTTTCTCACATCTGGGATTTTCTGGAGAATCTCGATGCCTCTAACTACTCCCCACGGTAAGATCATTGCCAAGTCCAAAGATGCCTATGTCGCGTATGACGCGTCGGCGCGCACCTGGGAGATCGCCACGGACACCATCTATCGCGGGCTGGAATTCGGGCAGGGCAAGGGCTTGCGTTTGCGCGATTTCCGCAATCTGCAATCCGGGCGCGAGTGGCTCGATCCGGCAAATGAGAACGCCGCCTTTTTGATCGTGTTGGGCGGCGAGACGATCTCCGCGTTGGCGGAGGACTGGGCGTTAGTTGAGCACCAAACGCGCAAGCTGAAGAACCGCGCCGTCGAATTGCGGATCACTCTCGCGCGCGGCGATCTGCGGTTTCATTTCTACAATGTCGTGTTCCCCGGCGCGAGCATCGTCGAGCAGTGGGCAATCGTCGAAAACGCGGGCAGTGCAACGCTCCCCGCGCTGACCGCGATCAACGATTTCTGGTGGGCGTTCAAGCCGTCGGCGGAAAACTTGCGGCTGCATTGGGTGCAGGGCGCCGACGTTCAGCCCGAGAACGTGGGCGATCTGGCGCGCGTCGGCGCGCTCAAATTCTGCGCGCGCGAATTGTCCGATGGCGTCACGCACGATTTGTTTTCGACGCGGCGTTCGTCTGAGGAGAACCTTGGCTGGTTTGCGCTGACGGCGCCCGAAGCGCGCGAGGGCATCGTCGGCGCGGTCGAATGGTCGGGCGCGTGGTGGCTGCGCGCGAGCCGCGCGAACGGTGTGACCTCGCTCTTCGCGATGGTCGGCGATATCGCGCGTGAACTGGCGCCGGGCGAGGCATTCGAGACGCCGCACCGGTTCGTCGGATTTTTCAACGGCGACCCTTCGCTCTTCGACTCTAGGGCAGACCCCCAGGTCTGCCCCTACGCTCGGGGTGGCTCAGGGGAGGTCTGCGACGACGCGGCGAATGCGCTGCGCGCGTTCGCGCGGCAATACCTGATGCCGCCGCGCCCGGCGAATTTCCCGTACGCGCATTTCAATACCTGGTTCATGAGTTTTATCAACCTCGACGAGAACGCGCTCAAGCGCCAGGTTGACCTGGCGGCTGAACTGGGACTGGAAGCGTTCTGCGTGGACGCGGGCTGGTACGCCGGATCGCCGCGGGATGCCGATTTCAGTTTTGGCTTGGGGACGTGGCGCGAGAATCGCGAGAAATTTCCGAGCGGGCTGGCTGCGTTTTCCGATTACGTTCACCGCAAAGGACTCAAGTTTGGCTTGTGGGTCGAGCCGGAGCGCGTCGATCTCAAGTATGCAGGTCCCGGGACGGAGATTCCGCACGAGTGGCTTTCGCCGCGTACGTCGTTCGACGCGCCTTCCCCCGATATGCCGCCGAACGCGCGCATCTG
>Ga0233422_10001078_pt1 | contig 12558 bp, 12 predicted proteins | sample Watercolumn_Mata_2_FD_182724 | JGI IMG/M metagenome (GOLD analysis project Ga0233422, IMG submission 182724) | Freshwater microbial communities from Lake Matano, South Sulawesi, Indonesia - Watercolumn_Matano_2014_110_MG | ecosystem: Environmental > Aquatic > Freshwater > Lake | place...
TGCGCACATGCTCGATCGCTTTGGCGGCGATCTGCGAAACGTCCTGACAGGCGAGATGCGCGCCGCCCAATTCTCCCACCGAGTCGTCGCCGTAATCGGAGAGGATGCGGCGGTAAAAATCTTCCGCGCGCGCGGCATCCACATTCGGCGCAACGTGCGCGGGTTCGGCAATGCCCAGGTCGCCGCGCGGAAGAAATTCGTCGAGGAATAAACGGCGCACCCCTTTGGCGGTGCGGCTGTAGCGCGAAAAGAGCGCGCCCTTGATCACTTCGGGAAGATTTTTCAACGCGACGACGGAACGCGTCGTATTGGTGAAGAATGGCTCGGCAAGCCGCGCCTCGCCCGGCGTCAAGATTTCGCTGGAACGCGTCAATGGCAGTTCGAAATCGTTTCGCGACATCATTCCTCCGGACGCCAGTTATGCAGGTTCCTCCCTTCCAGCCACTCTTCGCAGGAACCTCCCAGCAGCCAGGCGCTATGATTTTTTACCAGAAATCTGTATTCCGATCAAACGCCGCGCGCGGGGGGACGCTTGTGCAAACGCGACGCCAATGTGGTAGAATTTGCCGCGCTTGGACACCCGTGAAACGCGCGCGCCGGTCTGCGCGATCTCGTTATTGTCCATCAGGAATTCCAACGCCAGGTTCTGTCCGAGCGTAAACCGGTCAGGCGATTCGAGCAGCGCACCGACCGTACTCAAATTCAACGCGCGGACGAAACCGGTGTGCGATTCCTCACCGGCGTCGAGGCAGCGATACGCCGTGAGGAGTCTGAGATTGCCGCGCGGCGCGTGGCGGCGTTCCACGGGTACTTTACGCGCGACACGTTTGGGCTTGGGGCGACTGGGAGAGCGAGTCATGCATGACCTCAGAGACAGGAGTTCGCTTCTGCGTGCACTCTATTTCGCGCGCGATGCGGGCGCGCGCATCTTCAGAGAGCGTGAGAAACTGAACGCCGGCTTGATAGAACGCGTCTGATCTGGGCTGAACGTGAACCACCCGGGCGCGCGCATCCACAACCTGACGTTCCGAGGTGATGATCTGAAACGCGATCACCGAGCCAGGGATCAGCGCATCAGGCACTTCGATCCGTGCGCCAATCGGGGTCAAGTCAAGGATGTGCGTCTCCGGCGGATGGGGACTGGGGGGTAGATAAAAATACTTGACCGGGCAGAGCGCCCGGATGCGCTGAAATGTCCGTCGTTCTTGCTGGGACAACACCGGCGCCTCCTTCTTTCTGTGACGAATTCACTCGTCAAACCGGAAAACAGGTTCTCGATAAAACCAACGCGCTTGGCTCCGCTCTGTTCGGGCAGGAGCACATCCTGCAGCGGGACGACGCGCAGTTCCGCTTGCGTTCAACACCAGATGCACGCGCGGAAGTATTATAAACTAAAGTTGCGCGCGCGTCAATTTGGTGTCGGGGCGGGTTGACCCCGCCCCTATTGTTCTACGCCGAGAGGTTGACCTGGGGCAATTGGGCGATGGCTTTGGCAATGGCTTCTTGAGGGTATTCATAGTCCGGCAATTGGCGATGAAGGTATGCGTCGTATCCTCCCATATCAAAGTGCCCGTGTCCGCTCAGATTGAACGCGATCACCCGCTTTTCGCCGTGCGCCTTGCATTGCAGCGCTTCGTCAATCGCAACCCGGATCGCGTGCGATGATTCCGGCGCGGGCAGGATGCCTTCGGCGCGCGCAAACAGCACCCCTGCCTCGAACACCGCGTTCTGCTGCACCGCCACGGCTTCGACATATTTCTGATCGTACAGCGCCGAGATGATGGGCGCCATACCGTGATAGCGCAAGCCCCCCGCATGAATGGACGGCGGCATGAACGATGCCCCGAGCGTGTACATTTTGACGATCGGCGCCATCTTGGCAGTGTCGCCATAATCGAAGGCGTATGGACCTTTGGTCAGCGATGGCGCCGCCGTCGGTTCAACCGCGATGATGCGCGTCTTTTTCCGGTTGACGATCTTCTCGCGCACGAACGGCAGCGCAAAGCCGCCAAAGTTCGAGCCGCCGCCGACGCAGCCGATCAGAATATCCGGCTCGACTCCGGCTTTCTCGAACTGCTTCTGCGCTTCCAAGCCGATGACCGTTTGGTGCATCAAGACGTGATTCAACACCGAGCCGAGCGAGTATTTGGTGCCGGGCTGATGCGTCGCCGCGTCCTCGACCGCTTCGCTGATCGCGAGACCGAGCGAACCGGTGCACTGCGGATCATCGTCCAGCGCCGCCGCACCGGCATGTGTGTCCGTTGACGGGGAGGCGACGACCTGCGCTCCATACGTTTCCATCAAGATCCGGCGGTACGGCTTTTGCTCGTACGAGATTTTGACCATGTACACTTTGCACGCGATGCCGAAGAGTTTGCAGGCAAAGGCGAGCGCGGTACCCCACTGTCCCGCGCCAGTTTCGGTGGCAATCCGCTGCGTCCCCTCGAGTTTGTTGTAGTATACCTGCGCGATCGAAGTATTCAATTTGTGCGAACCGACGGGCGAAACCCCTTCGTACTTGAAATAGATTTGCGCGGGCGTATCGAGCGCCTTTTCCAGGCGGCGCGCGCGAATCAGCGGCGACGGACGGTACAATTTGTACACCTCCAGCACCGGCTCTGGGATTTCGACATAGCGTTCCTGGGTGACCTCTTGTTTGATCAATTCCATCGGGAACAAGACCGCGAGGTCTTGCGGACCGATGGGCTTGCCGGTGCCGGGGTGGATGACTGGCGGCAGCGGCTTGGGCAAATCGGCTTGGATGTTATACCACGCCTTGGGCATTTCACTTTCGTCAAGCAAGAATTTCGTGCGTTCCATTTCAATTTCTCCTTGGTTGGATTTTTCCGAGCAGTGCGATTGCCGCAGGTCTCTTCAGAGCATTGTTACCTCCAGTCCTCAGTCGTCATTAGAGACGATTCGGCGAATCGTCTGTACTCAGTAGTCAAAGGCCTGGCTACTGGCTACTGACGACTGCCTACTGAATTTTTCCCAGCCCCATCGCTTCCCGTGCGTCGTTGACGGTTGCCTGCGAAATGGGGCGCACCTTTGCCGCGCCCGCGGCGAGAATGTCATCCACGAGTTTCGGACGCGCGGCATAGTAGGCGCGGCGCGCGCGAATCGAATCGAGGAACGTGTTGAGCGCGGCGGCGAGCTTCTTCTTCACTTCCACGTCGCCCACTTTGCCGGCGCGATAGCGCGCTTTCAAATCTTCGACCTGCGCCTTGTCCGGGTTGAATGCGTCGTGGTACGCAAAGACCGGGTTGCCCTCGGGCTCTGCAGGAATGTCGGCGCGGACGCGGGTCGGATCGGTGTACATGGCGCGCACTTTGGTTTCGACCGTTGGCGCGTCGTCGGACAAAAAGATCGCGTTGCCGAGCGATTTCGACATCTTGGCTTTGCCGTCGGTGCCCGGCAGGGTCGGCACATCGCCGATCAGCGCATCCGGTTCGGGAAAGACCTCGCCGTACAAAAAGTTGAATCGCCGCGCGAGTTCGCGTGTCACTTCGACATGCGATTCCTGGTCCTTGCCGACCGGCACGAGGTGCGCTTTGACGTGCAGAATGTCGGCGGCTTGCAGCACCGGATAGCCGAGCAGCCCGTACGTCGGATTCTCGATGTGTTCTGCCTCCATCACTTCTTTGAGCGTTGGCACACGGTCGAGGCGCGGCGTGGTGATGAGCATGGAGAAAAGCAGGTGCAATTCGCACACCCTCGGCACATCCGACTGCACGTAAATCGTCGTTTTTTCCGGATCAATGCCGACGGCAAGGTAGTCGAGCACCAGTTCGCGCGAGAATTGGCGCGTCGCGACAATGTGCCCTTTCTCCTGGTCACGCGTGAGCGCGTGATAATCGGCGACGACGAGAAACACATCGTACTCGTCCTGCAAGCGCACGCGATTCGCCAATGTCCCGACATAGTGCCCCAGGTGCAGCGGACCGGTCGGGCGGTCGCCGGTGAGAATTCGTTTTTTCATTTTGCCTCCTGCGTGAGTGCAAGTTTCAGGTTCAAGGTTTCCAGATGGCGCGCGTGGGCTTTTGTCCTTCGTCCTTCGTCTCTCGTCCGCAAAACAAAATCGCCCATCCCGCGCGACAACAAACGCCGCACACAGGGACGAGCGATTGCCCGTGGTGCCACCCTTGTTAGACCAGTAGGACAAATCTGTGAATTTGTCCAACGAAAAATCCCCACCATGAAACGATAGGGATTTTGCCAGTCTCACTCTGATGCGAGGACGCGGACGAGTCCTGAATCCTCTCAGCCACGGTAACGGGGGCGACTCCGGCAGAACATACTTGGTAATTGGACACGCTCCGCGAGGCGATGCGCTACGCGGAATCACACATCGCTCCGCAGGGGCATCTAACGCAACGCCCAACCCAACTCACCGTTCAGTTCGCAACTCCCCGGTCCATTCGCCGTCGTCTCTAGTACCGCGCTCGCACCAGTCAGTGCGCGACTCTCTGAACGTAAGACGCCGGTTACTCGTCCGGTTCACAGTCATTGGCTTGATTCTGGCACAACTATACCACGCATCCGCGTAAATGTCAAATTCGCCCAAGTTGGTTTTGTCATCCAATCTGCGCGACCACCTTCCCGGCGCGGGAGAGATCGTACCCTTGCAGTCTTGCGCCCTCTTGCCGAAACGCCGCGCTGTGCAACCCCTTGAGCAAGGGTTGCGCGCGCGGCGAAGCGTACACCTCTTGTAACATCACCAAATCGTACTGCTCCTCGCCAAGCGGAATGAAATCCAACCCCCATTCATGCGCCACCGCCGCCAGCCCAGGCCCAGCATCCGCCGTCCCCTCTGCAATCGCTGCGGCGATGGCATCGTGTGTCCAAGCGACGCGTTCCCAGCCCGGCAGCGCCTGTGGATTGATCCGCGCCTCGCGCAGCCTGGCGAATAGCAGCAGCCGCGTCCCTGCGCCGCGCTGGCGATTGATCAAACGCACCTCCGCGCGTGTTAGGTCGCGCACGCTGTGGATCTGCTTGGGATTCCCGCGCGCAAGCAACAACCCGTTTTCGCGAGAGGCAAGGTTGACCAACACGGTGTGTTCTTCTGGCAAAATGTGTTTTGCAAATGGCACATTGTAACTGCCCGTGTCGAGATCGCGTAGATGGATGCCGGCAACGTCGGCTTCCCGCCGCGAGAGCGCGAGCAGACCGCCGAGGCTGCCCACCGGCGAAGTCGAAGTGCCAGCCAGTTGCGCGAGAAACGTGAGGAGGGGGTCGTCGCTGCCGGTAATGATGAGGGGGTTGGATCGCAGACTAACGGCGGCGCGGGCTGCGCCAGGAGTCGTCGTCACCCACCAGGTCAGTGCGGCGAGCGCGGCTTCGGTCTCGCGGAGCGCCGCATCGGCGAGAATGATTCGCCCCGCATCGCCAGCCGCGCGCGCGTCGCGCAAGGTCGTCTGGCGCGCCGCGCGTTCGGCTTCCAACCGGCGGCGTTGTTCTTCGACCGATCGGTCGAGCGCGATACCGACTGCATTTGCCAGCCGCAGCTTGACGAAGAATTCATCGCGCGACGCAGGCGCCGCCTGCAGCCACGTTTCAAACACCCGCCGCCCGCGCGCGGTGAGCGTATACATCTTGCGATCGGGCGCATCGGCACTTGTCTCGACCCGCGCCTTGACCCAGCCATTGCGCGTCATCTTCGCCAGCGACCGGTAGAGTTGCGCGAAATCAATTCGCCAAAACGGCGCAAATTCCCGGTCAATCGTGCGCTTGAGATCGTAGCCATAGCGTTGACCCTGCACGAGCAACCCCAGCAAAGCATGAATCGGCGACATGGATATCCCTCCGGCTATACTTGGCGCATATGCTAGCGCGGATTTCCCTGGTTGTCAAGAATCCAATGTCAGATCCGCGCATAGGGACACACGCATGTGGTCGCTCCACCCAGAGATAGGGATTTTAAATTCTTCTGCAAAAGAAAACGCCTCGTGGCAGTCCGCTGCCCGAGGCGTTTTCTTCTTGTGTCAATGGACTAATAACCGGATTTCCCAGAATTGTCGGAAGGGGCACTAGACATTGGCGCTGTTGGCGCAAGCATCGTGCTTGTCTTCACATTGCCGCACGAGACCCATTTTGCCAGGTCTTTGTCAGAAAGATGCACCATGGCAGAGAAATTGCCTTTCAGCAAATCGGCGAGCGACGCATCAATGACCGTCTTGGATTTGCCTTCGACGACATTCGTCAGTGGATATTTCACTGCACCGGGCACAGGACAGACGCCTTCGTGAACGTGCGCGGGCTGAATCACTCCGGGATTCGGTTTGACGAATAGACTAACTTCGGTCTTGGCACCTTGTGAGACGAGCACCGTCGCGCCGGTCTGATCGCCGTCGCGTCCCTTGTCAATCGTCAAGAGTGCGCCTTCCGGCACGTTGCCGCATGCCATGAATTTGGCGAGGTCTTGCGGGGACTGGTGAACCATGATCGAGAATTTGCCAGTGAGCAGATCGGCGAGTTTCACATCGAGCGTCGTCGTCACTTTACCATCCACCACGTTCGACAGCGGATATTTCACCGCGCCGGGGGCGGGACAAACTCCTTCGTGAATGTGCGAGGGCTGCTGCACACCAGCCGCGCCGGGCTTGACGTTCAACGTGACGACCGTCTGATTGCCTTTGGCTTGCAGGGTCGCCGTGCCGCTCTGATCGCCATCACGCCCAGCGCCGAGATTGAGCGTGATGGTGGGGTTGGCGGGCGCAGTGATAATGCCGCCAGTTGGGGTCATCACCCACCAAATATCGCCAACGCCTTGCCCAAGCGTATCGCCGGCTTTTTTATCGTTGACCCAATAATAGAGGGGCCAGCCATTGAACGTCACTTGCTTGGCGCCGTCTTTGCGTATCGTCGTGCCAAACAACTTGGCATCCAGTTCGCTACTTTTGATCTCGAATTTGCCATCGGCGCCTGCTAAGAGCGGGGGCCAGCGCTGGGCGCACTGGTCGTAGCAGTTGCTTGTGCTGGGATCGCGTTTATCGGCGGGATACATATACAACGTCATCCCATCGGCGTCGGTAACGATCTTGCCGAAGGTGGCATTATTCGTTACGAAAATTGGCGCCACTTTGCCTACCGGGGCAGAAGTTGGCGCCTCGGTCGGTTTGGGCGCGGCGGTTGGCGCTGTCGTCGGAGCAGGCGGAACCGCCGTAGGCGCGACGACCGGCGCCTTGGTCGGCGGAACAGGCGTAGGAATCGGCGTCACAGTTGGAGCCGGGGCACACGCGGCGAGCCAGATGAGCGCGACCATCGTGATCGCGGCGAAACTTGTGAGTTTCATATTCTCCTCCCTCAGAGAACGGTCAATCTTAGATTTGAAACCATTATGCCCCTGAGAAATAAATCGCGCGTTAGAGCGTGGGCGGGTTGTCTGAGAGAATCGTTAAAGTTGCAGCCACGTACAAAAAAAGACCCGAAAGATGATGCCAACCCTTCGGGTCTGCCCTGGCTTACCTTTCATCTTCTTTGTCATCCTCTTCGTCCTCGTCATCTGCTTCCAGCGCCCAATCCTCCTCTTCATCTTCGAGGATGCCGAGACCTTGATGCTCTTCGTCTGCTTCGGCTGCTCCACTTGCGACTGGCTGGTCGTCGGATTCGCCTTCGGTTTCCGCAGTCGCGCGGCTGGTCGATTCATCGCTTGGTTCAGCCGTTTCTTCCGCTTCTTCTCGCTCGCTCTCTTTGCCACTGGGCGCGACGAGCAGCGCTTCGAATTCTTCCGCTTCGGCGAGCTCATCATCCTCCAGCCGGATGTCTTCGCTCAAACGATGTCCGCGGCGTTCCTTGATCCCAGCCGACTCTTGGAGATCGGCGGCTGGGCGCGTTCGAAAGCCCGTGCCTGCCGGAATCAGTTTGCCGATGATGACATTTTCTTTCAAGCCGTATAGATCATCGCGCCTGCACTCTGGCGCTCTCCGCGCTTTTCCAGGCGTCTTCGGTGATGATCTCCCCCGCCGCGACAATCACCTCGCCCGTCTTGGGGTGCGCGATCGCCGTCGCCGCCACACGGTCCAGGATCGTTTGCTTTTCAGTTGGCACGGTAATATCGTCAATCGCGATCGTAAGCCCGCTGCGCGTGGTATACTTGAATCCGATCTCTTTGATTTTGTCCACGATGTCGGCGGTGCCTGCCGGACCGAGCCACTCGTATACTTGCGCGACGAGTTCTTTGAGCCGCTCTTTTTCGAGCGTGTCGTTGACAAAGCGCGCTTGCGGCGGCAGGATTTCGTTGAACAACACGCGCCCGACCGTGGTGTCAATCAACCTCCTTGCACTGCGCGGGCTTTGGCCATCCACCGCCAATTTGACCCTGGCATGAATCGCCGCCGCCATGCTCTTGGGCAAACCACACTGATGCAATTTCAGGTGGGGTCCCACGACGATGACCGAACGTCCCGAGTAATCGACGCGCTTGCCAAGCAAATTGCGGCGGAAACGCCCCTGCTTGCCTTTGAGCATATCGGAGAGCGATTTCAGTTTGCGCTGACCATGCATCGAGACCGCTTTGCCTTTTTGCGAGTTGTCAATCAACAAATCTACCGCTTCCTGCAGCATGCGTTTTTCGCTGTTGACGATCACCTCGGGCGCGCCGGGCTCGAGCAGGCGGCGCAAGCGATTGTTGCGATTGATGACGCGGCGGTACAAATCGTTCAGGTTCCGTCTTTGACGTAATCTCCTGCATCGGCTATAATATGGGATGGACGTGAAACGTGCCGAGAAAGATCGGGCAGATGAGTGGCCAAGTCAGCCAACACGATGCGCGCGCATGGCTAGTGAATCGGTTAAATCGCAAATGGCTATACATCGGGCTGGGGTTCAAACGCTGGCTGGTTCTGCTATTTATCGGCGTTATGCTGCTCGCGCTGGGGTTTGGGTACGTTCTGAGCATCCTCCATCGGGAAACTCCACTTCCGGACATTTTCTACTATCTCACGCTGCAGTTTCTTGATGGTACCGTGCGCGGTCTTCTTGCCGGCGCCGCCGGACTCGCGATCGTGGTGATTGCCATTGCGCGCCTCGACCAGTCACTCGTTTCGGCGTTCACCGCTGAAGGTACCAGCCTTGCCGAACTGCTTTATCGGCAGCGCGTGCGCCACCGAGGGCCGAAGATCGTCGCGCTGGGCGGCGGCACCGGGCTCTCGACCTTGCTACGCGGGTTGAAGGCGCACACCGATCAACTGACGGCGATCGTGACGGTGGCGGATGACGGCGGGAGTTCCGGGCGATTGCGGCGGGAACTGGGCGTACTTCCGCCCGGTGATTTTCGACAATGTATCGCCGCGCTCGCGGATTCTGAACCGCTGATGACCTCGCTCTTGCAGTACCGTTTTGGCGGCGGTTCCGGATTGGAGGGGCACTCGTTCGGCAATCTGTTGATTGTCGCGATGGCAGGGATCACCGGCAGTTTCGAGCGCGCCGTGCGCGAGTCGTCGCGCGTCCTTGCGGTCCGTGGGCAAATCTTGCCTTCGACGCTCCGCCATGTGACGCTGACGGCGGAAACGCGCAACCCGGAACTCGAGCGCGTCGCCGGCGAATCGGCGATCACTCGCCGCGGCACGCTGGCGCGGATCGCGCGGGTCTACCTGGAACCGGAACGCGCGCCCGCGTATCCCGATGCGGTGCGCGCGATTCTCGACGCGGACCTGATCATCGCGGGCCCCGGCAGTCTGTACACCAGCGTCCTGCCCAATTTGCTCGTCGAGGATATTCAGAACGCACTGCGCGCCGCGCGCGCGGACAAGGTCTATGTATGCAACATTGCGACGCAGGCGGGCGAGACCGATGATTTCTCGATAGAAGATCACCTGGACGCGCTTGAACAGCATGTGGGCGAAGGAATTTTCACGCACGTTTTTGCGAACGACAATTTTCGCGTGAGTTTCCCGGAGAACTCACCCAGCCGATTCGTGCGCCCGCGAGGGGGGGCACCGCGTGCGTATGCGACTACTTTTTCCGACATCGTGGACGAAAGCAAGCCGTGGCGGCACGATCCAGCAAAACTCGCGCGCGTCATTCTGGATTGGTACAACACACGGAGCACGTAACGCAACGGCGTGTCTCGTCATCCGTGAAAATATCAACTCACCTGGGAGGCTTTTCTGTGGCTATCAAAGTAGGAATCAACGGCTTTGGTCGAATCGGACGCCTGGCGCTCCGCACCATCAAAGAACGAACAGCCGGCAAGATCGAGGTGGTCGCGGTCAACGATCTGTTTGACGCGGCGACGAACGCGCACTTGTTCAAGTACGATTCGACGTACGGCGCGTACGGCGGCACCGTGCAAGTGAAGGACGGCAACTTGGTCGTGGACGGCAAGACGATCAAGGTCTTCGCCGAAAAAGACCTGAACGCGATCAAGTGGGGCGACCTGGGCGTGGACATTGTGCTGGAAGGCACCGGCTTGTTCGCCGACGCGACGAAATCGCGCGGACACATCACCTCCGGCGGCGCGAAAAAAGTGATCATCACCGCACCCGGCAAGAACGAAGATCTCACGATCGTCTTGGGCGTCAACAGCGACAAGTACGATCCCGCCAAGCATCACGTCGTTTCGAACGCGTCCTGCACGACGAACGGGCTTGCGCCGGTCGCCAAAGTGCTGAACGACAAGTTCGGCATCGAACGCGGTTTGCTGACGACGGTGCACGCGTACACCAACTCGCAGAAATTGCAAGATGTCGGCGCGAAAGATTTGCGCGATGCGCGCGCCGCGGCGCAAAACATCGTCCCGTCGGAAACCGGCGCGGCAAAGGCAGTCGGGCTGGTGATTCCAGAACTCAAAGGCAAATTCGGCGGAATGGCGTTCCGCGTGCCCACGCCGACCGTTTCGGTGGTGGACTTTGTCGCGATCCTGAACAAGGAAGCATCGAAAGACGACATTCGCGCGGCAATGCTCGAATACGCGAACGGACCGATGAAAGGCATTCTCGGCGTGACGGACGAATTGCTCGTCTCGACCGATCTGCGCGGCACCACACTCTCGTCCGTCTTCAGCGCGCCCGACACGCTCGTGCTGGGCAACATGGTCAAAGTGCTGGCGTGGTACGATAACGAGTGGGGGTATGCTTGCCGCGTCGCCGATCTTGCGCTGATGATGGGGAGCAAACTGTGAACAAAAAAACCGTCAAAGATATCAACCTCAAGGGCAAGCGCGTTTTGATGCGCGTCGATTTCAACGTGCCGATGGACAAGGGCGTGGTGACCGATGACAAGCGCATCCGCGCCGCGCTACCGACAATTCAGTACGTGCTGGAGCAGGGCGCCGCACTGATTGTGATGAGCCACCTCTGACGCCCCAAGGGCGCGGGGTTGGAAGCCGCATTCAGTCTGAAACCTGCCGCCGAAGTGTTGAGCAAACTACTTGGCAAGCCGGTCCAGATGGCGCCCGATTGCATCGGCTCCGCCGTAGAAGCGCTGGCAAACGCACTCCAACCGGGTCAAGTGCTGATGCTCGAAAACGTGCGTTTCCACAAGGAAGAAGAAAAGAACGATCCCGCGTTCGCCAAGCAACTCGCCGCGCTCGGACAGGTGTACGTCAACGACGCGTTCGGCTCGGCGCACCGCGCACATGCCAGCACCGAAGGAGTGGCGAAATTCCTGCCCGCCGTTTCCGGCTTTTTGATGGGCGTCGAACTCGAATACCTCGGTCGGGCGACGCTGAATCCCGAGCGACCGTACATCGCGATTCTCGGCGGCGCCAAGATCAGCGACAAGATTGCAGTGATCGAAAACCTGCTGACGAAGTGTGACAAACTCATCGTTGGCGGGGGAATGGCGAACACCTTCCTTGCGGCAAAAGGGTATGCAATGCAGGACAGTCTCGTCGAACCTGGCTCGATCGAGACGGCGAAAAAAATCATCGCGAACGCCGACAGCAAGTTGCTCTTGCCGGTCGACGCGGTGATCGCGGACAAGTTCGACGCGCAAGCCGCGAGCCAAGTCGTGGCTGTGGATAAGGTACCGGCGGGCTGGCGCGTCATGGACATCGGACCCCGATCGGTCACGCTGTTCGGCGATGCGCTCAGAGGCGCGAAACTAGTCGTGTGGAACGGGCCGATGGGCGTGTTTGAAATGCCGAAATTCGCGGAAGGTACGTTCGCGATCGCAAAACTGCTCGCTGCCAGCGGTGCAACGACTGTCATCGGCGGCGGCGACAGCGCGAGCGCGGTGAAGAAAGCCGGCGTCGCGAAGCAGATGACGCACGTCTCGACCGGCGGCGGCGCATCGCTCGAATTTCTGGAAGGCAAAGTGCTGCCGGGGGTCGCGGCGTTGAACGATAAGTAGCCGCGCTCACCCTAAAGACCAATGACCGCTTGGCGAGACGAAAGACAAAAGCGCGCCCTTCGTCCCGCGGAGCGGTCAGAGGTCGAAATTGCCCAGGCAAAAATGGAACCGCGTTCAAAGAACCTTCCGCTGTGGATCACCAAACTCCCCACCCCGCGTTCGTTGGTGGTACTAGTCAAGCATGGTATCTATACCGGCGCGTTGAGGATACAGGAAGGAGCCGCCCGGCTGATCAGTCACCTCCGGCGATTCCCTCCGGAGCAGAGC
>Ga0233422_10001079_pt1 | contig 12555 bp, 13 predicted proteins | sample Watercolumn_Mata_2_FD_182724 | JGI IMG/M metagenome (GOLD analysis project Ga0233422, IMG submission 182724) | Freshwater microbial communities from Lake Matano, South Sulawesi, Indonesia - Watercolumn_Matano_2014_110_MG | ecosystem: Environmental > Aquatic > Freshwater > Lake | place...
AGATAATAGTTTTCATTAATCAACCCAATTTATGCATTAGAAATTTGAAAAGGGGGTGACATATTCGATACTTTCGAGAATATACCATCCAAAAATTGTCGTCGTTTTTGTTTTGCTGAGAGTATCAGGGTCGTTTTTCGGCCAGATTTTACAAGGTAAGATCCTATTGCAATGCATTGGAACCTCATTGTGGATAAAACCGGATGGTGCTTGAAGGAAAGTGCCTGCAACCTGAATAAGCTCATCAGGTTATGGGCTACCATCGTCCATCTGAAAGCTGCTTCAGTTGCGTAAAAGTCATCCATACAGAACCCTTCGATCCCGTAATCGTACTTTAGTTCACGAATACGGTTCTCACAATCCGCACGCTGGTTGTACAATTGCCAGACCATGGCATTGGAAAACTCCAGGTTGGTGGCAAAGGCAGCGTATTTATACCGTTCAAACTCTTCAATATCCGGGAACAGCAACTTGCCTCCAGTGTTCGGGTGAGTTGTCGTATCCTTTCGGACAACCACTATTTTCCTTGGTTTGGACCAGCCTTTCGCCTGGTACAGGAATGAACCCGTCCAATATCCATCTTCAATCGGGAACCACTTCTTATGCTCAAAAATGCGCCTGACCAACGGACCTGTCATGCGGGTTGCCATGATGAACCTGAGGCTTTCGTTTTCCAGTCTATCCATGATCGTCTCATTGCAAAAGCCACTGTCGGCGCGGAACAATCCAATTTTTTCGACGGGTATGATGGTTAACAGTTCATCGAAAAACTCCGTAAAATCAGTGCTGGAGTGGCTGTCACCGGTTCGCATCCACGCATTGGCAGATATTCATCTTCGACGCCCTGGCGTCATAACATATTAATCCTGTTTTGAAGGGATTTGATGTTTAATTCAAATTCGCTTCGATCAAGACCATGAGCTTCTGTAGCCTGATCAGATAACCTTCGTATGTTTCATTACCGTTATGGTGATCGACAATCTCCAAGTGTGTTTCAATGAATAAGGGGACGTCAACAATTCGTGTACACCTGTCGAGTTGGACGAAACCGGGCAGTTGGGCTATGTGAAAGAAATCTCTCAACTCCTGTACCTTCCAGATATCCTTTATCGCAGTCAGTTGCCTGTTATTCTTAACTGATGGCCTTGAATCTAGTTTAGGAGTTGCTTTTCCTCCTGGGTTTACATACGGAGTAATCCTCTTCCTGGGAGCAAACATTCTGATATTAGCAGGGATCACACGAAACACCAAGGGGTTACATTGCGCAGGTGCAGGTGGATTTATCGGGGTCGGTTTGAAAGTTGGTATTTTCATTTCATTGGCTTGTTGTAGGTTGTACCCTTTTTAATTTATTGACAATAAACGGTATATCTATTTTTTACCACCAACCGCTATTTTCATTATTCTACTGGTTGTAGGAATTTTTTATTTATATTATAGTTATACAGTCATTTACGCTACCTACAACCTTCAACCTAACTACTGTTGTAAAACCCTACTTATATACTGTTGTGAGACTCGTAAAAAACGGGCAATCTCCGATTTATTTTTGATACCGATTTCGTTAAAGAGGAACTTTGCAACCGTCGGAATGTTGAGCCCGCTCACCGTGGAAAAATGATTATACACCTTCTTCCCGGTTACCCTGAAGTACTCGCAAATCTGGATTGCTGCGTCTATCGCCTGATCACTGACTTCCGAGAAAACTCCATCCGATAGGGTAGCCATTGACACCTGGTGAATGACAGCCAGGCGGAGGGCAATGATCTCCAGCTTCGAGTACACCCCACGTATGTAATCTGATTTTTCCCGGTTGATCAGGTCGGTATTGCGATTCACAAAGTCCTTGTACAATTCCCGGGCGCCTCCCCCCATGGCAAGGTACCGGCCCTCCACCATTGGTATTGACAATAGTGTGCGAATAAATTGATCGTAGTCCGAGACAGCACTATAGGGTAGATTTTCACGATTGTAATATGGTTTATCGGCATGATCAGGATAAAAAAAGCAAAAACGATGCATCAGTCCGTTTTCTGTCCGGTGATCTGCTCCCATTGCGCGAAGGAGTTCAGGCTGAACACTCCCTGCAATTGAAACACAAGGGTGAACTATCTTAACCGGATCCTGTGTCCGGCGGTTGTATGTTACCGTGATCCCTGACCAAATGCTAAGCCAGTTTTGAACCTCCCCAGATTTATTGTACCTGTTAAAGTCATTTATCCAGCCCATGAGTTCATCACGATGGACGATAACTCCTCTAGGGTTATCCGTGTGCACCTGGGCTAGTGCTTCTGGTGTAAAGTCTGTTAGTAGGTATTGGAGGAGCACCGGCCTTTCGGGAGGATCCTCGTTTTCACGTTCCTTTTTGGTCATATTTCGGTATTTATCGAGGCATTGTTTCTTCTCCTTGTATTCCCAGTGAGCGGCTCGGTCCAGTTGGTGAAATGGATTGAGGGCAAACGATAAGGGTTCTGTCTTTCCGATTCCTGTCGGTCCGACAAAAGCAAACCACAACGATGTATTATTGAAGTATTTTCCATCGTTGAGGATCACACTGTTCCCGATTGCTGTACTTATGGCGGTTAGGATCGCTCCGGCCCAAAAATCAACGGGGGTACCATAGACCGTGTGGCACTCTATCACCAAGTCCCGGATGAATCCCGGAAGAACCTCAACAGGGAAAGGTGGTACCGGTTCAACACTCTTTGTTTTATGTCGAGGCTCAGGAGATGGATACGATACACCGGCAAAGGCTTCATTCTTATAAATTGAGTTGATAATCTGATCGATTTCCCGGGCCGGAAATCCTGGCTCTTCGTATTTGACCAGTTTAGTCTTGACCTCCTGTAGGGATAGCCCGCGCCTATGACAGTAAGCTGCTAATTGCATAATATAGTTATTGCGCCCACCGTCCTGAAAGGACCATCCACGCCGGTTAAGGTACTCCTTGCCTGCCTCAAATCTGTCGATCAATTCAGGTGTATAAGTATCTATAAAGCTACGACTGAGAATATAAGGATTTTTAGTTATAAATGCTTCAGGATCATAGCACAGAAAACAAGCTCGTGAAACATCCTTCCCCGCCTTGTCAATCTCCACACCGTGCACCCATTTAAAATAATTCTCAAGGGCCAGAAAATATTCCAGGTGTGTTCCTTGAGAAATATCCACCTGGTAAATAACTTTCAATCCATTACCGGAGGGAGATTTGAATACTAATGCCGGTAAATGGTATTGGATAATCTGAGATCTTAACTCATCCAGTTCTTCTATATGGTCTATATCAATACAAATAAGGCCAGAGTGTTCGATCAACGCAGCATCTTTCCTTTCGGTGAATATTCCTGAAACGGTCATATATGAGAGCCTTTCGGCCTTTATTCTGTTGCGAGTAGTTTTATCCTGCTGAAGGCGCACATCATTTGTAACACTCTCAAGGTCGATACTTGTAATACACCTATAAAGTTCCTCTAATGTGATGGGTTCTTTAGTTGGGATTATGTTACTGATCGGACTATTATACAAGGAAAATTTCCCTGGCTTATGTTCGTTTGTGGTTAGTGTATTAACTGCCTCCATTTGATACTAATTAAAATTACACGGAGCGACTGTTCTACCATCGACACATCATTTTTTCTTTATTCTCCTTATATATTTATTTGCTACCATCCTCATGAGAAAAATGGATTCAACGTTCTTTTCAGAACTTGATCAAATAAGAACTCCCTTTCCTCCTTCATCTCCATATCCTCACTTTCTTCCTGAAAAAACGCATGGATTTTTTTTAATGCATTATAACCGGTAAGAGATTCGGTTTCAATATTGTGGATTATTGCAAATTCCTCAATAGAATCTAACAGAGATTCGATATCCTGGAGGTAATCATCCACCTCTTCAGTCTCCCAGTAACCCTCTTCACATCGGTCAATCAGTTTTCTACATTTTCTTTCTAACAATTTTTTCCGAATTTCTATTTCATTTGATTTTTGCGCCATATGCTCATTGTGTTGTTTCAACACTTCACTTTTTTGCTTGTTTTGTTCAATTAAAAAATTGATCTTAGCCATAATTTCTTCATGCTTCAATTCAGCCTTGAACATTTCAAGTTTTATTTCTGCTTCGGAGATTGTACGATGAGACGGGATAATAGCATCACTACTTGCTGTGCTATTATGCTTTGATATGGCTTTTTCTACATTTTCCATGTTCAGTATTGCGCTATCTGGATCTCCCATAGTGTTGAATAGGGCGGTATCGTTACTATTTTCTGAGAATAGTTGTTTTTTTACCGCTGCTATTCTGTTCGGACTAACTCCCAATTCTTCCTGGATTTTGGAATAGGAATGTCCCTCCTCAAGCATGGAGGCTATTTGTCCGTTTTTAGTATCAGGTGTTTCCATAGCAATTAGATTTTTTAATATATATGGTTTAAGTAGCTATGTTTACCTGTCGAGACTATAACTAGCATTTTGTTTGATTTCGTCGACTGTTTTCACCCGTCCCGATTCAATCCACTGGATGAGTTCATTTCTATAAAAGTATAGCCGCTGACCCCTCTTCATGTGAGGGATGAGTCCCCGATGCACATACCCATAGAGAGTTGAAACACTTTTTCCTGTGATCATTGCAGCTTCATGTATCGTTAAAGGAACTTCTTGAGAGGTCGAACCTTTTGTCCCAGTTCCATCTTCTTGTAAAACCTCCCGCATCCATTTTTTGAAAATAGGTTCAACTCTGATAAGGGGGAGTGAGAATAATACTTGTTCTTCTGCCATATCAGTATAATTTTAGACAAAATTAGTTGAACTAAATCGCGAGTAAGACTCTGGCAAGGGATTGCCAGATTGTATGAATCAGAATATCAAGTAAATAAAATATAAAAGTGGCAAGGGTCTTGCCTTTCTCTTACCGCTTGTATAAAACAGAATATCAAGTAAATAAAATATAAAAGTGGCAAGGGTCTTACTTGTCTCTAATTAATGATTCTAAGTCATTTTGTGCTAAACCCTTAGCAGTTGGATACTCTTCTAATAAATCAATTACTCTCTTCAGGTTTTTTATGTTCATTGGATCTTTTTTGCCTGATTTGCCGATATAACAATAGGTGTTATAAACATAATCCACAGAATTTTTAATTTCATATTTAATGAGAAGTTTCCCCCATTCAGGCTTTTTAATCTCTGGAATTTGTTTTGATCGAAAGAGATAATAGAAAAACAACACCTTAACTGGAACTGTTGCTTTTTTTCTCTTGTTTTTTATATCTTCTGACGGCCTGAAATAATCCTTTTTCTTATCCTCCAGCCATCTGTTAATCTTGGTAATCAAATTATGATGAAGATCCAGTTCCTCTTCGAACATCAGAATTCCGTCTTCAATAAATTCATAGTACGTTGGACAATCATTATGAAATGATTCCTCCAAATGAAAATCTAAAAACGATTTTATTTCATTGATTTTTCTATGACTAAGCCGGAAAAAGAAAAAGAATGGAAAATACTCCTTTTCATCCGGAGGGACAACTACTTTACTATTCAAATTCAATACGAAATCCTCTGAAGGATTAATAATATAAAACGGAATAGGATAACACCTTTTAACCTCTTCTATAATTTCTTGAGATGACAATGACTCCCATTCACAATAATCACGAAAACGAAACTTTTTGAATTCATCTACGGTCATGTATTCCATTTTGAGCAGAAGATAATTCTTAGTCCGCTCAACCCACCGTTCATCTGACCAACCATTATCAGTTAACCACATAAAATGAAAGCTAATGACGTTGTCAGCTAATCTTTTATATTGTTTGTACTTGTCTTCTTGCATATTACAATCCTTCCGTCAGCTTTTCGGCCCATTTCCTCTTCTCTTCAATTTCAAAATCAGCCAGATAATTCTCCGTGGTTTTCAAACTGGAGTGTCCTAATGATTCCGATATAAATTCCATAGAAGCCCCTGATCGTTTCAATACAGTTGCAAAGGAGTGCCGTGCTGTATAAGTGGTTACTTTTTGCTGAATGCCGAGTTTTCTCGCAATTTTTCCAATATGCTTGTTGATTCTTTTGGTAACATCCAAGATACGCTTGTATTCATCCTCTGCTGCCATACCAGACGATAGAATGGGAAACAAATATTGATCTGGTTCAGCAGATTTACACCTCCATCGGTCAATTATCCTCCCGATCTTTTGAGTGATGATTATCGTAACAGGTCTTGGCGCTGTCCTGGTTTCCCTTTCAGTTTTAGCCCGGATAATACAAATAATATCTCCATCGATATCACGATACCGAATCCTGGCGATATCTTTAACATTAATACCGTTGCAGAGAAAGGAGAACATCCAAAGATCGCGGTATTTTTGTTCAGCGGAACCATTTATTGCCGGATAATTTGCAATCATCCCGACTTCTGCATGGGTAAGAGCTTTCTTGATATTTTTGCCGCCAGGAATAAGATAAAGCCCATCACCGAACGGATAAGGGATATCCCTTACTTTTCCCTCTTTCCGGGCTTTATTATAAACAGTTCGGACATTACGCAAATAAATCCCGACGGTGGTCAAAGAATTGTTTTTGTCAAGCATCCAAGTTTCGTACTTTTTTAAATATCCGACTGTGACAAGTTCAAATGGCAATGCGGATTTGCCATGAAATGATTCTATAGACTTCTTTGTACACTCGAAGCTAACTGCGGTGGAAATCCGTTCTTCCTTTTTTAATTCCTTTGCACGATTTTCAAGTGCAATGAACAAATCTGCCTGTTTGTCCACTTTTGTGAAGAACCTTGCTTCGAATTCTTCAAACGTGAATACAGGGATCTTATTTATAACATCTTCAACAGCAATACGTTCTAACTCATTTAAATGGAGCCGGAGAAACTTATAAGGTTCACGAGGATTTTTCCTCATAACTTTTGAGAATTCATCCTTTGATAAGGATAGATTCTTATTATTCTCATCCCACAAAACATAATATTTTCGTTCGGTTCGGTAATTCACCCTCAATTTTACCGGGTATTTCCCACTCTTATGTGGCTTCCTGGTTTCAAGTATGATTCCAGTAATAGGTTTGCTATCGGTTTTCATCTGTCTGACAATATCACCATTTGCTTAAAAGGTCAAGAGTCGGATTACAACATCATCAATATATTCTTACATTCCAGTACTGTCATGAAGTAACTCCTGTAACCATGATTCGGAAAAAGCTATACGACATGTCAGGGGGAAACTGAAATTCTTATTTTTGTAGGGTTAAATATTTATTAAAATAGTACACACAAAAGTACACATAATAATGCAAAAAAGGACATACAAATCACAAAAAAGATATTAACCAATTAACGATTAATAAGCAGATATACAGAAAAATACAGACGATTTTCAAAAAGGGAAATAAGTAAATATTTTTGACTGTTAATCAGAGGGTCGCTGGTTCAAGTCCAGCAGGGGGAGCTCAGTATCATGAACAATGTCCTGATAACCGGTGCAGCAGGTAATATTGGTTGTTCACTCGTACACAAGCTGATCCGGAATAAAGATCTCTTCATCGTTGCGGTTGACAATCTGTCCACTGGTTTTGTGAAAAACTTACCGCAGAACCACCCTGCCAACTATAAATTTTACAAGTGTGATGTTAATCAATCACTTCCCCTGCGGAAGATCGCTTCACAGCATCAGTTTGATTATATCTTCCATTACGCAGCAATGGTTGGCGTGGAACGAACCCTGGCGCGCCCGTTGAAAGTATTACGGGATATTGATGGCCTGAAAAACATCATCGACCTGGCTAAAAACCACCGGGTCAAAAGGATTTTTTTTTCATCCTCATCGGAAGTTTACGGTGAATCATTCCACTTTCCGCAACATGAAGAGACCACGCCACTGAATTCCCGGCTCCCCTATGCCGTGGTGAAAAATGCAGGGGAAGCCTTTCTCAGAGCATATCACGCAGAGTTCGGGCTCAGTTACACCATCATGCGGTTCTTCAATACATACGGACCTACACAAACCTGTGATTTTGTCATTCCTCGGTTCATCAAGGCTGCACTCGAAGGCCGTGACATTCCGGTCCGCGGTAAAGGAACACAAACCCGTACATTTTGTTACATTGACGATAATATTGATTTTACGGATATTATCCTGCGGAAATCACTTTTCGAGAACGAAGTGGTTAATGTAGGGAATGATAATGAACATACCATAACAGACCTGGCCAGACTTATCCGGGAGATTACCGGTTCCCGATCGAAAATCGTTCACCTTCCCGCTCTTCCCGAAGGAGATATGACCCGCCGGAAGCCCGATCTTACGCGAATGAAAAGTGTGCTTAAAAGAGAGCTGATTTCGCTGGAAGAAGGGGTGACAAAGATGGTCGACATCTTCAAGCAGAACAATCACGTTTCCTGATGAGACTTAAACGGCATGGGTAATCTGAAAAAACGCGAACACTACCTGCCCGTCTTGCTTTACCACCGTGTCGTAAACTACAGAAAGGAAGCCGGCCGCCATAAAATTTACCTCACAGTAAAAAAACTCCGTCAGCAGTTCTCCTGGCTCCGCCGGAACGGATATGAAACCATCACTTTCCGCGATATTTACGAAGAAAGGATCAGGAACTTCAGGAAAAAAGTTATCCTGACTTTTGATGACGGGTATCGGGATAATTATACCCTGCTTTTTCCTTTACTCAAAGAGTTCCAGTTCACTGCGGTCATTTTCCTGGTTACCGGTCTCCGGCAAAATGAATGGGGCATCAGGGAAGGGGAACCCGCTCTTTCCCTGCTGGAGGAGCATCAGATCAAAGAAATGGAGGCATACGGAGTGGAATTCGGAGGGCACAGCCGTTCGCATGCCACACTTACCCTGTTATCGCAGGATAATCTCAAAGAGGAAGTGTCTGGCTGCATGCAAGATCTCCGGAAATTCCTGACGGGAAAAATTATAAGTTTTTCCTATCCCTTCGGTGCCGCTAACGAGGAAGTCAGGAGAGTCACCAGGGAGGCGGGCTTTCTGTTTGGCGTCTCTACCGATGAAGGCCCCGGCAGGTTCACCGACGATCCCCTGCAGATCAAACGGATCGAAGTCCAGAGCCACACCCGGTTTTACCGTTTCAAACTCAAGGCTTCCGGGCATTATTTTACGGCTTCTCCATGGGAGTCATTGTTGTATATGTTAAACCTGAAAATTTGACCATAAAACAAAAAATAAACAGATGAAAGTTTCCGGATTTTCCTTCATCAGGAATGCAGTTAAATACGATTATCCGGTACGGGAAGCCATCCTGTCGATTCTCCCTATCTGCGATGAGTTTGTCATTGCAGTTGGCAATTCCGATGATGGAACAGCCGGCTATATCCGTAGCATCAACTCCCCGAAAATCCGGATCATCGACACAGTATGGGATGAATCGCTAAGAGAGGGTGGCCGGGTGCTTGCCGAAGAAACCAACAAAGCTCTCCGGGCAATATCGCCCGACAGCGACTGGGCATTCTATATTCAGGGCGATGAAGTGTTTCATGAAAACGATCTTCCGGTTATCCGGACCGCCATGGAACAATGGCTGAAATATCCAAACGTGGAGGGACTTTTATTCCGACACACAAACTTCTGGGGTTCCTATGACTTTATTGCCGGAAGCCGCACCTGGCAGAAAAAGGAGATCCGGGTGATCAGAAATGACCGGGAGATCTCTTCCTGGAAAGATGCCATGAGCTTCAGAAAAAACGGACAGAAACTCCATGTAAAATTCGTTGACGCCTGCATATTGCACTACGGATGGGTGAAGAATCCTGCAATCATGCAAACCAAACTGAAAGAGTTTCATAAGTACTGGCATGACGATACATGGATCGAACAAAATAAAAAGATCATCGAGGAATTTGATTTTTCCCAGATCGACATCCTGCTCCCCTTCCTGGGAACGCACCCGGAAGTGATGAGGAAACGGATTGAAACGGCCAAATGGACATTCTCCTTCGATCCGTCGAAAACACTCAGGTATCCTTTGCGCATCAGGATATTGAACTTCATTTATCTGAAAACCGGATGGCTGATCGGCGGATTCAAGAACTACAAGCTGATACGGTGACCACTGAAAGTGCAAATCATTACATAAACCTTCAAAATGAAAAACAGGAAAATTCTCAGGGTTTTTGCAATAACCTTTGGATTGTTGATAACCATAATTTTTATCCTGATCCTGGCTCCGAAGATCATCGAAAAAATAATGGAAAAAGGATTTCCGCCTCTGGCAGAGATCATCCAGTCCTATGCTGACTGGAGCAATCCGGCACCTTTCTTTTTCACATACCTGGTCGGGTACGCCGTTACCTGGTGGAAACAGCTATGGGGTTCAATAATCATCATAGCGGCATCCATCTTTTTTATGATCATCGAAGGCCTGTCTGGTCCTCCGATATTCGCTATTCCGGCATTAATTGTCGGGTTGCTTTACCTGGCACACTGGCTCCTGGCACGGAAAAAATAAACAGTAAAACCTGCCACGCCTTCCAATGCACTTCACGCCGGTGCAGGTCATTCTCCCGAGATCTTTTGGTCAATGATGATCAATGTAGGATCCAGGGTCATGCAGGTGGGGATCTTCAGGGATGGTGTTTTAAATACAGCAATCACCCTCCCTTTTCTTTTTAATTCCTGGCACTGATCACAAGTGGGTATGAATGGATATGCAGGAAGCCCGGTATAAAACATTGCTTCCACATAATGCCGTCCTTTTACATTGAATAATACGGAATTCGGAGGTAGTTCCAGAGACCGGAACACCTCCCTGTTGTGCAACAGGTTACGGAAATAAGGATCCTGCGCGTTCTCCGTATGCCGTGCCTGCAGATATCCCAGGTTAAATTGAATGATCACCATCCCCATTACACCTGCACAGTAAGCGGAGTTCTTCCATACGGGATTATTGAATAATTCAGACAACCATCGAAAGATAAATTCATAAAGTGATGCCAATGCCAGAAACATGATCATGATGACCAGTGCTGTATATGAAACCATTTTTGTTGCTGCTATCGTAAAGAAAAGATAAACAGCCAACACCATACTGACCAACGGAATAAATAGTGATTTTTCGATGATCGTCTTTCGGAGAATACAGAAACCCGGTATAATCAGGAAAGATGATACTACTCCGTAGATAATACCGAATTTCTCAAAATGGTACCAAACCGAACCGTTTTGCCCGTCGACAGGGGAAAGAAAATGGGTAGCATTAAGCCGATATGTCTCGATGGCTTCGGAAGGATACGTGCAAAACATGAAAACCTGCCATGGCAACGCGATAACAATGGAGATCAGTAAAGCAACCAGAAGTTCCCTGAACCGGGTCATCCGGGATTTAGTCTGTTGCAGGTTCCAGGTCAGCCATCCCAGGTAGATGAGCAATCCCGCAAGCCACTTGCACAGGATGGCAAATCCTGAAAAACAACCGATCAACACGATCCAGTACTTCTTTCGGGAAAAGATATATTCCGTCCACGCCCAGATGCTCATGGAAACATAGAAAAGGAACGAAAAATCATTGTGGTCCAATTCCTGCCTGCCTGCAACCAGGTCAACGAGATATCCCGAAGAGATGATCATGGCACCGGCTATAAACCCTACCCGTTGATTTACCAATAATTTGCCTGTACGGTACCCGGCAAAAACAAGGATGGTTCCCATGACGACATCCGGCAATCTCAGAGTAAACTCTGAAACACCGAATAATTTAAAACTCAATGCTATCTGCCATAAGAACAGAGGTTGCTTATGTAACCAGACAATATACCTATCCCAGCGGTAATAAGGCATATTTACTATCGGGTCATCATATAATGTAGGCCGTAACGGATGGTTCATCAGATTCTTGGCGACCAGCGCGTGAAACCGTTCATCCCACAAGTTCAGGAATGGATCTAGCAGAGCAGCAGAACAGAAAATAAGCAACGCGGTAAAAAGTAAAAATCCCATTGAAAGATACTCTTTGCCCCTGATCTGATATAACAGTCCGGCCAGAAAAGTCAGACCAGCAATGAGCAGCAGTAAAACCTGTAGATCGGTAAAACCTGATTGAAAGATCAAGATCCGGAAAATATGTGTAAATTTACGGTTTACTGTTCACACCTTGCAAGTATACTGATATGCTGTCAAAAAAACTCTGGCTCCGGATCACCGGCACCATTTTCGGGATCGTTGCCATCATGCACCTTGCGCGCATCCTCAGCGGGATCAGCGTGACCATCGGGACCTTCTCCCTTCCCCTTTGCATAAACTGGGTTGGTTTGGTCGCCACCGTGTTCCTGTGTGTGTGGCTTTGGCGCCTTTCGGCCAGGTAGAGGCATACTAAAACCGGCTTTTTTTTGTTAGTTTTACAGGCTCCCTGACCAGACAACTTGAAAACTGACCGCTCCCGCCACTTCCTGTTCCTCACCGCACGCACTGCCTTATGCCTGGTCATGTTTGTCGCTGCCGGCACTACAAACATGACCAGGCATAAGGCAGTGCGTGCGGTGAGGAACAGGAAGTGGCGGGAGCGGTCAGTTTTCAAGTTG
>Ga0233422_10001080_pt1 | contig 12546 bp, 18 predicted proteins | sample Watercolumn_Mata_2_FD_182724 | JGI IMG/M metagenome (GOLD analysis project Ga0233422, IMG submission 182724) | Freshwater microbial communities from Lake Matano, South Sulawesi, Indonesia - Watercolumn_Matano_2014_110_MG | ecosystem: Environmental > Aquatic > Freshwater > Lake | place...
GGAAGGTAGAACATAATTGTATTCTGTCCGGTGGGAAGGATACCGTTTTCTCTGGCTTCTTGCTAGCTGCCTAAGCTCGCAAGTCGCTGCGCCCCAAGGGTTTATGCAAGGCGGGGGACCAGGAAGCCTTGCGCCAGAAAAGCAAAAGGGCCGGGCATTGCTGCCCGGCCCGTGTAGCGGGGGAAGACGGCCTAGCTGGAAGAAAGCTTGGCAAGCCTTACCCAGTCAACAGGAAGACTTGCCCGCCCTAAATCCCGCTTGCCTGAATCTCTCATTTGTTGGCGCAACGCGCTTGTGTTATAAGCCGCTAGAGTTTCAAGAACCGCGGCATAATATCCAGCTTGCTCTTCCGGCAAGCCAAACGACACGGCAATTACCGCAAGCAAGCGGCAAGTGCCTGTTTTCGTAAACTCGCCGGTGGCTGGGCAAATCTCTTCAGCCAAGCGGCGAATGTCACTAAGCGGCCAGAAAGCCGCCGGAGCGGCGAGAGCCGCGCTCTGCTTTTCTTGCTTTGCATCCATAGCGCGAGAACTATCGCGCATCCAAGGCCAGAGCGCAAGCTTTTTCTTGCGATTTTTGGAAACTATTTTCCTTGGACTTGCAAGCATTGTGTGCAAGATGCAGAGCCGCTAGCCGCAAAGCGGCTCTGTGGCTAGCCGCTTTGCGGCTCTGTGGCTAGCTTGGCCTTGGGCTGAGCCACCAACGCCTAACTCTTAGAATAGAAAATCCGAACTAATGTAGAGATTTCACGGGCAGTATTTTTGAGCACGGGTCTGGGCACTGTTAGTCCACCTATCTTTTATGCCAGCATTGAATGGGGACACTAAGGGCGTAGCCTAGTATCGTTCATTGAATGAACCAAACTGCTTTCCTGATTCCCTGCTTTGAGGAAAGCACTTAGGTGTCGTCATGACGACTAGGGGGGGCCGATAGGCTAGGGCATCTTCTATAATAGCCCCACACTCCCTTTATAGTAGTCTCCCACCCACCCCCCATATATCTTCACAAAAAAAAAAAAAAAAAGAGACTGAGAGAGGAGAGAGGTAGTTAAGAAGAGTTGGTGCCACTAACGTATAGGGCGGGGGGCATGGCCCCCCGATAGTCGTCATGACGACACCTAAGGGATTCCCTGCTTTCCGCTTAGAAGGGAAAAAAGTGGCAAAAACAGCTTGCCGGGCGGGGCATTGTGCGCTAGGATTAGGGCGCATGAGAATAAATGCAATCAACCACGGCGGGTCTGACGCCAGCTACGAGCTGGTGGAGACCCTGCCAATCACGGCCCGTGAGGGCCAGTGGCTCAAGGTGAGCACTGGACCGGACACGAGCCGCTCGGTAGAGGTCGTGAGCCAGCATGGCGACACGCTGGTTCTTAATTGGGGACATAGCTGGGGCTCTGCCCCAGCAAGTGGTTTCCTCGTCTGCAAGGACGAGGGAACGCAACTGCGCATCACGGATGTGCGGTTCTACGTGAACGACTCTGCGGAGTCGTTCTTCGGGTGGAACGCCAGAGGGCATCCTGTTTTCGTCTGCCGACGTCTAGTTGGCAGCTACCGGGAGTTTGACCTGCCGGAAGGCGTGCCGGCATGGATAGCTCCGTTCGCGGAGCACGCCTACGCAATGGGGAGCAACCCGCTCCCCATCCTGCGGGAACTCTTCCCCGCAGTTACGTGGTCGGCCAACGGGGCATACCACCACCTGCCGCTCAAGGGCGGTGAGCTGGTTGTGGACTTCTCCACGGCCGGCTACGGCATATCGAGTTTCACGGTCCCCGAAGGGGGACTGCAATGAAGCAAAAGGGAGTGGACAGCAATGTCCACTCCCACTTTTGTTGGGTGCCATGCCCACAAAAGAGAGCCAATCCGAAACGAAAAGAAACATCCAATGGAAACCAAAACAGAAACAACAGAAACTCCCTTAGAAACACTCGACGTGTTCAGCTGGACGGGCAAGTGCGTGGTCATCCGCTCCCCAACAGAGGACGACCCACGCGAATTGGCCGTCCACCGGATAGCGGCCAGGCATAAGAATCAACTTGTGCTAGAGACGCACGGCTCAAGCAACTACGCAAGTTGCTTCATAATGTGCGAGCAGACAGGTCCACGCACCATCGAGGTGCGCCATTTCAGGCACCGCATGGAACTAGAGATGGAACGACTGGTGCGGTTCGGTCCATTCTGGTGGTTCATCCGGCGGACGTTCTTAGAGCTAATTGGTGCTGAACCAACGCTCGCCCACCGGATTTCGACCTTCGCGCTGGGTCAAGGTATTGACCCGATACCGGCACTGAAGTGCCTATACCCGACGGTTATCTGGCCCGCCAACTGCGGGACCGTTTGGTGCAAGAAGGACTGAGGCAAAAGGTGGACGGCACCGAAAAGTGCCGTCCACTTCTTATGGCAACAACTGACAACAAAGAGTCAATCCAAAACCCAATGATAACATGTATCAAATGTCTACTCCGCCAAGGTGCGACCTTGGTCTCACCCTACATCACAAGCGAGTGGATGTGCATTTACAGTCCAAACGAGTGGACAGTTGGACGAGAAGGCACACCGCTCTTTGTGTATAGTCTCATATACCATGCAGAGGGCATGGCAAGGGACTCTAGGTTACAGCCTATTGAAGTGTGGGAAGGTCCTGGTGAGGAACCCATGCACATAAGGTGGGCTTCACTGGCACTAGCTCCGCCGCTGGACTCCGACTTAAAGAAGTTCTGGGACGGAGCCGAACTCTTGCGTGGCGTTCCGCCAGATGAGTTCGCTGGATGTCTGCTTGTTCGCAGATTCATGCCGGTTACACGTGTCTTATGAAAGTAAAATCCTATTACAAAGTTCTCTACCGGGACAAGAACACGGGCGAACTTTGTTCAGCACTAGACAACGGCCCTTGGACGTGCAAATACACGCCCTTCGAGTGGACGGTTGGTAAAGAAGGAACACTATTGTTTGTTTACACGTGCAGACGGTGTGCTGCGAGCTTTCGTGCGTCCTTTGTCTCGCGCAGATACGAGCTGTGGGAAGGACTTGCCACTGGAGTGTTCTCAATGTCGTGGGAACAGTTCGACAAAGCTCCTCTGCGACATGAGTGGAGCAAGAAACTAATACCTTTCTGGCGCACCGTCAAGCTTGGCTCCGAATCACAGCGTGAGAAAGATGCTGTCCTCGTAGTCAAACGCTTTATGCCGCTAGTGCGGATTCAATGAAAAGCGTGGCGAATAGTTTGGAAAACTGCTTGCCAGCAAGCAGGAAAGGCTGCTATGCTACAAGCATGACGATGGAGAAAGTATGCGAGAGCACACCAACTTCCGCCAGCGTCTAAGACGCTGGGACTATGGCGCACTGAAACGCCTAAACAAGTTCGAGTCACTTCATCCCGACATGGGTCGAGTGGAGTGTATCGAGCTGCTCGACAATAGGGCGACAGAGGTCGCCCGTGCACGTGCCAACGGCACGAAGGTTGGCCCACCACAATGGGCCAAGGTAACAACTAAGAAACCGCCGGTCGTTGTTGACTGGCTAGAGCTATTGAAACGTACATGACACTCGCGCCCACGAGACACTTCAAGATGCACTTAGTCACACAAGCAGCCAAGCTTGCGTTGGCCAAGACGGAAAAGAAGAAGGAACTCAAAAGAGTCGTCAAAGGCGTGCGACTCATGCTAGAGGCAACAGCAACCGAAGTGGCAAACCACTTTGGCCTGCGGACGATTGAAGTGATGTCGTTGGTAACAACTCCAACAATCGAAGGAGCACAAGCGTATCGTGATTCGCTTGGTGCGGATAGAAACTGAGCCACAATGTGGCACTAAACCGAAAGGACATATGAAGATTGACGAAAACGGAAAGTTAGTATTTGAGCTAGCAAAGTGCACCCGCTGCGACGGGACACGTGTAATGGTGCGGTCACGCACGTGTCCGCTCTACGGCAAACCACAACGGGGCAAGCCGTGCCCTCACTGTGGGGCGACGACGAAGAGCCACCACTGGATCAACGATGGCACAGTGACATGTCATATGTGTGAGGGCACGGGTATGAAAATGGAAGACGGGTATTCTTACACCACAGACGAGGTAGTCAACTACCTCAAAGGACTTCCGGTAGAGTTTCACATGGAAACTCGCGTGCTCACAAGCCTAGCTGGCGTGCTTGGCATACCAGACACACTGACAACGTGCGTGGACTACGGTCAGCTGTGGAAGCTGTGCCACGAGTCACAAGAGCGGGCCACAGAGCACATTCGCGATGTGATTACAAAGTCTGGATACACGCAGGCACGAAGCCTAGGGACGGACACGCCGCGTGGTATTGCAGTGACCGTCTGTCGGAACGGATACTACATAAAAGTAGTATGAAGAAACAACTCCACGAACTTTTAGCGTCGGTGGTCGAGGTAGGTGAACTTGCCTACCTCGACCCCGTTGAGCTAGGTATGCTTCCACAATCACTCGCGGCAAGGTGCCGTGAGTGGTTCAAGACGAACGCAACAGAAGTCCGATGGACAGTTGGACTACACAACAAACTAATAAGACTTGTCCCGTCCGCCACACGAGAATCCTTCGTCGTCGACCTGACGAACCGACAGGACTGGCGGAACATTCTGTCCGCTCTCGTAACGCTCTACGACGCTGGCATCTTGGTGAGACCAGCACGCGTGCTGCTCGACGAGGAAGTCGAACAGGCAGCACGTGAAGTCGCGTGCACTGCACACGCAAGGTGGGTCAGCAACGAAGAATTAGAACTGACCTAAAGAGATTTCCTGGTGACGTGTGTCACTAAGGAACGGTAAAAACGAAAAGTAACAGATGAAATGAGAGAAGCAACAGTAAGTTCCCTAGGACTTGAACCAAAAGTCCAAGTCCCTTCAACAGTTGACGAATACAACGCTCTAGACAAAGGGCGTGCGAACCCTTGCCTGGAAGACGCGATCAGTCACAATCTCTACCACGTGTGGCTGAGTGACTGGCGAGCTGAGTTCCTCAAAGCGGTGCTAGAGGAAACGAAAGTTCCGTGGCTCACGCAGACAGTGAAGAGAGGTGACAAGGAAGTCACGGAAGTGACTGAGACGGAGAAGGAATACTTCAACAGAGTCCTTCTCAAGTTGGGGAAGGTTCCCAGCGCATTTGAGGCACTCGCCCAGCGGGTTGCCAAGACCATCAAGTTCGATCCGAGCGCGCACGTGCGCGTCAGTGCGCCACGTGCTCCGTCGAACAAGATGATCAACAAGGCCAACGCACTGATTGCTGCTCGTGACATCAAGTGGGCAGCGAGGAAACTGGCCTCACTGGTGGGTCATCCGGTAGCGGAAGACGTCACTGCCATTGCAACCGCAATGACGGAATACGAGTCACAGGTCAGGGCGAAAGCCCAAGCGGACGCAGCGGCAGCGTTGCGTTAACCGGCCAAGGTGGTGAACGGAACGAGACTGACGACTCTCCCGTCAGTCTCGTTCATTAAATGAACGCTACTATGGAAAGAAAAACACCAATAGTGCCACTGCGTGGTGTCCCGAAGGAGTTCACTAACCCTTATGCGGGACTGCACGAGTGCGTGCGAGTAAGCGTCGATGTAAGCGTCGACGACTGGGACACCATTAAGTCAGTGGCAACTCAGCATGGTGCCTTGCAGACTTTGATTTCCTTGTGGGTGAGAAAGCTCGCAACGGAAATCCGAAGGCAACGCTGGACTTATGGCACGCCAGAGCTTGCCAAGTGGGTTTTGCAAACGACGAAAAACAATCCATGAAAGACTGGACACTCGAACAGCTCCTTGAGTTACCGCTCAAGGACTTAAGCCAAGCGGAGCTAGAAGAGTTCATCCAACAACTCCGTCTAAAACGAGCATCGGCCATGTCTCTACGTGCGTCAATGCGTGGAGCAACTCAGCCAGAGAAGAAAGAAGTAGACATCAGTGCCTATCTTGGAGGTGACGATGACAAGAGTAGCACTACCAGTGAGTAAAGAGGGACTGCTAATTGACTACAGCGGTGTGCTTCGGAACTGGCAAGAATGTCCACGCAAACTGTTCTATGCGTGGTTCATGCTCCGCCGTGCAGCAACGGAAGCAACCGCTCTGCGTTTCGGTCGACTCATGCACCAGTGCCTTGCAATCCGTTACAAATGCAAGGCACTGGGTCGAGGCACAGAAGAGTCAATCCGACGTGCCACAGACACGCTTATTGAATCAACGTTTCGTAGTGTCGAAGAACCCGACCTCGACTGGCGTGATTCAAAGCTTGCTCGAATAGTAATGGACGCATACGAGTCCACTTACTGCTACGACGACTACGAGCCAATCATCATGGCGAACGGACGACCAGCAGTCGAGCTTACGTTTGCAGTTAAGCTTGGTGACCTAGCAGGAATACCCGTTCGTTACATCGGCGCGATCGACTTGGTTGCACAAGACCAAGACGGACTGTGGCTCGTTGACACTAAGACAACGTCCGTCATGGGGGAAGGTTTCTGGAAGGATATTCAGGTCTCACCACAACTGATGGGCTACACGTTCGCCTTGCGTGCGGCTGGCTACAACGTAGTTGGCTACCAGGTCAACGCCATTGCATTGAGGAAACCTAACAAATCTGGTGAAGCCAACGTGGACTTTGCACGTCAGCGTCACTTCGTTGACGAAGACCAACTGAACGAGTGGGTGAGGGACGTCGAGGGCCAACTAACAGGCATCCTCGATTGTTGGCAACGCCAGCACTGGCCACGACATTGTGCACACTGCGTGCACAAGTTTGGAACGTGCGAATACTACGATGTATGCACGTTGACGTCTGAGTTAGACCAAGGACATATGCTTGATTCAAACGCATTTGTTCATAACGACTGGACGCCATTGAGGAGACTGAATGAAGTTGACAAACCTTTGCAAGCCAACAGAACGCCAGAACACAGCGATTCTACTGACGGGTCCACCGGGTGGGGGCAAGACGACTCTGGCACTACAGTTCCCCCGTCCGTTCATAATTAACATAGACCAGAATGTTCGTGGCCCGTGGGCACATCTATCTAGTAAGAACCCAAAGCTGGAAGTCGAGTATTTCTGTCCAACGCAGAAGCCCGACGGCACCCCAGCGGGGCCAGAGTCAGTCTGGCCACTAGTTCACAAGACGGCACATAGTGCAATGATGAGTGAGTGTGAGACACTCATCATTGACTCGTTGACGACGTTGGATTATTGGCTAATCCAATACGTTATGCAAGAACAACGAACAACTGAGATGCGGATTCAAGACTGGGTTCCATTCCGTCGGTTGTTACTCAGCTTCGTCACTGGACTTCGTCAATACAACAAGCTCCTGCTCGTGCTCGCACACGAAGAGCGGGAACTGGGCAAGACGGGTGCGTTGCTCAAGTTACGCGTAGCAATGAGCAGCAAGCTCACCGACTACTTCGGGGGATTCTTTAGCGACTGTTGGCGATGTTATGCACAGCCAGGAGTTGCAAACGAGAGTCCACAATTCTTTGTCCGCACTCAAGTAGATGGGTTCGCGGACTTAAAATCTTCGCAGGCACTAAAGCCTGTGTATGAAGTGACTAACGGAGCCGGGCCACTACTCATGGCCGCAGGTTTTGTTAGTCAATCAACAAACCAACAAACAACAAACAAATAAATGATAGACGAAAATCAAGACCAAGTAAACGACTACCCACCGGCGTCAGCCGAAGTCCTGGACGAAAACCTGGACGGGGTGGATGTCAGTTCGCCAGTTCTCACGGACGGAGTCTATAAGATGACCGTCCAGTCAGTCGAAGAGGTTGAGAACAAGAAAACACCAGGCACCCACCTGGTTATCCAACTCGCCTTGGCAGAGGACGTTGCCAAGACAGTTCAAGGACGAGAAGTCTTCAAAGGCTTCCCTATTACGCATCGAATCGGACTCACTGCAAAGGAGAACTATGACCCACGACCGTCGTTGGCACAGTTCAAACTGGCTGCTACGGGTAGCAAGCTGGGTGCGTTCCGCCCGCTTGACCAGTATGTAGGCAAGATTGTGCTTGTCCGAATCACGGTGCAGGACGACAAGCAATACGGACTTGGAAACAAAGTCTCGCGCTTTGTTGTGCCAAGGGCTGCTCCTGCGGAGTAGTCGGTGCCCAACAACGGAGTGCCCCACGAGGGCACTCCTCTACCGAATAAAGGGACGTCGTATGACAAAAGTAGTCTATAAAATCCTGTGGCGCGACGGAGCCGGTCGGCTCTATTCGTTTCTCGCTCGTGGTGTGATGATACGTGAATACATGCCCAACTACGAGACCAAAGGTTGGGAAGGGACACCTTTACTGGTCGCTGAAACGTTGCAAGACGCCTGCAACTTCGTGAAGGTGTGCTGTTTTTACGGCAACTATGAAATCTGGGTGGGCGATGGGCGGGACGTTGTTCCACTGCCTAGTGGGAGCATAAGAACACCAGATTTCGGTTGCGACCTTAACGCATACAGACGGTTTTGGTCTCCTGCTGGCCTGGAAGCAACAACAATCGGCTGGCCACCTGGAACACTGGCTGTAAGTGGGTTCACGCCACGAGAGATGGTGTGGAACGCAGAAAGAGAAGAGCGGGACATAATGGACGCTAGAGCACTTGAACCACCCACAAGTGAACCCGCTCCAACTGAGTTGAAAGATGTCTACATCACGGCTAAGTCTGTCAAGAGATACATAGCCGCTGCCTTGGAGTTCTGCGAGAACACAAGATACCCTGTGCCTGACTCACTACGATGGGCGCACCAGGAAGCCAAACACATGGTGGAACTCATTGAGGCACGACAGCACAAATCGGACCCCCGATAACGAGGAACAAGTATGACAACAGAAGCCTACAAAGCAACAACAGTATGAACCTACTAATCATCCTCGTAGCATGGACAGCATTGCTGTTCATCGCTGCTTGTATTTACACAATATCCACACGGGGCAAGCGTTGCACTTTGGCCGTGTGCGCTCAATGCGGCGCGTGGTATATCAACGGAAAGAAACTAGAACAACTCGAACAAGGCGACGTGGTAATTAGGCCACAGACGGTTATTAACGTGCTTTGTTATGAGTGCAGCAGCAGGAAACCAACAACAGGAACCTAATGACTAAAACATATAAGGTCTTGTATCGTGACCCCGACGGATGCCTACGATCGTTTGCAACCACGGGTGTGCTAGCGTGCGAGTTCTTTCGGAACCGGGAAACAACTGGGTGGTCGGGAACACCCTGCTTAGTCTTCGATTCGTTCAAACATGCTCGTATGTTCGTTGGCAAGCGTCCAAAGGGATCGTGCGAAATCTGGAAAGGTGACGCGCGTGAAGTTGTGCCGCTACCAAGCGGACACCTTGGGCCACCGAATGTGCTCTGCGACGGTAGGGCATATTGGAAGTTCTGGAACGAACCTATTGACAACACGGCAGGCACCTACCCAAAGAGTTGGCCTGCTGGCACGCTGGCAGTTAGAGGATTTACTCCACGTAGAAAGGTGTGGAGTAACAAGAAACAACAATAGTTATGTATCTAAAACTAGACGAAATCGTAGTAGGAGACCGTCTCCGGCAAGACCCTGGAGACATTGACCAACTAGCTGAATCTCTCCGTGTGTATGGAATGATTCAACCTATAGTTGTTCATAAGCAGAACAACCAACTAGTAGCAGGTGGCCGAAGACTTGAAGCGGCACGCCGCTTAGGTTGGGAATGTGTCCCAGTCTGTTACATAGAAGACCTCTCCGAAGACATGCTTCACGAGTTGGAACTCGAAGAGAACATCCGCCGAAAGGACTTAAATTGGAAGGAACGTGTTCGTGCCATTGCACGCATCCACGTGTTGAAACGGACAAAAGACATTCACTGGGGAGTCAGGCAGACCTCAGAATTGCTGAACACTGCAACGGGTGAAGTGAGCTATGTCTTGCGGTTGGCCGAAGAGTTGGACAATCCGGATTCCGTTTGCCACAAGGCAAAAGACACATACGAAGCAATCCGCTTGTTGCTGGAACAACGACAAGACGAAGCGTTGGCCAAGTTGGCACAACAGATACAACCACAAGAGCTTGTGCCTACAGCGCAAGCCATCGTGCCTGCTGTCCAAACACGCAAGCGGATTCACGCGGCTTCGTTCTTGTTCAACGAGGACTGTCTAGAGTGGCTCAAGCGGTCAAAAGGGACGTTTGACCACATTATAACAGACCCACCGTATGGCATCCCGATGGACTTCTTGACGCAAGACAGTGACCACCACGCAAACGTGGCTCGTGTGGTTGAGACACACGACGTCAAGGAGAACTTAGAGATGCTACCGAAGTTCCTTGAACTGGCATACGCTAGTATGCGCCCGTTCGGCTTCTGTGTCATCTGGTGTGACATAATGAACTGGCAGTTCCTCTACGACACAGCGACGAAGATTGGCTTCAGTGTTCAACGCTGGCCCGTTGTTTGGGTGAAGACGCATACTTGTCTGAACCAAATGGCAGGGTTCAACCTCACGAAGACTGTCGAGTTCGCAATGGTCATGAGGAAAGCGGGCACCACACTACCCGCTCCTGTAGGCCAGTGTCACGTGATAGCTGCACGCAGTGAGTGGATGGCTACGTCTGGACACCCGTTCGCAAAGCCGTTCGACGTCTGGGCGTTCCTCATCGACTCCTTCACCACGCCAGGTCAAGTCATCCTTGACCCGTTCGCAGGAGTTGGGACGTGTCCCTTGGCAGCATTGGCCAAAGACCGTCAAGTGCTTGCCGTTGAGATAGACATAAAGCATTTCAACGACATGAGACACTCAATCCAACGCTACCTCGTCGAGCGGGGAGCTGACTTGGTGTGAAGAGTGTTCTACATGTAAGGTGGGAAAGCGGTTTATATGAAGTCTTGCACGAGGGACTTCATATAAACCGTATCCTGGCTTACAAGAACGCGACAACGCACCAAGGGCAACAAGTGTTTCTCGCACAACTTCCAGAAAGGTTGCAAGAACGAATCATCATGCGATTGTATGAACGTTGCAAACGAAGCACCACGACATTGGAAACCAACCTGTAAGCTTGCTCTCGTTGGTGAAGCACCAGGCGAGCTAGAGACAAAGCAACGTCGTCCGTTCGTTGGACCGAGCGGGCAACTTTTGTTTGACCTACTATGGCGATTTGGCGTGTCACGAGACTCATGTCTTGTGGCCAACGTCTGTCAACAACAACCACCAGGGAACGACATCGAGTTGTTCACTACAAACGGACCTGAGTTCACTTACGGACTCCAACGACTCTCCGAGGACTTGCAGAAGTGGAAACCCCACGTATGCGTGCTGCTTGGCAAGTATGCGTTGTGGGCTGCTACAGGCAAGTTCTTGCCTGTGACCTCATGGCGAGGTTCTATGTTCCTTGGTGCAGTAAACACTCCGTTCGCCGGGTTCAAGTGCCTTGCCACATTGCATCCGGCAAGTATCTTCAGGATGTATGAGTGGAAACCGCTCTTGAACTTCGACCTGCGTCGAGGTGTCGAAGAAGCAAAGACTCCAACATTACACCTTCCGACGCGACATTTAATCACAGACTTGTCGCCACAGGAAATCATCCAACATCTGTTTAACATCTACGACAACAAGCATACAATCTCCGTAGACATTGAAGGCGGGATTAACTATATGCCTTGTCTGTCAATAGCTACAAGTGCTGTCACAGCATTTGCAATAAACTTCTGCGACTCACGTTGGACGCTGGAACTTGAGTGTGCGTTGTGGAGCATACTCAGCGCGGTGCTCGCTGACCCAAACATCCCAAAGATAATGCAGAACGCCCTGTATGATTGTTTCGTGCTGGAATATGCGTTCCGCTGTCCTGTTCGTGGACTGCTGCACGACACAATGCTTGCGGGTTGGGAGATGTATAGTGAGTTGCCGAAAGACCTAGAGACACTAGCTTCCATCTATACACGAGAACCTTACTGGAAGCACGAGATGTCAGAGGGACTACTTCGCTACTGCTGTAAGGATAGCTCAGTAACGTTCGAGATTGCCAACGTGCTACCTAGTGGGCTTTGCGAACGTAGCAAAGACCACTACAGATTCAACGTATCCATGTTGGAGCCGTTGCTACACATGGAACTACGCGGAATGAAATATGACACGGACGTCGCTGCACAAGATGCCAAGCGGCTGTCTGACGATATCTACACGCTGCAAGCGTGTGTGAACATAGCATGTAGGCGTTTTCTGCCACACGACTTGCTAGGCTCTGCTGCTATTGCGTTCGGTCAAGCACGCAAGCGTGCCTACATTTTGTCACCAGATGTCCTGCTTCTGTATGCAAGAGGATCGAAAGCTAATGAGGCACGACAGTTCGTCGAGCTACTTGACAAGCCGCTTACTGCAAGAGTCTATGGCGAGCTGCTTACCTTGCTTGGTTTGCATATCAACGTAGACTCTCCGCTGCAACTCAAAAAGCTGATCTACGAAACACTTGGCTATAAGCCACGATACAAGAAGGAACACGGTCGGGTTACGGACAAGCAGACTGTTAACATGCTTTCCTTGTTGCAGACATATAAGGAAAGTAATGACCCACGACTCTTCG
>Ga0233422_10001081_pt1 | contig 12537 bp, 14 predicted proteins | sample Watercolumn_Mata_2_FD_182724 | JGI IMG/M metagenome (GOLD analysis project Ga0233422, IMG submission 182724) | Freshwater microbial communities from Lake Matano, South Sulawesi, Indonesia - Watercolumn_Matano_2014_110_MG | ecosystem: Environmental > Aquatic > Freshwater > Lake | place...
AGGACATATTCTGTGGAGTTGTAACTCCAAGCCAGGCTGTCTTAATGTTATATGGGCTGCCTCCACCAACACCTAAAGAGATGCAGGCAGGAGAATTCAGAAAGATTTTTGTCGATAAAGAAAAATTACTTGAATCGAAGTATGCGGATATTCTAGAAAAAATAATCGGGGCATATAAAAGATACGAGCATGATCCGAAGACAGCCATATCAGGAAAAGAAATAGATGAGATGACCAAGGATTCTACAGAATACATGAAAAGATTAAAGGAATTGATGAAACAGATTGAACAAAAGATGGCTGACAAGGAAGTTGTTGATTTGTATAGCTCTATTTTTGATTTGCTTGAAAAGGTAATCGGAAAATGTTCAGAGACTGTAGCATGCGAAAAACTTGAAAAAGACCTGATATCTAGAGGGGTCGTCCCTGCAAGAAGCAAAGGTTTGTTGCACGAGATTATCGATATCAAGAAAAAGCACAAAAAGGGAAATGTAAATAAACATGACGTAGCTTCGATGAAAAGAGCAGTCTATGAATTAACCAATATATTGACAGAATATCAACAGAGAAAAGAGATTTTTGAAATAGAGAAGAAGAAAATATACCTTCTCTACAAGAAAGAGGAAAAAGGAAGACACTCAGAGAAAAAAGCAGAACTTTTTGTTTTTAAAGAGATGGCTTTCTTAATTCCAGATTTAACTCAGGACTCAATCAAAAAAATCGTCCAGGGAAAGGTTTCTGATTCAACTAAAGAAGAATTGCTAGGAAATTTAAAGAAAGCTGAAGGGGAAAAGTTCATCTCCAAACAACTCTTGGATACTTTAAAGAAAATTGTTGGGGAATTTGAAATCGCTATTGCCTAATCATGTCTAATTATTCGGGAGTTATAATAGAAGAGAGTTTAGAAGATAAAAGGATTCTTAAGAAATTGAAGATTATCAGCACGAAGATAGAAAAAGTAACTAAACATCATAAGACCCCCTGGCTTAGCAAGTGGACTTTGCATAGTGTTGAGATTCCAGAGAATGAAGCTGATGAAATTGCACAGGAAATCAGCATATATCTTGATTCAGAGCATAATTGGTATGCTGATTTTAAAAACGAGAAATATCACTATATCATATTCAAGAATAAGGTCTTTTTTATTGATCGGAGAAATAAGGAGCAATATTATGCGGCAAAGGAGTATGGGATTTCTTTAGGGATTCCAGAATATCAGGTTGATTTTCATCCAGATATTCAAGAGTGGGAAAGATAAGTTTTAAAAACACTCTTTTTCTTGAACAATTGTAATTAAAATGAAAGGCACAATATTAAGTTTTAGACAAGGAAGAAAAACGCAGAGACCTAGACATTTTGTTGTCGAAGTTTCAGGAGTTGAGAGTAAGGAGAAAGCGAAAGCACTTGTAGGAAAAAAAGTTGTCTGGAAAAGCCCTACTGGAAAATTGCATGAGGGATTGATAAGTTCTATACATGGAAATAAGGGACATGTAAGAGTATTTTTTGAACCTGGAAAAAGTCTTCCAGGACAAGCAATAAATCAGGAAGTCGAGGTAAGATGAGGGGTAAGTGTCAATAATTGAGCATTATAATTGAGTTCAAGAAAAAATAAATAAAAACAAAACATAAAACAAAAACATGGAAATAAAATTATTAGTTGATGGTGGAGCAATGAAACCAGGGCCTGCATTAAGCCAGAAAATGGGGCCATTGGGAATGAATATGGGAAAAATCATCTCTGACATAAACAAGGCTACTCAAGAATTCTCAGGAATGAAGGTTCCAGTTGTTTTAGATATAAATACTAAGACAAAGACATATAATGTGATTGTTTCTACTCCGCCTGTTTCAGCTTTATTGAAAAAAGAAATTTCTCTTGAAAAAGGATCTCCAGAGCCTAATAACATCAAGACAGGCAATATTCCCATTGAGTATGCAATTAAGGTCGCAAAGATAAAGGAAAAAGACATGAATGTCAATGATTTAAAAAAAGCTGTTTCAGCTGTTCTTGGAACTTGTGTTTCTTTAGGTTTGCTTGTAGAGAGCAAGGATCCAAGAGAGATAATAAGGGAAGTTGAAAAAGGGGATTATGATGATATGATCAAAAAGGGCATGGAAAAGCCAAGTCAAGAAAAATTAGACAAGTTAAGCAAAGAATTCGAGAAAGTCAAGAAAGCTCAAGATTCTTATATCAAGTCATTAGAAGCGAAGAAAGAAGCGAAAACAGCAGCAGGAGCAGCAGCAGCTCCGGCAGAAGGAGCAGCACCAGTAGCAGCACCAGAAGCAGCTCCAGCAAAAAAAGAAGAGAAGAAGAAAAAGTAGTTTTTCTTAATTTGTTTTTGACTTATTCATTTTATCATATCCTTTTTTGTACCATAATGCTTTTTATATTGTTTAACTATAATAGGGATGCAAACGGGGTATATTGTCTATACAGAACCTTCACATAAGCGTTCTGGTTGTGCAGTTAATTTTTTTGTTCGAGAGATATTTCAAGACACCCCTTTCGGAAAATCTCATGTTTTCAGACATGATATGCCGTTGATTATTCCCACATTCGAATTGAAACAAGAAGAGGCATTAGAGCTAGTAAAATTTCTTAGAGAAAAAGAGGAATTTAATGGAATTGATTTTAAAACTCATGCTCATGATGATTCTAGAGTAGTTGTTTGGGCTTATATACCTGATAAATCTATTCTTTACGGTAAGAGCCCTGTTGTTTTGCCAAAACCTTTTTTACCAAGAGATAGAGTTTCTCCTTCACAGCAAGCGAGATTTTTTTATCCGCCGTATACTATGGTTCGAATTGAGAATGAACAAGTTGTTTTGCCGGCAAAAACCGAAAAATGGCCTGTCAGTTTGGAAACAATTGTCGCAGATAAAAAATGTGCCTTAGATATAGAGGTTGTTGATTGGGATACTCCTAGGGAAAGAATAACAAATGCTGTTCTTAATTTTGGAATTGGGCAAGGTCAGAGGGGATATATTGTTACGACATTTAGCCCTGATTTCAATCAGTTTAGAGGATATGAAATAATTTCAGTTGGAAATTTGCCTCTTGAAGATAGAACAGATGCAATAAAAAAACATGTTGCACGGATTATTCAACGAGAAGATCCTGTTATTTTATATGGTTTTAATATAAAATTTGATCAATCTAGGTTGAGAGATCTTGGAAGAGGGGAGTATCTTCCTGGAGTTGGAGACACTAGGCCTGTTTTTAAGTCAGTAAAAGGAATTGGAAATATGATCACTAAAGGGAGATTTACAATAGACCTTTTGCCTTATCTAATTTCTTATCTTGATGTTTTTGAGGATAATAGACTAGAGACTCATGCTCGTGCAGCAGGATTTCCATTTTCAAAATCAGAATCTTACGAATCCTTGGCTATGAGGACAAAAGAAGGAGAACAAGGTTCAAAAGAGTGCATGGAAAGAGTTTTGGGATATGTTGTTGAAGATGGAAATATTACTTTTGATTTCGGAGAGAATCATGTAAGAAAGATTTTGGGAAAAAGTCAATTTTGTGGAAGAGATACTTCTGTTGTGTGCACTAGTTCTGGAAGGGGAGTAATGGGCGAGTATTGGCAAAGAGAATATTTCTTAACAAAAAATACTGCTCGAGATAGATATGTGCCAGTCAAATATCGGCCGAACAAATTTGATATCTGGAAGTATCAATCTGATTTGCTGGAATTAGATGAGCAAGATGGATTGTTTAGGGATGTTTCAATTGTTTTTCCTAAATTATTTATAAAAATTCTTTGGGATACCATGCTCAGGGGAAAAACAGCAGGACTAAGATACATGACTCCGGAAGAGAAATTGGATTCTTATAAGACTTTGGATGAATATCTTTCTGAGGGAGTTAGAACATTTTTGAAATATTGCAGGGATTCTGAAAAAGAGCCTAGAAAATATTGGGTTTTGGATAGGGCGTTGAGAGAAGAATTTGGTGTTGGCATAAACACTTTAAGGGTAAAGCAAAATGAATTTGTGTCTGCACTTAATGCTGCTTTGAAGTCAGCAGGAGTAATAAATCATTCTAGAAGATTTTTGTATGTTCAAAATCCAGATGAAATTGTTAGAAGAGATTTGGGTTTTGTTTTTGGTAGAGGAAATTGTCTTTGTGCTGGAGATAAGATTGTTTCAGTGATTGATTGGAATGGAAAGCAAGAACTGATTTATCAGGGATTTGATATTTCTAGAGGAAGAAAGAGCCAGTTTGATATTAGATTTATGCGCGAATTTTTAAAAAGAAGGCTTAATTTAGAAGAAGAATCTGCATTGATTGCTTGGGTTGGTGAAGAAGTTAATCGACTTCTTTCTGGAAGAGTAGAAAGAGAGAGTCTTATTTTTCCAAGGTATTACGATGAAGGGGGTGTTGGTGGAAGAATTGGTCCTGGATATGGATTCGTATCTGGTTCAGAAGTTCCGTTATCTATGGGAGAATTTTTATCTTCGAGTGCAGAACCAGATTATCAGATTTATCTGGATAACCTTGTTAGGATCTTCAAGAAGCTTCTTGTTGTTGGAATACAGAATACAGAAGGAATTCTCAAACCTTTTCAGATAAGATAAGCTTTATAAACGAACATTAACTTTTTTTATCGAGGGGCTGTATTATAACTTGGCTAGTATTTGGGTCTTGGGCACCCACGATCTGGGTTCAAATCCCAGCAGCCCCATTGCCTTTTGAAAAGATAGCTTTAAAAAGCATTTTTCATAAGGATAAACATAATTAACATAAGGGAAATATCAAAATGTCAGGAACAAAGAAAGTTGGAGCAGCAGGAAGGTTTGGAGTCAGATATGGTCTTACAGTCAAGGAAAAATGGCTCGAAGTAGAGAAAAAAAGAAAGAAGAGACAGAAGTGCCTTTTCTGCAATAAATTAGGCTGCAAGAGACTTGCCAAGGGATTATGGGAATGCAAAAAATGCGGAAAAAAATTCACTGCAGGTGCATATGCTATCGACTAAAGATTTAAAAATTAAAAAATATTAATAAAAAAATGACAGATTACAAGTGTTTTTTTTGTGGAAAGGCAGTAAGTGAAAGAGCCTTGAAAAGCAGATTTTCTTGTCCTAATTGCGGAGCAAGAGTTTTCTTCAAACCAAGAACTGCTGTAAAGAAGATAAAAGCAATTTAAATTATCGGAGGAATAAGAATTAAGTCAAAAACTAATTGCGCAGGATAACGTTGTCTGTTTAGCAGATTCCTGCAAGATTATGGTCAAAAAACTTACAGATAAAAAATGGGAGATAAAGAAAAAAATTATGAAGAGCTGCAGATGATAGAACAAGCAGCCCAGAATTTGTTGTTGCAGAAGCAATTATTTCAAGTTGAGCTGAATGAAACACATTCTGCATTAGAAAGTTTGAAAGATGTAAAGGGAGATGTCTTCAAAATTGTTGGAAATCTTATGTTCAAGGCAGAAAAAGAGACCCTAAAAAAGGAATTAGAGCATAAATCAAAATTGCTAGAATTGAGATTACAAGCTATTGAAAAACAAGAAGATGATCTGAGCAAAAAGGGATTGAAAATAAAGGGCGAGCTTATAAAGGAAAGGGACAAAAAGTAGTGGATATAATGCATATAAAGGAATGACAAAAAGTTTATAAAGAAACCCTTTTTCTACAAAGAATACTGGAGAACAAGATTTACTGTTTTCTGGTTGATAATAAAAGGAGATACAAAAAATGGCATCATTTTTTCAAAAATTGTTTGGTGGAAGTGCTGAAGAAACTTCAGACTACATTGAAGTAGATGTTGGCAGAGATGTTCCTAAAAAGGGAAAAATTCTTTTGAGGCAATTTGTACTAAAAACTTTCGAAGACACTAACAGGGTTTTAGAAGTCTTGAGAGAGGGCGGTACAATTGCTTTAATAGATATCAAGCCTTTGAAGAGCAAAGACGTCATCGAGTTGAAGAGATCTATTTCAAAACTTAAGAAGACTGTAGATGCATTGGAAGGAAATATCGCGGGATTTGGTGAGAACATAATCTTGGTTACACCACCTTTTGTTGATATTTACAAGCCAGGCGTACCAGCTCCAAAAGTTGAACCTGCACCAGCAGAAATGTAGGATGGAAAAAATCTTTATTAAGGCAGCATATAGTAGACCTTTCGCTATTTCTGAAAACCTTAAGTTTCAACTAGCTAAAATTCCAGATAAAATCGGGTTGGTTTCAACTGTGCAATTTTCTAACTTTTTGCCCATAATGAAAAAACAACTTGAAGATCTTGGAAGAGAAGTTCATATTTCTGGAGGCGGGACTTTCTTAGGCTGTAATGCGATCAATGCAGAGAACATATTTGATAAGGTAGATGCTTTTCTTTACGTAGGAAGTGGAAAATTCCATCCATTGCAGATGGCTTTGAAATTAAAAGACAAGAAAAGAATATTTCTTCTTCATCCTGAAGCTGAGAAGATCTCTGAATTGAATTGGAAAGAAGTTGAAGATTTCAAGAAGAAGAGAGAGATAATAAATGCAAGGGCCTTATCATCTGATGAGCTTGGATTATTAGTATCTATCAAGCCAGGGCAGTGCAATCTGTCAGAAGCACTAAAGTTCAAGGAAAATTTTGAGAAGCAAGGAAAGAAAGCATATTTGTTCTTGTTCGATAATTTTGATGAGACTCAGATTGAGAATTGGAATAAATTAACTTATGTGAACACTGCTTGTCCTGGATTAGCATTAGACAAAAAGTTTGTTAATCTTAGAGATTTGAAATAGTTTAACCTCGCAAGTCTTCTATTCTTATGATGTGCCAACCAAACTGTGTTTTACAGAGAACTATGTCGCCTTTTTTTCCCTCAAAAACAGCTTTTTCAAATTCTTTGACCATCTGTCCTCTTCCGAATTCTCCAAGTGAACCGCCTCGTTTTCTTGATGGGCATAAAGAGAATTGCTCTGCTAGTTTAGCGAAAGATTCTCCATTTTTTATTTTTTGAAAAATCTCTTTTGCTTGTTCTTCTGTTTTAACAAGAATGTGGCTTGCACGAGCTTTATTTGCCATATCTTGTTTTGTAACTTGATGTTTTAAATGTTATGGGTGCTTGTAGAAAAGCTTTAAAAATATAAAATGCATTTTAATAAATGGCCAAAGCGAAGAAAAGTGACAAGGCAATAAAAGAAAAAATAAAAAAATCTGATAAGTCAAGAACCGGTGGAATTTTTTATCCGACAGAGAGAAAAATAATAGAACGGTTAGTAAAAAGATTGCCGAGATATCTCACTCCAGACAGGATGACTGCTTTGTCTATATTCTCTTATTTTTGTGTGGGCTTATGTTTTTATCTGACTACATTCAGTAAATGGTGGTTTATTGGAGTTCCGATATTTTTCATAATCAATTGGTTTGGTGACAGTTTTGACGGCGAGATAGCACGATATAGGAATATCCAGAGACCAAGATTTGGATATTATGTGGATCATCTACTTGATTCTGTAGGGGCAGTCTTTTTAGTTGTCGGTTTAGGAATTTCTCCTTTAATGCAGGTGTCCATCTCATTTGCAATTATAATCCTTTTCTTATTGATATCAATTAGCACATATCTGGCAGTATACACTCAGGGAAGATATAAGATAGGCTATGGCGGAGTCGGAGGGACAGAGGGTAGAATAATAATCTCTCTTTTTGCAATAGTAAGCTTATTTTTTACTTATCCCATGAATCTTTTTCATCTATTCGGAACAGTATTCACTGCCTGGGATGTTGCCGGGTTTTTAGTTTCTCTTCTGCTGTTGTTCATGTTCATATTGGGAGTTGTCCAGAACCTTAATTATCTCAATAAGATAGACAGGAAGACTTACAAGGAGATATCTCTTTCAGAGTATTGGGAGAAGAGCATATTCCTGAACAGGTTGAGAAACAGCGAGTTTGGGAAACTTATGAGCGGGGAAACAATGGATGCTGCTATCAAGGATTGGCAAAAAGCAAATCAGAAGAAAAAGAATTCTAAGTAGAAAACGCCACGACAGGGAATCGAACCCCGACATCCTTGCGGAAACAAGCTTTCCAGGCTTGCGCGATACCATTACGCGATCGTGGCATAGCTATAGTATCAATTCATGATTTTTAAAGGCTTTTGATATAGCAGTCTTAAACTTGTAAATATATATTATTCTTCATCTAAAAGTTTAAAAAGTCAAACTTCGAGGAATTAAATCAGATAATCTAAACTTAAACTTGAAAAAAGAGATAGAAAATGAGCGCAAAAACAATTCAACCTCTTGATGAAGAATCTTTGAAAGCTTTTTTTTCGGAGTTCTTAGCAGTATATCAAAGAATGGTTCTAGAAAAATTTTCTAGCGATGCCAGAAAATTGAAACTATTCAGTTCAATGCCTGCTAAAGTAGAATTATTTATGGAAAAAGACCATAATTATGCTACTGCTGTTTTATCGAGCAACTCTCCTTCTGGAATAACTTGTGAAAAGTTCCAGGATGAGCTCATGTGTGTTGCCACAGCAAACTCTAAGAAATATATGTACGGAGATTTAGGGAAGTTTTTGTATCTGTTCCAGATCCGGGCAAAGACATTTCCAGAATGGAATCCAGAGGGTTTTGCAAAAGATCTTATAAATTATGAGATGTTGCAATTTGAGAAATCGAGGATGAACTAAACTCTTAGTCTTGCTTGTTTCTCAATCAAACTAGATATTTGTTCCCAGACTTTGTCATGTATCTTTTCTATAGATAATAGTTCATTATTCTCAGAACATTCTACGATTTTCCAGCTGAAAAGTTTGGAAGCATGGAGGTAAGATCTTTCAGCTGCTTTAAGATGATCGAGGTCCTTTTCGTGTCCATCTTTATTTCCTCCAGAAATGTAGTTCCTCTGTGCTTTTTTTTCAATCAACTTAAAGGCAACTTCTGAAGGGACATGCAAAAAAACATGCAGATCTGGCCTTGGAATTTTCATCTCTTCAAACTCCATCTTATGCAGCCATTTGAACAAGTCTTCTCTTTCCTGATCATCTGAAATTTTTGCTCCTTGATGTCCTATATTCGAGGAAGCATATCTGTCTGCTATCACAATTTTTCCTTCATCAAGCCAAGAATCTATTTTTGGTTTGTTCATCAACCGATCAATGGCATAGAATCCAGAAATTAATCTTGGACTAAGTTTTGTTGAATCTCCAAAAAATCCTGTCAAATATAAGTCTACAAGCTTGCCTGAATCTTCTCCGTGTCTTGGAAAATCAATTGTTTCTACTGCAAAGCCAGATTCTCTTAATCTTTGTACTAACAGTGCAGTCTGTGTGGCCTTTCCTGAGCCATCTGTACCCTCTATTACAATAAATTTTCCTCTTTTTTGCATTTTTTATTTTATAATTTATTTAATTCTGGATATAAGGGAAATTTTGAAGTCAGATCTAAAACCTGCTTTTTAATCTCTTCCAGCCTTAGAGAATCGTTTTTGTATTTAATTGTTTCTGAGATAAGATTCGCAATTATTTTCATCTCTTCCTCTTTCATGCCTCTTGTTGTCATTGCTGGTGTTCCTAGCCTTATTCCAGATGGATCAAAAGGACTTTTTTTATCAAAAGGAATCATGTTTTTGTTCACAGTTATTCCGATGCTGTCTAGTATTTTTTCAGCATCTTTTCCTGAAATGTTCTTGTTTGTTAAGTCAATAAGGATAAGATGATTGTCTGTTCCACCTGAGATTAATCTGAATTCATATTTTTTTAGTTCTTCTGCAAGTGTTTTTGCATTCTTTACAACCTGTTTGATGTATTCTTTGAATTCTTGGCTTGATGCTTCTTTGAATGCGACTGCCTTGGCTGCATTGACGTGATTGTGCGGCCCCCCTTGAGTTCCTGGAAAAACCGCCCGGTCAATATCTTTTGCAAATTTTTCTTTGCATAAAATCATGGCCCCTCTTGGACCCCTTAGTGTTTTATGTGTAGTAGTTGTGAATACGTCTGTGAAAGGAAATGGACTGGGATGAATTCCTGCGACAATTAATCCAGCTATGTGTGAGATATCTGCAAAGCTTATGGCATTTACAGATTCTGCAATCTCGTGAATTTTTTTGAAATTAATCTCTCGAGGATAAGCTGATGCTCCAGAAACAATCATCTTGGGTTTTTCCTTTTCTGCAATTTCTTTTATTTTTTCATAATCTAAGACTTCGGTTTTTTCATCTAGGCCATATTGGACGAAATTGAAGATTTTTCCAGAAAAATTAATCGGATGTCCATGAGTCAAGTGACCACCATGAGCTAGATTCATCCCTAGAACCTTATCGCCAGGATTAAGAAAAGCAAAATAGACTGCTATGTTTGCCGGACTTCCAGAATATGGCTGTACGTTGACATGTTCTGCATTAAAAAGTTCTTTTGCTCTTTTGATTGCCAGATCTTCTGCTTCATCGATGAATTCATTTCCACCATAGTATCTTTTATGAGAATAACCTTCAGAATATTTGTTTGTAAGAACAGAACCTAATGCTTGAAGAACAGCCAAGCTAGCGAAATTTTCAGAAGGAATCAGTTCTATAACGTTCTGTTGTCTTTTTATTTCCTTTTGAATTATGTTATAGATTTCTGGATCAACTCTTTCTAGCATTTTATATTTCTTAAGATTTATCTACTACAAGATTTTTTCCGAACATCGGATGAACTTCATTTACAAGAGTGTGCATTTTTTGGGCGATTCTTCTATAGGATATATGGCCCGTTTTTCCGCTTCTTAATCTAATGAAATGGAAGACTTCTCTTAAATTCATTTTTAACAAGAGCCTTTTTCTATATGCAAGAGGCAGTACATATTGTGCTTCTTTTGGGAATTTTTCCTTTATTTTTTTGAATGCCAGGTTTGCTTTTTCCATGCATTCCCTATAGTGCAGTTCAAAACCAGCTTCAGTTATATCTTGTGGAACTGAATAGCCATAATCTGGAGTTAGATCGGGATTGATCTGGGTGCATATCCTATGTCGTTGAACATCTCTAAATGCCCCGTAATCGATCAGGACATCGAATACATATTCTGGGATTTCGGTTTCTCTTATCGGAGTATCATATTTGTCAAGATTTTCAAAAGCAGAATCGATTATTTTTTGTTTTTCTTGCATTGAAAGTTTTTTGACTTTCTCCATTATCTCTTTGAAAGGCAGATTTGTATTCTTGTAGAGTATTGTTGCGATGAATTTATCTTCTGCTTGAGGGTCATAGTGCACTAATTCGATGTCATTTTGTGATTCCTTTTTTTCTCCTTCTAGAGTTTTTGACATTTCTGCAAGTCTGATGTCATTTTTTTCAATGAATTCTGACTTTTCAGCATGTTTTAACAGAGTAGGGGTTATGTTTGAAGCGCATTCTTTCAGTTCCTGGCCAATTTCCTGCATATCTTTTAATGGATGGGATAAAAGTTTTGTTATGGCTCTGCTCAGATTTCTTGCATTTATTGTCATGCCAAGATTTGTTAAGCAAGAAACCGGAAGCATATAACGGATATTATCCAGGACTTTGTTTTTTATCTTTATGTTATAGAGTGCCTCGCTTTCTTCTTCTGTTTTGATGAATCTTGTTTTCATGTATTCGGTCATCTTATTGAACAATTCAGTGTATGTGTCGATTGAGAAATCACAGCTCTCTTGGTATTCTTTGACAAGTTCAGAATTCATGATATTCTCTGGCTTGTAGTAGTGCTCTTTATCAAAAATCTGATATCTTGTGGATTTTTCTGTGTAACTTGCGAGCCTGTTATCTTCGATTACTTTTGTGAACAATATCGAGACATTTTCCATAGCAAGTGAAAGAACAGCATGTTCTGCAATTGAACTATGGCCATAGTTGATGACCCATTTTTCGTGAAATTGTCTTGATTTGTCTTCGTTCAATTCAGAAGCATTTTTATCAAAAGGTTCTGGACTTCTAGATGTTTTTGCAAATGCTACTGCAATGACTTCTGGAGGATAGCCATTTAGTGTATAGATCCTTCTTTTTACAGCCATTTTCCTTAACCCATCTATTTAAAATATAATCTGTATTTAAAGACTCTTATATGAAATTATATATTTAATTTTTCAGCATAATATAAATACCTGATTCTTTTAATTTTTTTATGAAAATAATCTCTGATTTACATGTTCATTCTAGATTTGCCAGGGCAACCAGTCATGATCTAAATCTGGTTAATCTGGAAAAATGGGCTAGAATAAAAGGGGTGAATCTTCTTGGAACAGGAGATTTTACACATCCTTTATGGATGAAAGAAATTAAAAATGAATTAGAACAAGAAAATGGGATACTGAAATCAAAGACCGGGTTTCCCTTTGTTTTGCAAACAGAAATCTCCTTGATGTACAGCCAGGGAGGAAAGGGAAGAAGAGTACATCTTATTTTACTTGCTCCTAATCTAGAGGTTGCTGAACAGATAAATGCTTTTTTAGGAAATAGAGGAAGGCTTGATTATGATGGAAGGCCGATTTTTGGCATGTCCTGTATAGATGCTGTTGAGAATCTGAAAGCCATATCAGATGAGATTGAGATAATCCCGGCACATATCTGGACGCCCTGGTTC
>Ga0233422_10001082_pt1 | contig 12537 bp, 20 predicted proteins | sample Watercolumn_Mata_2_FD_182724 | JGI IMG/M metagenome (GOLD analysis project Ga0233422, IMG submission 182724) | Freshwater microbial communities from Lake Matano, South Sulawesi, Indonesia - Watercolumn_Matano_2014_110_MG | ecosystem: Environmental > Aquatic > Freshwater > Lake | place...
AATAATAGGTAGAACTCCAGAAACCCCGGGGTCTAAAGTGCCTGCATGAGAGAATTTTCTTAATCCAAGCATCTTTCCAACAATCTCTCCTGTCTGAAAACTAGTATAATTTATCGGCTTATCTAAATTTATGATTCCAAATTCTAAAAGCTCTTTCAAGCTTTTCTTTTCTCTTAACTTCTCTAAATTAATCATAATCTTTTCATCTCCTTAAGAACTTCTTCCTCTTTTTTTATATCTAAAATCTTGTTTAATATCTCGCTCTTTTTTACATTCATAATCTCTCCCTCTGCATTTATATTTAATCTTGTCATAAGCTCTTTTATCTGCTCATAATCCAGCTTTTCAAAGCTTCTTGCAAGCCTATTATTCTCTTTTTTTCTCATCTCTCTTAACTCCTTCATCTTTTCGGTTGCATAAGAAAATGCAGCATTTTTCATATCCAAATGTCTTAGTATAAAATCTCTAACTCCTATTCTCTGTCTTTTTCCAGCCTCTCTCAACATCCAGCCAGCTCCTTTCTGCACATATATATTATCATCATAAACCAGCTTTTCTGCAAGAAGAAAAGTTAGCTCTAGCTTGTTTTGCTTAATAAGCTGGCTTGTTGTTATAATAGAAGCTCTTCTCATCCAGGGATTTTTTGAGCTGGCAAGAGATTTAATTTCAGAACTAAGATTAATATTCTCTGCAAGAATATATCCGAGAATCCCAGAGCATAAGATATCTATGTGATCCCATGATTTTGCTTTTTCAATTCTTTTCATAAGAAAATGCCATAATTCAAGATTGAAGTGTTTTTTGTAATTTTGAAGCAAGAATATTCCCAGATTCATTTCTTCATGATTTCCAGAATCCCAGAGTTCATCAAATAGGTTCATTGCGTCGTAAATAGTCATATTTTTATACTTTTTTGCAATTTTTCTTAGCATTGGAACTCTCAAGCCATAAAAATTATATTCTGATTTTAAGTATCTTTTATAATTAACAGCTAGTGTGGGATTTGCAAGTGATTGCAGCTCTGCCCTAATCTCTTTAATTTCATCATTCACACTTTCCATCTTTCACATTCATCTCCATCATAAGTAGGATATTCCTCTACTCTTTCTATTTTATATCCTCTTGCCTTTAATTCTTTTGCCAGCTTATCATTAATAATTATCCTTTTCTTTTTATCATCAACATAAGCCTCCTTGTGATTAGCAAACTCTTTTTTTAGATTATTCCAATCATCTTTAGCATAAACTGCAAGATATTCAACAGTTCCATCTTCTGTTCTTTTTCCAAAAGGGAGAATCTTATGCCTGAGAAGCCTGTTCTTATACTGGTGCCAGTTTTTTAATTCTGCAGAACACAAATGGATTTTAAGTTTTGTATGTTCTCTTGCAAGCTCATTTAGCAATTTCTCTCCTTCTTGCAAGCTTCCCTTTATTGTGTATCCTGAATCATTTAATTTATATTTTTCAGAAACAACTGCTTCATTTGTCTCACCCATCTCAAACTCATTTAAATTTACAAAACCAACATTATTCTCAATTTTTTCAATAAAATCTTTTATTTCCTGTCTTTTGTCCGGAATCATCGGCAGCTCAATTCCTATATTTTCCTTGCCAAATACTCTCTCTGCCAGTTTTATCTTCTCTATATCCTCTTTTTTCTTTTCAGAATCTATTAGGAATTCAGGATGGAATCTTGCTTCATCAATAATCTCTTTTAGCTTTTCTAATTTTTCTTTATCTATCAGCTTTGTAGGCAAGTAAATATGTATGTGAAACTTTTTCCCAAATCTCTTTTTCAAAGCAGAAGCAAACTCTATTGTCCTCTCTAAAAATAAAAGAGGATCGCCTCCTGTAATTCCTATAGATGTGGCATTACTTTCCTCTGCTTCTTCAATTAATTCTTCTTTATCGTGAATTTCTCTCTCATTTGCCCATATCTTCTCAGAATTTTTTCTTTTATTAGATAGTGAGCAATACCAACAGGCTCTTGAACATCTCCCAGAAATAAATAAAACAAGCTTCTCTCCTTTTACACATCTAAGACAGCCCTCACAGAAATCATTCAAGTTGTACGAGGAGTATTTATTTGGTTTCATAAAACTATTAAGAACTATGGCTTAAAAACTTAATTAAGCAGCTTGCCTATATTTTGCCTCAAAATACTGTCTTGGCCTTATAGAATCTAGTATTCCTCTTCGGCCTTGCATTTCCTCTGGAATCTCTTCTGTTCTCTTCTCTCTAGCTAGAGTATCCCATCTAGCAAATTCCGCATGCCTCTCAATATTAGCTCTATGTATGCCCTCTAAAATTCTCTGGACTGATTTATATGTTATATCTGTCATTATTAAACTCTTTTATTAATTATTTTTACTGCTGTCTTGAACTGCTGTTCTTCCAGCATGCTTCATCTTGTTTGTTTTAGCCTCATGCTTGCTTTCCTTCTTCTGCTCTTTATCTCTTGCTTCTTCTGCGAGCTCTTCTGCCTTTTTCTTCTCTTCCTCTGCTTTCTTCTGTTCCTCTGTCTTTTCAGCTGGCTTTTCTTCCTTTTTCTCAGTTTCTTCAGCTTTTGCTTTTTCTGCTTTAATTTCCTCTATCTTCTTCTCTGTTCCTTCTATTTCTCTCTTCTCTCTCGCAATTCTGAACTTTATAGCATCTGGAATCTGTGCTAGCTCAACTCTAACAATTCCTTCATCGGTCTTCCTGCATTTTACTTTAATCTTTGCAGGAGGATTTTCATTTCTAAAATTAATTTCATGATTCAGCCACTTATCAAGGCGAACTTTTCCTAAATCTCTCTCTGCTACTTTCATATGTCTTGCTATAAACTCTCTTAATACTTTTACAGCCCTCTTTGTCCTTCTATAATAAGGAGTATGTAAACATCCCTTTCTTAAGGGAACAATATACTCTCTTTCTAATACTATCTTCTCTTCCTTATCAGCCATTTTATCCTATAAACCTCTTATGGATTCTTCTTGGTTTAATTCTAAGCTTATTTCTTGCCCAGTGTCTTCTCAATCTGGTCATCTGGCTAGGATGAACTCTTTTTCCAGACCCATATCTCTTGATAACAGTCCAGACAGGAGCCCACTTAGTTCTTTTTCCGTGCTTACTCAGCTTTACTTTCTTTTGTTTTGATTTTGTTATTGCTCTCATCTTGAGCTCACCTCTTGAGCGAAAGAGACAGAGGATTCTAGCAAGAATCTTCTGTATTTAAAAAAATTTATTTTTTTAATCATTTTATCTCATCTAAAAGTTTCTTTCCTTTAACAGTTAATTTTCTTCCAGCTTTTGGCATCTTAACTTTTTCTAATAAGCCAGCTTTCTCAGCCTGTTGAAGAATAACTCTTATTATTTTTCCAGCTCCTTTTCTGAATTCAGGAGGACTGCTCCCTCTCTTTTTATTATTTCCATATCTTGTTTTAAGCTTATTTACTCCAATTATTTTTCTAATATAGACTTGCCTTAAAATTGAAGCAGCTCTATTAAACCAGAAATCTTTATCTGCAGGGGGTCTTGCTTTTCCTGTTCCTGTTTTGACAAAAATAGCCCAGGCAGGCACTTCAAATTCTGCTATCTTCTTTAAAGCTTCTGCTAGCTTTGTATTATACTCATCTGGATTTATGTCATATACTCCCATAATTGTAATAGAGCTTTCCTTGCGGAAATAGAAAGTTGTAATATTACAACTTCAACTCTAAATCTACTTATTTTCTGGCTTTATAAAGCTTATTATCTCTTATCTTTTCTCCATTTCCTGATAAAAAGAGTAAAGCCTAAACTCTTGTATGTGTAGTTTTTTCCTAGCTTATCAACTATAAACTTTCCAACTTCATCTGTCTTCTCTTTAGTATGTCCTGCTGATTTTAACAGAACTATTTTAACTTGCTCTCTAGTCTTAAAAGCAGTTTCTAATAATCTGATAGTTCCTTCTGTAGCTCCATTCTTGCCTATCTGAAAAGTTGGCTGATATTCTCTGGCTGTCATCTTATCTCCTGTTCAAATTTCTGTATATCCTTGCTTTTAATTTTAACTGATTTGGCTTTTTTAACTCCAAATGTTCCTGCTGGCATGCCTGCTTGCTTATAGATATCTCTTGCCTTAAAATAGTGCATAACAACATCTTTCTTGTTTTTCTTCCAGTCTTGCGAGAATTTAGCTACAAAAACTCCTGCCTCATAAATATCTTTCTTGTTTGCTTTTCCTTTAATCTCTGCAAAAGGACTTCCCTTCTCTTCAGTATGCAAAACTATATTTTCATCTTCTGCCTGCTCAACTAAAAACTCATTAGTTTCCTTATCCTTGCCTGCCAGCACCTCCCTCCCTGATGATGTGCAAAATTTTCTTAAGTTCATAACTAAATTTAGTTTATAGATATTATAAAGATATCTCTTTAGTATAATAATTCTTTTATACCTCTCTCTCCTTATAAAGTTATGAAAGAGGAATTAGTAAAAGAGCTTGAATTCTGTTTAAAGTTATGGCAGGAACAAGGCTTCTGTAAGTTTGGTGGATATACAAAATGCGAGCAGTGTGCTTGCCCATATCTTCTTCTCAAGCTACTCAGTGGAGAAGTTCTTCATGGAGATATGCAAAGATTAACTCTAGAAGACTGGAAAAAGAAGTTAGAAGAGGTTAAAGCAAAATCTATTTAATTGTAACTACTTAATAGTAACATTTATAAAGTAATAGTTCTTCGGATTATTATGAATCTAGCAATTGCAACAATGACTCTTGATAAAAAAGGAGATGCTTCTTTAATGAGAGAAGCTTTATCTGTCCTTGCTAGAAAGAAATATCCTGTTTATGTAGCAGATGGAGGATCATCTCCAGAATTTTTAGCCGATATTGGTAAAATGGGATTTAATATAGCACATGCTTCTGGTCTAACGCCTCAATTTAAAAATGCTATTACAAGAGCTTCAAAGTCTTCTCATGATTGTGCTGTTTTATACACTGAGCCAGACAAGCTAGACTGGTTTAATAAAGGATTTGACGAAGCTGTTGCCAATTATCTCGCATCAGAATCTTATTTAGAAGGAAAAAGAGCCTTTGTAGCAGTATCAAGAACTCCAGAACAATTTGCAACATTTCCAGAACATCAGAGATTCTGGGAAACTAGATTCAGCGATATAGTAGAAGCAAAAATAGGCATTAGAGGAGACTGGCTTTATGGTCCTAAATTTATAACTCCTGAAATTGCTGCTGAGTTTAGACATGTTAATGAAGATTTTGGATGGGGCGGGCTAACTTTTCTGCTTGCTAGAGCTCATAAACTAGGCTACCCTATCTACGGAATTAATAATGCAGCTTCCTGCCCTGTTGCTCAGAGGAATGAAGATAATGCAGCATACAGAGAGAGACAATTTTTAGGAAATATAAAAGGATTTGAGTTTGGACTATCTATTAAATAGTTTCTTCTCAAAGAAATAAACCTTTTCTCCAAGCCTAACTCCCTCTTTCTTAAGGAATTTATGCATGGCCCTATCTTTTATCTTTGTAATTCCAGCTAGTGTATCAACTTTATCTTTTTTTAATAGTTCTAGAAACTTATCATAAATCTTCCTTCCAACTCCCTCAGGCCTTCTTTCTTTCACAACAGCAAAATCAGTAAGATAAGAATATCTCTTTTTCTTGAAAAGTTCTGCTGTTAATAATCCTATTATCTTCTTATCTTCCTCTGCAACTAAAACTATATTCTCTTTCTTGTTTTTTATAGAATCTAAAACATAATCCCTTGTATACTCATCATCAACTTTTTTTCCAGAACACTGTAATTCAGGAGTTTCTTTTAATAATTTTAATATCTTCTTCCAATCTCTAACTTTTGCTAGTCTTATCTTCATCTAGCTCCACTTATCTAAAGCAAGCTTGAGTTCTCTATGATAAGCAGAAAAAGCATTTAAAGAAATTTTGTGTATAACCGCATCAACCGCTTGTCTTGCTGCTCTTGCTCCTGCAATTGTGCCTTCTGGATGCCCGTGAATTCCTCCACCCATCTGAATACTTATATTTTTCCCCAAATGCCTTATTAAAAAGGGCACATGTCCTGGATGCAAGCCTCCTGAAGAAACAGCCAGTGTCGGCTTTAGATAATGCCAGTCTTGAGCTAATCTAAGTTTAGTCTCTTTAACATGATTAAATTCTATCTCCTCCTCAATCTCAACAACATCTTTTATATCTCCTTCTAGCTTTCCAATTCCAGTTCCTATATGCAAGCTGTCTATTCCAATCATCCTGCAAAAATCAGCCAGAACAATCATTCTTATTCCATGCAGGGGATTTCTAGTCAATGCTGCATGCATTGCTCTATGTCCATGAATAGCCAGTTTTAAATTAGCTTTTCTTAAAGTTTCAAGAGCAGCCCAGCCAACAGTCATAATGTCAACCATAATAAACTTAGCTCCATGTGCTTTTACAAGTTCTGCTCTTCTTATCATTTCCTCTGTCTCTGCAGTCACATTAATCAGATAGGCTTTTTTCTCTCCGGTTATCCTCTCTGCCTGATCCTTCATCTCAAGGGTTTTTGCTAATCTCTGATCAAATTTATTAAATGCCTGTGAAGAAAGATTCTCATCATCTTTTACAAAATCACATCCCCCAAGCCAGGATTCATAAGCTGATTTTGCATGATCTCTAGAATTTAATCCTAGTTTTGGCTTTATTATTGTTCCCACAAAAGGCCTCTCTTTAACTTTTAGAATTTTTCTTATCCCAGGAATTCCGTATTCAGGGCCTTTAAAACTTTTTAATATGCTCTTTGGAACTTTTATATCTTCCAATCTTAGATTCTTAACTGCTTTCATCCCAAAAATATTTCCAGCTATGCTGCTTAAAATATTTGGAACATTTCCTGGCTCAAATAATCCAGAAGGATATGCAATTTTTATAAAATTCTTATTAATAGAAAAAACTCTTGCTCTTAAATCTCGCATATACCTCGGCATATTTACATCTGTCCATGTGCCTATTGAAGATTCCAAGGCAATGCTATTTGCAGCTTCATCTAGCTTTTCTCCAGGAGAAGGCTCTATTCTGAACAAACAGACAATATCATCTTTTGGCTTGTAGTCTAAATCAATAAAATCTAGCTTCTTCATTTTAAATCATCTTTTTTATTAATAAGAAGTAGTAATTTATAAAGCCTTCTAAAGCTTATCCTTCAAAAAATTAAAAAAATATTCTGCAGCAGGAGTTAGCTTTAACTTTCTAGCTTCTTCTTTATTAAACCAGCCATATCCTTTTATTTCATCTTCCTCAATTTTTACCTCCCCTTCTGCCTCGATTTCAAATAAATAAAAATAATGGCAGCTAATTCCTCTTCTGCAGGTATCAAAATCTAGCTCTCCCTCCCAAATAAGCTTATAATTTTTTACATCTAATCCAAGCTCCTCTTTTGTCTCTCTTATTAAAGTTTGTTCAGGAGTCTCTCCCTCATCAACATGCCCTGCCGAAACACTATATCCAAAAGGAAATTTCTTTCTATCAATTAAAAGATATTTATTATCTTTTTTCAAAAAAATTCCAACAGAATAGTGCATCTCCTTTCCTTTAGAAGACTTTCCCAATTTAGGATTTCCCATTATTTTTCCTTCTCTCTACTTGCAAGCCTATATCCAATATAAATCAAAACTATTAATGCTACTCCAAGAATTATAAATCTGCCCCAATCTTCCATATATCCCCAATATCTTGCTGTTCCATAAATTAAGTACATTAATGAGCCAAACATCAAGCCTCCAGAAACAGAAGAAACAGAAATTAGAAAAGCAGCTATTGCAATGACAATTAATGCAACTACTATACTTATTATAAATAAGTTTTGAGAGTAAGCTTTTTCAGCCTTTTGCCAGCTAGGCTGGCATTTTGTATAATAATCACAATATCCTTGTGGACAGGGTTGATCCATTTTGCATAAAGTTTCTTGAGGAATCCATGTTCCATTATATTCATCACATAATGTCTGATTTTCAACAGGCGTGTTGGGGATTCTACAGTAATTCTCATAGTTAGGAGATTTATACAAAAGATTTGTGCCATAAGCACAGAACATCACAAATACAACTGCTATTATCAGCCCAATAATTATATTTTTTATACTCACCATTTTAGATTATAGTTCAGTTTAGTATTTAAATCTTCTTTAGTCTCCAGCCTTCAGAAGTATCCGCAACTTCCCAGCCCCTGCTTTTTAACTCCTCTCTTAATTTATCACTTTTCTTCCAGTCCTTATTTTTTCTAGCTTGCTCTCTCTCATCTGCAAGCTTTTTAATTTCTACCGGAATTTTTACTTTCTCTTTTTTCAATCCAAGAACTTTCTCACTTATGCTTTTAATAAAATTATAAGATTTATCTCCAGCCCCCTCTCGATTAGCATCTCTAATAAATCCAAATAAAACTCCAAGAGCCTGTGCAATATTCAAATCGTCATCCATTGCCTTTCCAAACTCTTCTTCAGCTTTATCTAATTGTTTTAAAACTTCCTTATTATCTTCTTTTCCCTTTGAATTATCAAGAAATTCAAATATCCTTTTTACAGATTCTTCAGCGGCTTTTAATCCATCATCAGAAATATTTAGTTCCTGCCTGTAATGGGTAGAAAGCAGTATATATCTTATCGCATTCAAGCTCCAACCTTTGTCGAGCAAATCTTTTAACACATAAAAATTCCCTAAAGATTTGCTCATCTTTTCTCCATTAACTAGAATAAAATTATTATGCATCCAATATTTCACAAACTTTTTCTTATTAGCCCCTTCAGATTGTGCAATCTCATTTGTATGATGCGGGAAAATTAAATCTATTCCACCTGTATGAATATCAAAACTCTCCCCTAGATATTTAGAAGACATTGCAGAACATTCAATATGCCATCCGGGCCTTCCTTTCCCCAGTTCAGTATCCCAATAAATCTCCCCATCCTTTTCATTGTAAAATTTCCATAATGCAAAATCCTGTGCATTCTCCTTTTCATACTTATCTGTATCAATCCTTGCTCCTTCTTTAAGATTCTCAATCTTAAGTCTCGAAAGTTTTCCATAATTCTTGAATTTCTTAATTGAAAAATAAATTCCATCATTTGTTTTGTAAGCGTATCCATTTTTTTCCAGTTTTTCTATTATTTTTGTCATCTCTTTAATATGTTCTGTTGCTCTTGGAAATACATTTGCAGGAATTATATTAAGCTCTTTTAAATTATCTTTGAAGGCATCCTCATATCTTTTTGTAATTTCCTTCAACTCGCCCCTCTTTCCTTCGCTCTTTAGAATAAGTTTATCATCCACATCTGTTATATTCATTATGTGATTAACTTTATAATGCCGATACTCCAGCCACCTTTTCAAAATGTCTGGAAAGACAAAAGCTCTAAGGTTTCCAACATGCGGATAATCATAAACAGTCGGCCCGCATGAATAAATTCCAACTTCATTCTTTTTTATTGGCTTAAATGTCTCTTTTTTTCTTGTTAATGTATTATATAGCTTTAGCATAACTAGCTTAGAAATTTAACGCTTTTAATCTTTTTCCTTTTTTCATCTATCTCTATCAAAGCTGCCTTGCCTTCAGAAGCAGCCCCTGTAGCTATTATTGTTGTCTTGCCTAGCTTCTTCTTGCCTTGATACTCATGCATATGCCCACAAATCACTAATAATGGGGAATATTTCTTTATTATATCAGTATATGGCTCAAATCCAACATGCTTATTATACATGGGATTTTTCTTATATCTTACTTTGTCAAAGAATCCGAAAGGAGTATAGTGTATTAAAAAAATAAAATTTTTATCTGGCTTATCTTGGAATATATTAAACAATCTTGCCTTTGTCTTATTATATCTGCTTAATCTTTTTTATGCTTTTTTAAATTTCCGTCTATCTTGCTTTTTATATATTCTGTAACATCAACATATCCCCCATGCCCTATAATCTCTAAATTATTAATCTTAATCTTTTTTCTGTCTACAGAAAAAAGATTCTTAATTTCCTTTATTTTATTATTATAATATCCAACTTTGAGCTTTGGATTTTCTTTTAACAAATGGTCTCTATAAAAATCAGAATTTCCCCAGACAAAATAAGCTTTTTTTCCAAGAGAATTCAACTCTTTCATAATCTTTAATCCAGAATCAAAACTTTCTTTCTGCATCTCTCTTGCTTTTTTCAATCCAACAACCTCCTCCCAGGGCTTGCCTGCCCAATTTTTAAAAATAATTCTTCTTATCTTATCTGCATTAGCAAAATCTCCAGGACTTAGAATTAAATCTGCCTTTCTAGCCTCTTTTTTCAGCTTCTCAGGAAATCTGCCATGAAAGTCTCCAATAGCTAGTATTTTCATAAATAAATAATAAGAATGAAGTTTAAAAATACTTCAGAACTAACAAACAGCACTTCTTATCATTCCAACTCTCTTCACGTCATAATCTAAAGTTTGAGTCTGAGTCTTTCCAGCCCTTATAACATCAATCTTTACTGTTATTGTCTGCTCATCTGCATTATCTGGAACAGCAAGTCTTAATATCTTAATAGCATCTTCCTGTCCTGGCTCCACCATTCCACTAAAGCCTTGTTCTCCAACAATCCAACTCTGAACTTGCTCTTTTGTAGACTTGCTTGGAATTATATCTTTAATCTGTATTTCATACTGTTGATTTATAGGTGCTCTAATTCCACACCATAAATAATTTGTTCTCCCTGGAATTAAATCAATTGCAGAATCTCCTCCCCCTAAACACTGAACTTCTCCCTGACTAGCTCCAAATAACTTATTAATTTCTTTTTCAGCATTTGAAGAAACTTGAGAAGTTAATCCAATAGCAGAGCACATAATTCCCCTGACAAAAACAATTCCAAAAACAAGCATTGTTACTGCTATAACAATTATAACTATAGTTCCTATAGAAAGTTCCATCGCACCTTTTTTTTGCATATTTATACTACTAATTCCTATTTTATAAATATATGGGAAGGGCGGGAATCGAACCCGCGACCCCACGGTCTTCAGCCGTGTGCTCTCCCTCTGAGCTACCTCGATGGTTTAAAATCCCATGATAGCTGAGATAGTCAATCCCTATTTAATTTTAGAAATCAAGGCTTTTAAGGTTTGTTATTAAGAAAAAATAAAATAGCGAGTTGGAAATAATCCACATTCTGTAAATCTTCGCAGCCGAACTGCAAACAGATTTTGCTGACATTAATCTAAGCCCCCAGTTAAAGAGGTTGCACCCAGGAAGGCGTCCGTTTCATCAATTCCCATTCTTCGCAGTTCATCTCACAATTCATAACTCCAAATGGGCTGTGTCGTTTCTGTTACGTTGCTCTAACTTCACAGCAGGTATCTCTTGATACTCCTGTTATTATAGTGTGTGGAACTTCCTCAGAATTCGATTTTGATATTTTGCAAAATCTGCTAACTTAATAGCGGAATTCCGGAGTATCGGACTCGTAAGAGTCTGATATTCAGAGGTTCATCAGAACTTCTGAATCAGCTATCCAACTCGCTGATTATAGCTATCTTCAAGCATTTATAAAGGTTTTTGTTTATCCCTTGACTTTGCTTAAATCAATGCCCAGATTCTTTAGAACTTCTTCTCTCTTCTTTCTCTCTTCCTCTGAAACAGGCTTCTCTTCTATTTCAACTTTCTTCTCAGTTGGCTTGAACTTCTGTCTCTTTGGAAATTTTAAAGTCTTTCCCATATAAGAAAAAATAAAACTAGCTTTTTAAAATTATCTAGTCTCAGGCCTTCTATTGCCTTGCTCATCATAAAAGGTATAATCAAAAATTAGAGTATAAACTTCATTTATCATTCTTTTAAAATCAGCTTCTGTAAAATCTGCATTGTCTGGAATTGCTCTTGCTGATAAAGCAATATCATCTAATCTAGAAACTCTTGCCCTATTTCTATCATTAACAACATCTTCATATTCTCCAGCAGGAAATCTCTCTCCATATCTCTTAACAGGATATTTTCTAAAATCTTCTTTAGCTTCTGCAAATCCAAATGTACTCAAATCAAAAACTTTAAAAGAATACTCATTCCAATAATCATGACTTACTCCTGTCTGCTTATCTAGTCGAGGAACTTTTTGCATATTATTTCACTTCAATTTCCTCGAGAATTCTAAATTATGAAAATAAGATGAGACGAATAGGATTTCTATAAAGTCCTTAGACTTTAAAATTTTAAATAAAGCTTTTAGTGATGGCGGGCTTAAATTCTCGGTGTCTTGAATCTTACACCCCCATTCTATCAACGCCATCTTCTTTGGCGGCCTTAATTGAGTCGTTTTGCGGATGGCTTCAGGCTTAGATGCTTTCAGCCTTTATCCATACAGAGCGTGACTGCGCAGCCTACTCATAATAACTGCTACATCAGAGGCTCCTGGCTTGGGTTCCTCTCGTACTACCAAGTCATTCCACTCACTCAATAACACACCTAGCAGATATCATACATACTGTCTCGCGACGTATTTAACCCAGCTAACGATCCCTTTTGATGCGTGAACTCCGACACCCTTGGTTGCTACTGCACAACCAGGAT
>Ga0233422_10001083_pt1 | contig 12533 bp, 10 predicted proteins | sample Watercolumn_Mata_2_FD_182724 | JGI IMG/M metagenome (GOLD analysis project Ga0233422, IMG submission 182724) | Freshwater microbial communities from Lake Matano, South Sulawesi, Indonesia - Watercolumn_Matano_2014_110_MG | ecosystem: Environmental > Aquatic > Freshwater > Lake | place...
TCAGCCTGCTCCAACGCCGACTGCCGTGCCGACGCTTGCGCCGATGCCGACGCCGGAGCCAACACGCCGGCAATTCTCCGAGCCGACCAAGCCGCCCTATGTTTTTCCGACGCCAATTCACATTCCACCGGTGCCGCGCGCAAGCCCTGCGCCGACGCGCGCGCGCTAATTTCAACCGATGCAGGCATTCCGATTTCTTTTGCTGAGCGTACTATTGGGATTGCTCCAGCCCGTGAGCGTTCGCGCGCAAGGAGGCGCGTCGCTCCGATTTTTCGGCACGGGCTCTGGCGATATCGATCGCGTAAAAATCGCGCTCGATCTGCACAAGCCGATTGACCTTGCGGGCGATTTCACGATCGAGGGGTGGATGAAAGCGCTGCCCGGTGAGAACACCTCGAACGCGGTCAATTGCAACACGAACGATGGCTGGATTCTCGGCAACATCATCTTCGATCGCGATATCTATGGCGCGGGCGATTACGGCGATTACGGTATCTCGCGGACGAGCGGACGCGTCGCGTTTGGCTTGAGTGTGGGAGCGAACGGCAATACCATTTGCGGCGCGACGAATGTCGCCGATGGCGCGTGGCATCACGTCGCCGTGACGCGCGTCGCGGCGAGCGGACAGTTGCAAATTTTTGTGGACGGCGTCTTGGACGCGCAGGGAAGCAGCGCATCGGGCGACGTGAGTTATCGCGATGGACGCGCGACGAGTTATCCCACCAGCGATCCGTTCCTTGTCCTCGCGGCGGAAAAACACAATGCGGGCGCCGCGTATCCATCGTACAGCGGCTGGCTCGACGAGGTACGTGCCTCGAACAACGTTCGCTACGCCGCGAATTTTGCGCGTCCTAGCGCGCCTTTTGTTGCCGATGCCAACACAGTCGCGCTCTATCACTTTGACGAAGGCGCGGGCAATACGCTGAACGACACTTCGGATGCGAGCGGCGGACCGAGCCACGGCGTCATTCGCTTTGGCGGCACGCCGACGCGTCCCGAATGGTCAACCGATACGCCGTGGACGATGACGCGAATTTTTCTGCCGCTCATTTTGAGATAATGAACGCCGTTCCCAACCTTGGGTGCGCCAGGGGCAGGCGAAGCAAGGATCGCGGTTTGGTGTTCTCGGCTTGATCGGGTATAATTGGATTGAAAATGATTTTCGGCAACGACGCCGAAAGCGCGCGCGCGCGACGGCAATGTCGTGAGCGCGCGTCTTGTTGTTGGACAGATTTTCAAACTTGTCCTACGGGAGCAAAAATGATTCTATTCAACCCCAAACAACCCACCCGCAAGTATCCCGATGCGCGCTCGCGCGACATGATGCTCAAGACGATTGACTTTTTTGAGCGCAAAGGCAAAGCGCGCATCAAGGAAGACGATCGCAGCCGCACCTGGTACGCCGACCTGCTCGAATTTCAAAAGCGCGAAAAACTCTTCGCGACCTTATTGACGCCGACACCGTATGGCGACGCGGACGCGCGCTGGGACACGTGGCGCAACATCGAATTCAACGAGATTCTTGCCTTCTACGGCCTCGCCTACTGGTACACCTGGCAGGTCTCGATTCTGGGTCTCGGCCCGATCTGGCAGAGCACGAATGAAGCGCTGAAGCGCCGGGCGGCTCAGTTGTTGCGTGCCGGTGAAGTGTTCGCGTTCGGCTTATCCGAGCGCAAGCATGGCGCGGATGTGTACTCGACGGAGATGTCGCTCACGCCTCAGCCCGATGGCACGTACCGCGCGAATGGCGAAAAGTACTACATCGGCAACGGCAATATCGCGCCGATGGTCTCGACCTTCGGCAAATTTGCGCACACCGGTGAGTACGTCTTCTTCGCCGCCGATTATCGCAACCGCAACTTTGACCTGATCCAAAACGTCTGCAACAGTCAATCGTACGTCGCGAATTTCGCACTGCGCGATTACCCGATTACCGAGGCGGATATTCTGTCGAAGGGGCAGGCGGCGTGGGATGCCGCGCTCAACACCGTGAATATCGGCAAGTACAACCTGGGTTGGGCGTCTATCGGCATTTGCACGCACGCGTTCTACGAGGCGATCAATCACTCGGCAAACCGCAAACTGTATGGGATGTTCGTCACCGATTTTCCGCACGCCAAGCAGATGTTCACCGACGCGTACGCGCGCCTGGTCGCGATGAAGCTGTTCGCGCTGCGCGCGGCGGATTACATGCGAACCGCGTCGCCGCAGGATCGCCGCTATCTGCTTTACAACCCCATGGTCAAGATGAAAGTGACGCTGCAGGGTGAAGAGGTGATCAATTTACTCTGGGATGTGATCGCGGCAAAGGGGTTTGAGAAGGACACGTACTTTGAGATGGCGGCGCGCGATATTCGCGCCCTGCCGAAACTCGAAGGAACGGTGCATGTCAACCTCGCGCTAATTCTGAAATTCATGCCCAACTATTTCTTCTTCCCCGCTGAGTATCCTGAAATTCCGCTCTGCGATTTCGCGCGCAACGACGATTTTCTGTTCAATCAGGGACCCGCCAAGGGCTTGGGCAAAATCCAGTTCCACGACTACAACCTCGCTTACGACGCGCACGATACGCCGAATCTTGCTGTGTTTTGCGAACAAATCGCGGTGTTCAGAGATTTTCTCGCGATGGCAACGCCTGACGAAGCGCAGCAAAAGGATAGCGATTTTCTACTCGCGCTCGGCGAACTCTTCGCGCTCGTCGTCTATGGGCAACTCATCCTCGAAAATGTCAGGCATTACAACGTGGACGCCGACACGCTCGATCAGATTTTCGATTTCATGGTGCGCGATTTCAGCAAGTTCGCGCTGCAACTCTACAGCAAGCCGAGCAGCACGCCCGAGCAAATGGATTTCTGCCTCAAGATGATCCGCAAGTCAATCGCGGATGCCGCGCGCTATGACCGCGTGTGGAAGAATTCGGTGTACGCGTTGAACGGCGTTTATGAGATGACACCGTGAAGTCAGAAGGATGAAGGAGGGGAAGAATGCCGATTTCGTCAACAAGATGGAAGGCGGATTGCAGGAATTGGATGAGACAGCGTACTGGCTCGAACTTCTCGTCGAGTCGAAAATTGTGTCGGCAGAAAAACTCGGCTCTCTGCAGAAGGAAGCGGACGAATTGATTTCTATCTTCGTCACCATCGTCAACAAAATGAAAAAGAAAACCGGCAGACGCTGATCGAAGGCTTTCTTCATCCTTCATCCTTCTGACTTTGGAGAAAACGATGGACTATCCCTGGTTCAAATTCTACGAAGAAAAACTGCCGCGCACGCTCAAGCCGTATCCTGAGATCACGCTGCTCGATGTCGTGAGCGAGACGGTGCGATTGCGTCCCGAGCACACCGCGCTGATCTTTAAAGGCGCGCGAATGTCGTACGCGGAATTGGAGCGCTTGAGCGATCAACTTGCCGCCGCGCTCGTCGAACTGGGCGTACGGAAAGGCGAGCGCGTTGCGTTCCTGCTGCCGAATTCGCCGCAAGCCGCGCTTGCGCAGATCGGCGCGTGGAAAGCGGGCGCGATTGTCGCGCCGGTGAACGCGCTCTACACCGAGCGCGAGCTGGAGCAGGTGCTGAACGAGATCGAAGCGGAGACGGTGATCGTGCTGACGCCGTTTTACGCCAAACTCAAATCAGTGCAGAAAAAGACATCGGTCAAGCGCGTCATCGCGACGAATATCAAAGAATACTTGCCGCCGGTATTGCGTTTTCTATTCACCGTTGCAAAAGAAAAGAAGGAGGGACACCGCATCACGATTGACGCGGGCGATCATTGGTGGGGCGATTTGATGAAGCAGCACGCACAATCGCCGCGCCCGAACGTGCAGGTCAAACATACCGATCCCGCGATTCTCCTTTTCAGCGGCGGCACGACCGGCTCGCCCAAAGCCGCGCTCGGCAGTCATCACGCGATCTATATGTCGGCGCGGCAGTTGCACGCGTACGCCAGCACGATTCTGACAGACTGGGACGATGTGTTGACCTGGCTGATGCCCGCGTTCCACGTCTACGGCAATATGGGCTTGAACACGGCGCTCGTCGCGCGCTGGCAAATCGCCGTCGTGCCGAACCCGCGCGATCTCGACGACCTGATTGATGTGATTGAGAAAGCCAAGCCGGCGGCTTTGCACGGCGTGCCGACGTTGTTCAACGCACTGATCAATCACCCCAAGGTCAAAGCAGGCAAGGTGAATTTCAAATCGTTGAAAATCTGCTACTCTGCCGCCGCTCCGCTGTTGCTCGAAACGAAAAAACGCTTCGAGGCGTTAACAGGTGGATGGTTGCTCGAAGCGTACGCGATGACGGAGACGATGCTCGCGGCGGTTTGCTGTCCCGTGCATGCGCCGTACAAAGAAGGTTCGACGGGAATTCCCGTGCCGGATGTCGAGGCGCGCATCGTGGACGCGCAAACGGGTGACAAGACGCTCGCGCCGCGCCAGGTTGGGGAGATCGCGATTCGCGCGCCCCAATTGATGATCGGGTATTGGAATCATCCGAAAGAAACAGCGGATATGATCCGCGATGGCTGGTGCTACACCGGCGATATTGGCTACCTGGACGAGGATGGCTATCTGTTCATCGTGGATCGCAAAAAGGATTTGATCAAGCCCGCAAGCGGTTTCCAAGTGTGGCCCCGCGAAGTCGAAGAAGTGATCGCCGCGCATCCCGCGGTGCTCGACGTGAGCGTGGCGGGCGTGCGGCACGAAGATCAAGCCGAAGTTGTGAAAGCGTGGGTTGTTCTGCGCGCGGGCGCGCAACTGACCGAAGAGGAACTGAACGCGTACTGCCGCGAGAAACTCGCGGGCTACAAAGTCCCCAAGTTGATCGAATTTCGCGACTCGTTACCCAAGACGATGGTGGGCAAGGTGCTGAGAAGAATGTTGGTGGCGGAAGAAAAGTAAAAATCCCAAAAGAACAAAATCCCAAATCCCAATAATCAAAACCCAAAAACGCGGATTCCAATGCGGAGTCGCATTTTGGGCTTTGGTCCTTTGGGCTTTGGGATTTAGATCAATCCCCACCGCGCGCGTACGCGCGTTTCAATCGGCGCGAAGATGAGACGATCCACGACGAGACCGATCGCGATGATGACAAGCATCACGGCGATGACCTGGCTCATATCGTTCAGTTCGCGTCCCATCATCAACAAGTGACCGAGACCAAGCGAGACGTACAGCAGCTCCGCCGCCATCAGCGACCGCCACGCGAACGACCAGCCCAGTTTCATCCCCGTGATGATTTCGGGGAGCGCGGCGGGGAAAATCACGAGTGCGTACATTTTCCAGCCGCGCGCGCCCAGGTTGCGCGCCGCGCGCAAGTACAGCGGCGGCGTGTTCTTCACGCCTGCCTCAGTTGCCGTCGTGATCGCGAGCAGCGCGCCCATAATGACGACGAACAGCATCGCGGTCTCGCTCAAGCCAAACCACAACAGCGCGAGCGGCAGCCAGCAAATCGAAGGTAACGTTTGCAATCCCAGCACAAGCGAACCGACAGTTTCCTCCAACAACTTGACGCGACCAATCGCCAGCCCGCTCAAGATTCCAATCACGCCGGAGATTCCAAAGCCGATCAAGAGTCGTCCCATCGAAGTGGTAATGCCGACGATGTACGTACCGTTCTGAAAACCGCGCACCAGAGTTCGCGCGACGCTGAGCGGCGACGGAAAGAGATACTCTGCCCACAAGCCCGACCACGCGAGCGATTGCCACATGGCGAGCAGCACGGCGAAGAAGATTGTTTTACGCGCTACTGTATTTTGGAAAATCCGAGTTGCCATTTTTGCCTCTGGCGACTGTCTACGGCCTACTGACGACTCATTTCACAGCACATCATCCCCAACTCTCTGCGCTTCTATTTCTTGAAGCAGACTTGCCTCCGCGTCACGCGTACTCGCCAGCACATCCTCTTTCATCACCGTCATAATCTCGCGCGCGAGATCAACTACCGCATAACTTTCGATTTGGCGCGGGCGCGGCAGGTTGATCGAAAATATCTCTTTGATGCGACCAGGACGCGCGGAGAGAACGACGACGCGATCACCCAGTACGACCGCTTCACGGACGTTGTGCGTCACGAACAGAATTGTTTTGCGTGTCTCCGTCCAAATCGTCTGCAATTCGTCGTGCAGCAGATCGCGCGTCTGCGCGTCCAGCGCGCCGAACGGCTCGTCCATCAGCAGCACGTCAGGATTGATCGCGAGCGCGCGCGCAATCGCGACGCGTTGCTGCATCCCACCCGAAAGTTCGTGTACGGACGCCTGCTCGAAATCGGCGAGATGCACCATGTGCAAATATTTGCGCGCGACGGTTTGGCGTTCGGGTTTCGGCACGCCGGTCATATTCAAGCCGAATTTGACGTTGTCGAAAACGGAGAGCCAGGGAAAGAGCGCAGCGCTCTGAAAAATCATTACGCGATCGGTGCCTGTCCCTTGGATCGGCTTGCCATCCACGAACGCTTGTCCGCGCGTTGGCGCGTCGAGACCTGCGATGACGTTGAGCAACGTGGATTTGCCGCAACCCGACGGACCGAGCAAGCACACAAATTCGCCCGCTTGCACATCGAGATCGATCGCGTCGAGTGCGGCAAGCGCGCCGTTTTTGCTTTGGAAAGTTTTGGTGACGCCGCGGATTTCGAGCTTCACAGTAACTCCTTGACAAAAGATGAAGGACGAAAGAGGAAGGATGAACGCTTTTTCTTTCGTCCTTCGTCTTGCGGCTTCCGTCATTGGATGACCGGCAAATTCTTTTCGCGCAATACCTGATTCAACAACGTCAAATCGTAAATGTTGTCCAGGTTTGGCGCCGTGTCGCCAAGAAAGCCAAGTTTGAACGCGGCGTCGGCGGAACCGATCAGCGACGCGCGAACCGGATCGTAGGTGATCGTTTGGCGCGACCACGCGTTGTCCAAAACATCTTTTGATAAAGCCGCGCCCGTCAGACGTTCGATTTCGCTGTTTAATTTCTGTTTTGCCGCGGCGGGATCGGCGTTGATGCGTTGCGTCAATTCGACGTGCGCGGCGAGAAGTTTTTTGACGAGTTCCGGGTTCGCTTTTAGAAATTTTGTGCTAACGATGACATGCGCGACGACGAATTTTCCGCCTTGCCACAATTCGCGCTCGTCGAGGAAGATCTTTCCATTCGCCTCGCGCACCAACCGCGCCCCCCAGGGTTCAGGAACCCACGCCGCGTGGATTTCCTTTTTCTGGAACAAGGTGAGAATGTCGGGGTTCGCAATCGGAATGACTTGCGTATCGCCGCCTTGTTCTTTCAATTTGAACCCCTGATTCATCAGCCACGCGCGCGCGGCAACATCCTGCGTGTTGCCCAATTGCGGTGTCGCGATTTTCTTGCCGCGGAAATCGGCGGACGCGTTGATCCCCGCGTCGCCGCGCACGACGAGCACCGCGCCGCCACTCGTCGCGCCTGCGATGATCCGCAGCGCTTCGCCTTTCGATTTGACGTAGCCGTTGATCGCGGGATTGGGTCCGATGTACGTGAGATCGAGTTGACCCGCGAACAGCGCTTCGATGGCGGAGGGACCCGCGTTAAAAACTTTCGCGTCGATCTTTGCGCTGTCGCCTAGCGCGCGCTGAAACGTACCATCGCCGATCCCGATGACCGCTTGCGCGTGCGTGATGTTGGGAAAATAACCAAGGCGCACGACGTTCGATGGCGGTGCGCTCGCGCAATTGCACAGGAAGATGATGAGCGCGCTGACCAGGAGGTACGACGAAGGACGAAAGACGGAGGACGAAGGGCGGAGGATCGTAAATTCAACTTTCATAGAATTTCACCAGTGCCGCAACGAGCCCCGCGATGGTGTACTCTGCCGCGACGATGTCCACGCGCAAACCCAGGTCGCGTGCGGTTTGCGCGGTGATGGGACCGATGCAGGCGATTTGTGATTTCAGATTTACGATTTCAGATTTCAGATTGACGGCATTGAGGAAACCACGTACGGTAGATGAACTTGTGAACGTGATCGCGTCAATCTCGCCGCGTTCGATCTGGACGCGGATTTCTTGCGCGCGCGGATCGTGCGCGGCAGTAGTGATCGTTCGGTACGCGGCAACAGCGTCAACGATTGCGCCGCGCGCGCGCAACCCGTCGGCAAGGACTTCGCGCGCAATGTCCGCGCGCGGCAACAAGACGCGTTGTCCCGCCACATCGCCGATATCTCCGACGATTGCTTCGGCGATGTACTCGCACGGAACAAAATCAGCGCGCAAGCCGTGCCGCGCGAGTTCCTCGGCAGTGGCAGGGCCGATCGCCGCCAAACGGGCACCTGCCCACGCGCGCGCGTCCAGCCCGCGCGCGGTCAGCCGTTCCCACGCGAATTTCACGCCATTGACGCTCGTGAAAATCACCCAATCGTACTGCTGGGTGAGCGCAGCGTCGAGCGGCGTGTAATCGTCGAGCGGCAGAATCTGAATCACGGGGAACTCGCTTGGCTCCGCGCCCAGTTCGGCGAGTTGGTAGGATAACTCGCTCGCTTGTTCGCGCGCGCGCGTGACCAGGATCCGCCTCCCAAAGAGCGGGCGATTCTCGAACCATTGCAGCCCCTCACGTAAGTTCACCACCTCGCCGACAACTAGCACGGCAGGTGGTTTCAAATCGCGGCTGCGTTCGACGATGTTTCCCAGCGTGCCGACGATGGTTTGCTGCTGCGGTGTGGTGCCCCAGCGCACGAGCGCGGTAGGAGTGTCTTCCGCGTGTCCCGATTCGCGTAATGCGGCGACGATGCTCGCAAGATTCTCAACCCCCATCAGAAACACGAATGTATCCCCACTCTTCAACTTGAAATCTGAAACTTGAATCTTGGCATCACGATGCCCTGTGGCTACGACAACCGACCCCGCAATCCCGCGATGCGTCACGGGAATTCCCGCGTAGGCCGGCGCGGCAATCGCGCTGGAGATGCCGGGAACGATCTCGAACGCGATCCCTGCCTCCGCGAGCGCGAGCGCCTCTTCGCCGCCGCGTCCGAAAACGAACGGGTCACCGCCCTTCAAACGCGCGACGATTTTGCCTGCGCGCGCTTGTTCGACAAGCAGCGCGTTGATTTCATTCTGTGACAGCGTATGCTCGCCGCTTGCTTTGCCGACGTAGATCCTTTCTGCCTGCGCGGGCGCATAATCCAGGAGCGCGGGCGCGACGAGCCGATCGTACACGACGACATCCGCGCGGCGCAGGCACTCAACGCCTCTCAGTGTGATGAGACCGGGGTCGCCCGGTCCCGCGCCGATGAGGTAGACTTTGCCGTTCATTTGAGTTCAAAGTTTCAGGTTTAAGGTTTCAGTTTTCAACGCCAATGCCAGACGTTCTCCGAGCGGTTGCGCTTCTGACATGTCGCCGCTCGCTTCGCCGCGCGAGATGCGCGTGCCATCCATGCTGGCGACCAACCCGCGCAGGTGCAAAGTGCTGCCGATCACTCCGCCGTACGCGGCAATCGGTACAGCGCATCCGCCGCCGAGGGCGCGCAGGAACGCGCGCTCGGCGGTCGTCGCCGCGCGCGTCGGCGCGTGGTCGAGCGGTTTGAGTAATTCCAGTGTGACTGCATCGTCGGCGCGCGCCTGCGCCGCGAGCGCGCCTTGTCCGGGCGCGGGGAGCATCAAGTCGAGTGACAAAAACTCGGTGATACGCCGGGTTTGACCCAGGCGCAGAACACCCGCGGCGGCGAGAATGATCGCGTCGTACTCCCCCGTTTCGGCTTTGCGCAGGCGCGTGTCCACATTCCCGCGCAGATTCGCGATCTGCAAATCGGGCCGATGGGCGCGGAGTTGCGCGGCGCGCCGCGGTGAACTTGTGCCGACGCGTGCATTCTTGGGCAATTGATCGAGCCCAAGATGGAGGCGCGAGACGAGGACGTCGCGCGCGTCCGCGCGTTCGAGGATCGCGCCGAGTAACAGCCCGCGCGGCACCTCAATCGGCAGATCTTTCAGCGAATGGACTGCAAGGTCAATCTGCCCGGCGAGCAATGCCGCTTCGATCTCGCACGTGAATACGCCCCTGGCGCCAATCTGCGGCAGCGGCGTCTCGGCGCGTGCGTCACCCTTCGTGGCGATCGTTTCGATGACCAGTTCGATTTCGGGGTACCGCGCACCGAGTTGCCCTACGACCCAGTTGGTTTGCCAAAGCGCAAGTTTGCTCCCGCGCGTGCCGACAATGAGTTTGGGCATTGATTGAACCAAGCCGAGAAAGCAGTAGGCACCAGGCAGCAAGCAGTCTGCCTATTGCTTGCCGCTTTCTGCTTTCTGCAGGATGGCTTGCATTATCGCCCGCGCCGCATTCTCGTCTCCCGCGCGCAGTAACGGGAGAGCGGCGTCAATCAGTCCGCGCCACAACGCGGCGTGGCGCGCGCGGGGGACACGCACCTTGACGTCCGCGCGCAGTTCCGCCAAGAGCCGCGCGAGCGTTTCGTATTCTGCGCCAATCGTCCTCTCGATTTCTGCGCGCAAGTGCTTTGCCAGCGCGGGACTCGCGCCGCCCGTACTGATCGCGATCGTCACTTGCCCGCGCCGCACGATGGCTGGGACGTGGAAATTGCAGTGGGCAGGGTCATCTACGACATTCACGAGAATGCCGCGCGTCTGTGCTTCCTCATACACGGCTTGGTTGATCGTCGAATCATCGGTTGCCGCGATGACCACGCGCGCGCTCGCCAAATCCCCTTCCTGATACGCGCGCTGGATGACGGCAATACGCTGCTCGCGCGCCAGGTCTTGGAGTTCGTGCGTGAGTTGCGGCGCGACGATGGTGACGCGCGCGCCAGCCGCGAGCAGTCCTTGCACCTTGCGTGCGGCAACCGCGCCGCCGCCGATGACGACCGCGCCGGACTCGAGATTGACGAGATTGATCGGATAGTTGCTCATAGCCTATCGCGTATGGCAAATGGCGAAGGGTTTGTGGCGAACAGCCATACGCCATACACCATTTGCTGCCCGCTGTGCGCGCCATTATACTACAAAACGGGTGGGCGTCCAGATGCGCGCGCGGCGGTGTTGACTTATCTGCCAAAATTCTATACACTTGTGGTGAGGTAATTCATGTTTCAGCGATTCAACAAGGCGCGGTATTCTGTGTCGCGCGTCCTCTCGCCGGCGTTCTGGCTGAACCTGAGCCTTGCGACCAAGATGACCTTGATGGTCTTGGTCGGGTTGACCGGGCTCGTGGTATTCTTCGGTATTCTGAGCGTGAGTGCGGCACAACAGACGACCGCGCGCACACTGCAAGAGCGCGTTCTGCTTGCTCAACTTGCGGCAAGTCATACCGACTATGTGCTGGGGAACGCTCAGACGCTCCTGGAATCAGCCGTCACGCGCGACGAGTTTGCCGAGTCCGCCGCACCTGCCGCGCGTCAACAGGCTCTGCGCGAGACACTGGCGAATTCAGGTTCGTTGTTTCTGCAAGTTCTCCTGGTGGATTCAAGCGGAGATGTTCGCGCAGCGGAGCCGCCGCTGGCAGAACCGAATTCCCTTCGCCCAGTTCTCCCGCAGGTCTTGCGCGACCAATCGTTTGCCATTATGACCATCAATCTACCCGTGCGCGGAGCCGCGACCGTGGCGGCGGTTCCCTGGCGAGACGCGGAGCGTCCCCAGCGGAGCGATGGTGGGCTGATCGCGGTCCTGCAATTGTCTGCGTCCGAGATCAGTGCGCCAGTTCAAAAGGTAACTTTGGGCGCGACGGGCTATCTCGAAATCGTGGATTCGAGTGGATTGGTTGTTCTCAGCACGCGACCGCATCGTCGGTTGAGCATTGCCGATCACGGCGAAAGTTTCGAGGCGATGATTCGCGGCGGAACAAGCGTCGTCACGAATTGCCACAATTGCCATACGACCAATCTGGGGAGCGAGCGGGAGTCCGAGGTGATCGCGTTTGCGCCGCTCAAACGCGCCCCTTGGGGGGTAGTCATCCGTCAAGCCGAGAGCGAAGTGTTTGCGGATGCCAATCGTCTGCAAGGGCAGATCGTACTATTGGGAGTACTCTCCATTATCGGTGCGGCGGTGCTTGTCTGGCTCACCACGCACAGTGTCATCGCCCCGGTGCAAGACCTGACGGCGGCAGCTCAGCGGATCGCGCGCGGGGATCTGGAGACGCCGATCCAGGTCAAGCGCGGCGACGAAATCGGCACGCTGGCGAGTTCGCTGGATGATATGCGCGCGCGCTTGGGAAAAAGCATCACCCAGGTCCACACGTTAAACCGTGATCTCGACGCGCGCGTGCACGAGCGCACGCGCGAACTGTCCGCGTTGAACGCAGTGGCGGTCGCCGTTGCCCAGTCGCTGCACTTGCGCGAATTGCTCGATCAAGCCCTCGCGCAGGTCTTGCGCGTGATGGATGTGCAGGCGGGCGCAATTTTCTTGCTGGACGAAGAGACCCGCGCGCTAAATCTCCAGGCGCGGTGCGGCGCATCGGAACAAGCCGCGCAATCTATGATGACGCTCCATCTGGATGACAGTGCATGCGGTGGGGTGATTGAAAAGGGTCGTCCCGTCGTCGTGCCAGACCTCACATACTATCGTTCGAGCGCGGGGCGTT
>Ga0233422_10001088_pt1 | contig 12489 bp, 11 predicted proteins | sample Watercolumn_Mata_2_FD_182724 | JGI IMG/M metagenome (GOLD analysis project Ga0233422, IMG submission 182724) | Freshwater microbial communities from Lake Matano, South Sulawesi, Indonesia - Watercolumn_Matano_2014_110_MG | ecosystem: Environmental > Aquatic > Freshwater > Lake | place...
GCTGAGTGGACGGTTTCCGACCAGAGTTTGCATGAACTGTGCATCTCCTTTGATGGAGCTACTCCGGAGACCCTTGAGCGAATCCGGGTGGGGGCCAAGTACGAACGCATACTCAGTAACATCGAATATCTTTCCGCACTGAAGAAGAGGCGACGAATGCCGTACCCACGGCTGTGGTTCCGCTACGTGGTGATGAGATCCAATGCCGAGGAACTGCCCCTGATGTTTGACATCTGTGCCAAGTACGGCCTGTATCGAGTGGACGTCGTGTACCTGAACGTGTGCAATGATATTGATTTCAACGAATCCTTGTTCAATCATCAACAGTTAGCCGCTGAGGTTTTCGCCGAAGCAAGTCGTCGGGCGAAAGAACGCGGGATTCAACTCAGATTGCCTGCACTTCCCGGCGAAGACGAACCCGTTAAAACGTGTCGGTATCCGTGGCAGTTCTGTCAAATTGACACTGACGGCTCCATAAGGATCTGTTACCGCTCCTGGCGGCAACGGCTCGGCTTTTTCCAGGACGGCTTCCAGTCCATTTGGCATGGGGAGCATTATCAGAAGATTCGCCGCACGGTAAACACGGCTTCGCCTTACTACCCATATTGCCGGTATTGCGGGGACCGTCTTGGCTGCAATTGGGAAAGCGCGCACAATCAGCAACTGCACAGCGATCTGTATCTCATTCCCGGTCTGGAGGAATTGCAGGTACCCTTTAATACGCGTGCAGAAGAAAACATTTCATCGCTGAGAGATGCGAAACGACAGAAGACGGAAGCCCAAGCCGGCGCGCCGTCGCAGTAGTATCATGTTCAGCGTGGAGACGAGCGCTCACAAGGCCTCCAAGCCCATCGGCACCAAAATAGGGCGTCAGCTGACCGGAAAATCCTCCACGCCCCGTTGTTGCAGTCATTTTTCCCCCTCACCCTGCCCTCTCCCGCCAAGGGAGAGGGTTTTGAAGATCTCACCGGCAACCTATTCGTAAATGGATTATTGCTTTTGATCCGCAACGCGGAATTTGCCTGGTCGAGGTGGCATCCAGAGCCCCAAAGGGGCGACTGATAATAGCCGGGCGCTTCAGCGCCGGGACAGGCCGCAAGCACCTCACACACATCTTTTTGAGTCCCGAAGGGACGTCCGATTTCTATGCAGATCAGGCACATATTCAGTCGTCCCTTCAGGACTTCGGGTCTGTTAGGGCGCTTCTCACCCGGCGATAAATCGACCGGCTACTTTCGGCGGTCCCTTCGGGACCCAAGGGTTCCCGCGACGCGGTAGACCCAAAGTGGCAAACCGAGCGGAGCCGGGGGCATAATCCATTCGTAAAAAGGTCCCTGGCGGCCCTCGTTCTCGTCCCTCCGTGTTTGGCGGGGCACTAACCGGCTCTTCGTGGGGGCACAGGAACATCGGCCTGATATGGAGCTTTTGCTCATTGACAGAATCGGCAGGTGTGATAGAATTGGCGCTGCCATGATACGGTTTTATTTGAAGTTTTTAGTGGGTCGCCAGGAGACGGGCGGTGACTACTGATCCAGGAATCGGAAACGCCGCTGTCTGTCCGACAAGGAGGTGCGGCAGCAGAGTCTTCCTGATCGGGCTGGCAGCGGCTGTGCTCGCTGCCGGAGGATGCGGGACCAGCACACCGCTTGTAAAGAAAGAACCCGAGATCAAAGCCTCTCCCTCCAAGTTTGTGCCGGGTTCCGAAACAGCTCAAAACAAGAAGCAGCCCCTCCCGAAGTTCACCACGTATCCGGCTCTCCCCACCGATGAAGACGGGCCCAGAGTGCGCCGTTTCATACGCGAGTATGCTTACAAACAGCGTGAAACCATGAGGAGGTATCTGGCTGCCGCGGAGCAACACCTTCCCATGGTGAAAGCTATTGCCTCTGAGAACGGGCTCCCCCAGGACATCGCGTACCTGGTGATGCTTGAATCCGGAGGGAATCCCGAGGCCAGGTCCCCCGCCAACGCGCTGGGCATGTGGCAGTTTATGGCTGACACCGCGCGGAGTTACGGGCTTCGAGTGGATTCGTGGGTCGATGAGCGGCTCGACCCCGAGGCATCTACCAAGGCGGCGATGATCTACCTAAAGGATTTGTACGGCATGTTCGGGTGCTGGCGACTCGCGTTGAGCGCGTACAACTCAGGAGAAAACAAGCTCAACAAGGTGCTCTGTCAGGAAGACGCGAATGAATACGATGAGATCTGCTCGAGCCCACGGCTTAAGCGCGAGACGCGAGAATTCTGGCCTCGCTTCCAGGCCATAGCGCGCATTGCCCGGAACCCGGAAAAGTACGGGTTTGCCCCGCTCAAACTGAGACCATACAGCAACGGCAACCAGCGTGTTACGGTGCAGGGAAGTTACAGCTTTGAACGGCTGGCTCAGCTCGCAGGAATGACACCGGAGGATTTTCAAGACCTGAATCCGGCGCTGATCAGAGGCAAGACGCCCGCTGACGGTCCGCCGTGCTCGGTAAAGGTGCCGAACGGTAAGAAGGAACTCCTTGTGGCACAACTGAAGGATGCCCCCCCTGAAACGCCCAAAGAGCATATGGTGCATGTGGTGAATAAAGGAGACAACGTTGGAAAGATCCTGAGTCGGTATAAGGTCACCAAGTCAGAGCTTGTCAACTCCAACCCGGATGTGAACTTGCGTCGTCGTCTGCGCAAAGGCGATAAGATCGTCATACCCGTGGAAAGAAAGAAGCCCGCCGAGAAATCTCCCAACGGATCCGAAAAGCTCTCTGCTCTTCACTGAGCGCGCTCCATGCACATAACCTTTCCCGCAAGAAAGAGTGCCGGCCTGAGACTGTCTCAAAAGTCATGGCAGACCCCGAATCGTAGTATGAATAGCCCTCACCCTGTCCCTCTCCCAAAGGGAGAGGGGACTAGAAAAGCCGCTTCAGATGGCTCCCTCTCCCCCCGGGAGAGGGTTGGGGTGAGGGCAATAGCATTCAAGCCGCTGTCAATCGTGGCACAATATCAAACTCATCCTAAGTTTTGAGACAGCCTCGACTGATCTGCACACTGGCCCATTTAGGTGCGGTACGCAGCATTGATACGCACGTATTCTTCCGACAGGTCGGTGGTGAGGAACGACGCTTCTCCCTGACCGGCGTTGAGATCCAACACCACGGAGAACTCCTGCTGTGTCATGACCTTGGCGGCGCGCTGCTCCCAGTCTCCGTTTACCGGCGCCCCACCGCTGACCACGAGCACATCTCCGATGAAGAGAGCAAGGCGCCGGGGGTCGAAATCGACTCCTGCACGGCCTGCCGCGGCCACAATTCTCCCCCAGTTCGGGTCTTGACCGTAGAATGCCGTCTTGACCAGGGCTGATTCTGCGATAGTGCGGGCAATGCGGGTCGCGGCCGGCCTATCAGGCGCGCCGCACACCCGGACTTCCACGAGCTTAGTTGCTCCTTCGCCATCCGACACGATTTGCCGCGCGAGATCCATACAGACCTGCTTGAGCATCGAAGCGAAGATCTCCCTATCTTTCTTATCTCCAGGAACGATCGCCGCGTCCGGGAGGCCGCCGGCAAGAACCAGCAGCGTGTCATTGGTGCTTGTATCACCGTCGATGGTGACCGCGTTGAAGCTCGCTTCGGTAGCTTCTACGAGGCATTCCTTGAGGAACGACGCTTCGACCCTGTGGTCAATCAGTACTACAGCGAGCATGGTGGCCATATCCGGGGCTATCATTCCCGCCCCTTTCGCAGTCCCGAGCATTCTCAGCGGCCCGCCGGAGATTTTTCCGTCGAGGAGCACAGTCTTTGGCCTTGTGTCGGTGGTCATGATGGATCGCGCAAAATCGAGGAATCGGCTTTCGTCACGTCCACGGACGAGATCCGTCAAGCGGGATCGGAGCCTGTCCATAGGGAGAGAGGTTCCGATGACGCCGGTGGATAGAGGGATAATTGACTCGGGATCGACTCGAAGCAGATCCGCAGCTTCAGCAGTGAGTTCAAGCGCGTCCGCTCTCCCCTTTTCGCCGGTGAAGGCGTTCGCGTTGCCGGAGTTGGCCAATATCGCGCAGCACGTTCCTTTCCTGAGGCGCTCTCGAGCAATCTCCACGGGCGCTGCTACGACCACGTTGGTTGTCGTCACTCCTGCCGCGGCCGCGGGCGAGTCGGCCACGATGAGGCCAAAATCGAGACGATCCGAACCTGGGATCTTGATTCCCGCGGCTACGGCAGAGAACGTGAACCCCTCTATGCTGAACGAGTCCTGCATGGTCCCTCACTCATTTTCCGGTCCGATGGATCCACTCCCAAAGCCCGCAGTTCCGACCGTAAACTTATGGGATCACGGTAATGGATACCGCGCATCCCCGCTTTGATGGCTGCTTCAACGTTTTCTTCAAGGTCGTCGATGAATATTGACTGGGGCGGTTCTATCCCGAACCGTCGAATAAGCTCCCGGTAGTAGGCAGCATCAGGCTTCATGATACCGATTTCATACGAGAGGAGCGCGTCCCGATAGAAGGCCACCCGTGGGAACCGCTCAATAATCCATTCGTAGTGGACCTTGCTGGTGTTGGAAGCGAGCCATGTCCGGTAGCGCACGCTGAGCGATTCTCCAAGACTAGCCATCTCCTGGTCCAGCGAGAATATGTCGCACCAAATTCGGTGAAAGTCATCCTCATTCAGCGCGATCCCCAAAATCTCTTCAATGATGTGCTGAAACGAGTCGAAATCGATCCGGCCTTCTTCCAGCGCGGTGGCCGGTTCACGAAACAGCATTCTGAAAGCTCGTTCGTCTTCTCGGAGGAGTCGCGCCCGGTCGGGGGGAAGGTGTGGCAGCAATCTTTGATGCGCGATTGTCCAGTCGAACGGACACAGCACTTTGCCGAGATCAAAAACGATATCGCGAATCATCGTCTCATTCAGATGTCGACTCAGTAGATCCCGAGCTCCAGCCCGGCAGCCAGAGTTTGCCCCAGATTCACGCACGTTTCAACCATCGAATCCGATACCGCGCCCCGAGAGATAATCGGCTCTTGCACTCTGCGGAGCTTGAGGCCCTTTATGATCCGCTCTATTGAGTTCAAAGCTCCTGTTCCGTCGTTGCCTGCGGAAATGATCAGCGCATAGGATCGTCCTGTCATCTCCTCGCGCACCTCCTCGTACGTTCTATCGAAGAGGTCCTTGATCGCGCCTGCCATGTACCCGAAATACTCGGGACTGCAAATCACGAGGCAGCGACTTTGCTTGAGTTCTTCACCGGTCACCTGTGCTGCCCTGATTCGTCGGACCGCGACTCCTCTGACCTTGAGAGCGCCTCGCTCGACCGCCTCGGCGAGTTTCTCAGTGTTACCGGACTGGGAATGATATACGATAAGCAACATGTTGTACTCGAGCCGACCAAGGCCCATGTGCGTTGTGGATAGCCGTGCTTTTCGTGCGGATTCCGCAGCGGCGATCCTTGATTCTATTTCTATTCACAGTTTGAGGGAAAGTGCAAACGGATATCGGCCAGGAAGGTGACCTGGGGGAAAAAGCCCGTCTCGCGAGAGGGACAAGTCAGCCGGGACACCACAGATCGTTCCGTGGCGCTCCCGGCTGAAAAGTGGGGACTACCAGCAGCCCCAATATCCGAACCGGACGGGCCTACAGGGGGGGCACGCCCTCACGCGCACCACGGGTGCGCAATACACTACGGGCGGCGGGCAGACCGCTACCACCGGGGGCCCGCAGTAGCCGACCGCGTACACAGGCACGACAGCGCGGCGCCACCCCCAGGCATCGGCGTTAGTGGCAAACACCGTGACGCAGACCGTCAAAACAAGGCCCGCCAACAAGACTGTTGTAATCTTTCTCATCGTTCCATCCTCCCATCCTAAACGATTCCTTGGTTGTACGGCCTTTACTTATTTCCATAGCACAGAAATATACGAAAAACAACTAGAAATCTGACACAAGCGGTTACAAATAGCCTAGGAAGCCTATTTCATCGCTATTCTAAGAGGAATGGACTGCCTCTCGGAAGATTTTTTGAGCCTCAGGGGACGCCGAGGTGAATCGAACGACCATTTGATACCGGTCTTCCGCCTTGGTCATCGAGATAACTTTCCCGTAGGCCTCGCCACGAACCTGTTCCGTACGATCGTCCCCAACTATGATCCTAACGTCGGTCCACCGAGCTACCGGTTCCGGGAGCACCAGTACCGCGGTTGTCAGGGAGACCTCGGTGATTCTCGCAGCAACACCCGCGGACGAGACGACTTTCTGATCCAATAGGTAGACTTGCGCTGTGACTGCTTGCTTGAGCACGATAAGCGTGTCGGCCGTATCGGCCAGAGTCACATTATACTCGCCCTTGATGCCTCGAACGTCGTAAAGGGCCACTTTACCGGGTATGCCTTTCATTTCCACTTCGAGGACATTCCTGACGTCCAGCAGGCCGGCCACTCGCTCGTAGGTGGTGCTGCTGATGAGCACCTGCCCACCGACGGTAAACGATTCCATCCTGCCCGTGAAGTTGACCTGCGAACCCACTGCGCCGTACTTGGCTCTTTTTTCGGAGCCGATGTTTCCCACGACCACGTACCCGGTGTTCACTGCGATCCCCATGTCCAAGCGCGGCAATCCGTCGGCTTCATTGAGTGCGTTGATCTCATCCATGGCGGCCTGCATTTGCAGAGCGCAGGCTACCGCTCGCGCCGGATGATCTTCCAGCGGCTCGGGAGCCCCGAAAAAGGCAAGGATACCATCACCGATGATCTCGTCGATGATCCCCTGGTAATCGATCAGGATGTCCACCATCTTGCCGAGGTATCGGTTGAGATAAGCCAGGAGCTTCTCCGGAGGCAAGCTGGTGGTGAGCGCGGTGAAACCTCTGAGGTCTGACATGATCATGGTGATTTCACGGTTCTCGCCCCCGAGCCGGAGCCCATCCTTGGACTCAAGGAGACGGTTCACCACTTCCCTCGTCAAATAACGCCCGAAGGTATTCCGTATCCTGTCCCTCTCCTTAAGGCCCTCGGTCATCCTCACAAAAGCCGCGGCCAACTGGCCGACCTCGTCCTGGCTGCGGACACTTGACAGATTTATGTCCAATTCACCTTGAGCCACCCTTTTCGTAGCCAGCGCCATAGTCCGCAACGGCCGAGCGATGGACCTTGCCACAAGAAGGCTTACCGTCAGGAGAAGCAGGAGTGCTACCGCTGCAAGAAGCACATTCGTCCTGTGCAACTCGTTCACCTCGGCCAGGAGTTCCGTCTTTGGGAAGACCGCGGCAAGAGACCATCCGGTCGATGGAATGCGCGCATAGGCGAGGAAAGCGTCCTGTCCCGTCATCGTAGAGCCCACATCGACGAAACCCGACTCCTCACGCGTCATCGCAATGCCTATCGTGCGGAGATTCACGTCATGGAGTTCTTCAGCCAAACTGAACATCGACTCGGACATGATCAGGTCCTTTCGCGGGTGCGTAACGAACGCGCCGGTTTCCGAGACGATGAAGCAATACCCCGAACCTGCAATCTGAATGGACCCCACCAGTTTGGCCAACCATTCGAGCGAGACGTCCGCGGTAACGACGCCTCTCAGCCTCCCCCTGCCGGCCACAGGATCTCGTTCGAAGAAAGGGCATGAATAGGTGACCATGACTATCCTTCCACCCCCTTCGTCGAAGTACGGCTCGGTCCAGAGGGGCGCCTTGAGTACTTTCGGAAGGTAGTACCAGTCTTTAACAAAATAGTCGTACGTGTCGGATCCTATCTGCTCGTAAGCCAGACCTTCATTTGTCTTGAAATAGTAGGGAGCGAAATAGCGCTGTCCTTCATCCAGGCAAAAGGGCTCGAAGGAAACGGTGGAACCGAATATCTCCCTGTTGTCCTCCACCGTCCGTCGAAGCAACTGAAGCAGCGTATCTTTGTCCAAACGACCGATCTCGAGGAAAGCCGCGAGATTCTCAGGGACCTTTGCGATCGCTCTGAATTCCTGTTCGATTCTCCTCGCTACGGAAAAGCTGAGGTTTCTAGCGTTTTTCTCAGCCTCCGCCAGGATGATCTCGCGCGAAGAATAATAGCTGTAGCCCAGTACCAGGGCGAAGACAATCGTCGTACCGCCGAGCACGAGCGCGGCCAGTTTGACGCTCATCCTGCTCCGCAGCCAACGGATCATTTCTGCCCTCGATAGAAATCGTCGAAGTTCGGCAGGTTATCTATGAGGCGGAATTCCTTGAGCACTCCGCCGACCAGTTCGTAATCGGCGGGTCGGAGCTTTCCCACTCGCTCTGTGTCGCCTGAGGACAGGATGAGGTCCTTCATGCGTGCCAGCATCCACCGCTGGTGGGCCTTGTTGGTTCCCGTGTGCGCGGCCTGGGCGTATTTCATGACGATCTCGAGGGTTTCCTGCTCATGTTCAAATGCGTAGAGCCATCCCCTTAGGGACGCTGCTGCGAATGCCCTGCACATTTCCGGATCGTCTCGGAATGTCTGTTCCATGCAGTACAGGCCGTCTTCGGGGAAGTTGAGACCTTCTTCACTGCAAAAGATCGCTGTAAGTTCATCTTTGTTGAGGCCGCTGTTGAGAATAGTGTGGTATTCGTTGTACCACATAGCCGACATTGCATCGACGCCCCCTTTGAGAAATAGACCTACCGAAGAGTAATTGAGAATGACGTCGACCTTCAGGTTGTTCTTCCGAAACAACACCATAGGCTGAAGGAAGAAGTGGTCCACCCAAAGCCCGACTTTCTTCCCTTCAAGGTCCTTCAGGGAGTTGATGCCGCTCTTTTTCTTCGCCACCAGCATCATAGAGGACTTCTGAATAACCTGTGCCAGATTTACCACCTGTAGACCCGCAGATCTCTTCTTAATTCCGTTGGAAAGCCACTCAGTGCAGAATGTGACATTCCCGGAAGCAACAAGATCAAAGGGCGGCTTTCCCGGCCCTCCTTCCACGAGGGTAAGATTGAGGCCCGCATCCCGATAAAAGCCTTTCTCCACCGCGACCATGTACCCCGCAAACTGCGCCTGAGGAATCCATTGGGGAAGAAGCGACACTTGCTTCAAAGATGTCTCGGTCCCGATCCCGTCACAAGTGAGGAAAAAGACCAAACAGATCAACACAATGAGAGGTTTACACAGTATGCGCTCCACCTGATGAAGGTTCATCGTATGACCCACCTCATCGGTCTGCGGCCCAGGTTCTGCCGTCCGTCGGGTCTCTTGCAGAAAAAATCCGGCCTGAACCTGACATCTCTTTTTATCTCAACTCCCCGGAAAACGCAGCCCCCTTTTTCGATCGTAAGAGGAAGGAGCAAGAGATAGGTTGACAAAGCGCTCGGTCATCCCCTTATGTTTGTCTAAGGGATTGCATCAAAAGGCTGTCGCAAGAAGTCGGCGGTTTCGTGGCCCGGCACCTCGCGCGATGCTGCCCAAAACGTGCATCTGAAGCGGTTACTTCCCTTGTTGCCGAACTCCCACGGACTAACCTGGCTGTCCGTTTGTCTACGAGGCCGCTAATGCGCCCCAGTCGTAAGGATTGTCTCTTGGTTCACGTCGGAGAATGCTCATGAGCACAGGCAGGAATCTGCTCAAGAACACCCTCGCCCTGTCCGTGCCCAATTTTCTCAATCCGGTAATCTCCTTTGTATTGGTCCTGGTAATTTCCCGTTATATGGGTGTGCGAGGACTTGGGCAGTATTCATTAGTGCTATCCTATATGGCTGTGTTCGTCATCCTCGCGCCGTTGGGGCTGTCCACCCTCATTGTGAGAGAGGTCGCAAAGGGGCCGGACGACGCGCACGCTGTTCTCATTAACGCGGGTCTGTTTGCGACGATCTCTTCTCTCGTGGCGATGGTCGGAATGAATGCCTTGGTCTGGGCGATGGACTACGAGAGAGAAATCTTTCTTGCTTCGCTGATCATTTCCCTATCGTTGGTAACCTCTACGTGGGCGTCCTATGAGGAAGCTATCCTCCGGGCCGTGGAGCGGTCGGAGTTCATCGCGGTGACCTATGTAGTGGAAAACGTGATCCGAGTTTCGATCTGCACGTTCCTGGTCTTGACGGAGCACGGGATCGTGAGCCTTTTTTGCGCAATACTCGGTACGCGGTTTTTCGCTTTCTGCCTGATGTCTTTCTTTTACATCAGGGCCGTGGGAAAACCGAGATGGGAATTCAGGCCCGAAATATGGCGACTGATGACACAACAGGCTCCTACGTTCGCCAGTATTGCGCTGTTTTCGACCATCCACCTCAGTATAGACCAGATCATCTTGTCCAAGTTGCGAAGTGTAGACTCGGTGGGCATATACAGCGCTGCGGACAGACTCCTGGATATCTGCAAAACCTTTCCCATGGCGTTCGCAGCGGCGTTGTTGCCGCTCTTCGCGAGGGAATTCGTCCAAGGACTACCGAACCTCAGACAGCTTGTCGTCACTGCAACCAGGTACCTCTTTCTCGGGACGCTGCCGGTGGTAGTAGGAACCGTTGTCCTGGGCGACCAGATCATAACTCTCATCTATGGCCAGCGATTTGACGCGGTGATTCCCGTGTTGAGGTTACACATTGTCTCGCTCGTGCCGTTCAGTCTCGTGTACATTCTCGCCTATGTGTTGATCGCGACGGATAATCAACGAATCGATTTAAGCATCAACGCCGTCGCGGTCGGAGTGAATATCGCTCTGTGTTTTCTGTTCATACCGCGTCTCGCAGAAATGGGGGCGGTGTTGGCTACTCTGGTCACTATCGTCATGTTCAATCAGCTTCAATATTGGTACATCAAGCATTATTTGTTCTCGCTGCCTTTTTTAAAAATGATGGCAAAGGCCCTCCTGGCCGCGGGGGGGATGGCGATTATTACCTATTCTCTACGTGGACTGAACCTCTTTGCCAATGTCGCGGTTTCCGCGGGCGCCTACTTCCTCCTGGTGTTCCTGCTGAAGGCGTTCTCGCCGGAAGAGATTGGATTCCTAAAAGGTTTGCTGAGAACACGTCGGAACCAGGGCGGAACATGAGAGGTTTCCTGAAATACCTGCTTTCGAACGTGCCGGCTCCGGTCGCGGAGTGGGCTAAACTTGCGTACGATTGCATACCGCCATCTGTCAGATATGGCAAACCCTACCGGGAGGCCGTTGCCCTTTTCAAGGAAAGCGATTGGTGGGACCGAAAGACCCTCGTGGCATACCAGGAACAGCTTCTCCGTGATGTTATTCATCATTGTTATGCTCGTGTTCCGTATTACCGAGAGGTGTTTGACCAGTGGGAGGTGAAGCCTGACGATATCACCAGAGTGGACGACTTGAAGAAACTCCCGTTCCTGACCAAAGAGATAGTGCGAAAACGCAAGGACGATCTTCGCGCACGCGACGTGTCCCCTCTGAACCTGGAGTGGGACAAGACAAGCGGCACAACCGGCGCCCCGCTGGATTTCCAGATAGACCTTGGCACGAGAGCCATGGAAAGGGCCTTGGCTCTACGACAACTTCTCTGGCTCGGGTACGAGAAAGATGACATTATCGCGGAGATCAAGGAAGACTCCTTTGCCGACGCGGAACGAGTATGGCGGTATTTCCCCGGCACGCGGCACTTGCGGTTCGCCTTTTTCAGCGTGGATGACGAGAAGCTGGATAGAATCGTCCAGGCCCTGAAGCAGTTTCGGCCCTCATTTATCAAGGCGTTCCCATCTTCGCTGTACATTCTCGCGCGGTGGATGGAAAGAAATAAGCGGTCGATCGGGCCCATAAAATACGTGATCACGTCCTCTGAGAATCTGTACCCTTCAATAAAAGACCAGGCCGAACGCACGTTCCGCGCGCGAGTCATCGACCATTACGGTCAGAACGAGCAGGTAGCTCACGCATTCCAGTGCGCCGAAGCAAATGGCTATCACGTGCAGACCGAACAATGCGTGATGGAACTCGTCCCCGTAAGAGGCGGGGAATGCGAAATCGTCGGCACCTCACTCCGAAACCTGGGAATGCCGTTCATCCGGTACAAGACCGGGGACCTGGCGGCGCCCGGTGACGCTCTCTGCCCTTGCGGAAGGGAGCATCCGGTAATATCTCAGATCAAAGGCCGAGAGGGCGACATCATTGTCACCCCGGAACGGCGGATCATCGCTCCCGTGGCAATGGATTATGCTTTCTATCACCTCGAGGAGATACGCGAAGCGCAGATAATCCAGGAGGACATCAATACGCTAAGGATCAAGATCGTGTCATGGGAGAATCTGTCCGAAACCACGAGAGAAGCGTTAACGAAGCAAGTTCATTCGTATCTTCAGTCGCCGACTATGCGCGTCATCCTCGAGGAGGTAGACGAGATACCCAGGACCCGGCGCGGCAAGAAGCCATTCATTATTTCCCGGATCAACGTTGATGAGTACATATGAGCACGTTGGGAAGGTTACGTTGAGATTACCCTATCCACCAAAAACAGGAAATTCCGTCATCCCGGCGAATCCCGGATCGGAGTCCGGGGCAGACGCCGGGGTCCGGTCCCGCGATACGCGGGACTGCTTCAGCAGGAATGACG
>Ga0233422_10001089_pt1 | contig 12472 bp, 8 predicted proteins | sample Watercolumn_Mata_2_FD_182724 | JGI IMG/M metagenome (GOLD analysis project Ga0233422, IMG submission 182724) | Freshwater microbial communities from Lake Matano, South Sulawesi, Indonesia - Watercolumn_Matano_2014_110_MG | ecosystem: Environmental > Aquatic > Freshwater > Lake | place...
CAGCGCGTAGTTGCGTAATCTGCGCCTGCGAGTTCGCGCGGTCGCCTTCGAGTCCTTTGATCGTCGCCGCCGCGGTCGCCGCGCCTGCCGTGAATTTTGCCACATCGGCGGCGAGGTTTTTCTGCTGCGCGTGCGCGCCTTCCAACTCGGCGCGCAGCTTGTCAAGTTCGGCATCGCGCGCTTGGAGGTCAGCGCGTAGTTGCGTAATCTGCGCCTGCGAGTTCGCGCGGTCGCCTTCGAGTCCTTTGATCGTCGCCGCCGCGGTCGCCGCGCCTGCCGTGAATTTTGCCACATCGGCGGCGAGGTTTTTCTGCTGGGCGTGCGCCCCCTCCAGCTCGGCGCGCAACTTGCCAAGTTCGGCATCCCGCGCCTGGACATCCACCTGGCACGCGGCGAAACGCTTTTGTGCGGCATCCATGTCGCCCGCGAGCTGGCTGGCGCGCGCCTTGGCTGTGTCGAGTTCTTTTTCGAGCGCCTTTCGCGCGTCTGCGCAGGCGTTCACGTCGGCTTCAAGTTTCTCGATCTGCGCTTTCGAGTCGCTCAATTTGACATCCCGCGCGCGGAGCATTATCTCCGAACGCTCGATTCTTTGAAGAATGCGTCGGCGAAAGAAAAAAATCTCCAAGAGCCACTCGACCAGCACGCCAATCAGGAATGCTACCAATAGCCAGATGAACACGTTTTGCATTGCTTCCTCCTCGAAGTGAGTGAATGGGGTAACCTTGTTTCAAGTATAGCACAAAACACGCGGCACAACAAGCCAGACAATTTAAGATAAGAACTACAGCTATTTCTGGCGATTTTTGCGTCAGCTGTCCCGCAAGCAGTCGCCAAGCACGCTCCGGAAACGGGCTGTGGCGGCGTCTGGCAGACCGGCGCAATCGTTTTTGACCAGAAAAACCGCACGATTTGCTTATCTTAAATTGTCTGACAACAAGCACTTGACGTTGTGATATCGCGCCAAACATGGTATAATTGGAACATAAGACAAGGGCGAGGGAGGTAGATCAGTGGGGGTTAATGTCGTGAGTGTTGATGCGCCAACTTTACTCTTGATTTGCGGCTTGCTCACCATCGGCATTGTTCTGGCAGCCTTTGCGCTCGCCTGGCTCTACCTGGCTTGGCGTTCCGCCAGCCGACGGCATCAGCGCGCCCGCACGGAAAGCGAAACACTGCGCCAGGAGCAGGAAATGGCGCGCGCCGCGTACGCGCACGACCTGCAAGCCAAGCAGGCGGAGTTGACCGCGCTGCACGCGTAATTCAACACGGCGAAGGAGGATTTGACCCGGACGCAATCGGAATTGCAGGCGAGCAGCCAAAGTGCGACGCTTTTGCAGAATCGAGCCCAAGTCCTGGAACGCGATCTGCAGGGACTGCAGACGCGCACCGCGAACGCGGACCGCACGATCGCGGAGCAAAAACTGGAGCTCGCGGATCTGACGAATCAACTCGAACAGGTCGAAATGCAGCGGACTGAAATCGGCGCGCTGGAGTCGCGCTTGCAGACCGCTCACGGTGCAATCGCCAGTCTTACGGATGAATTAGCTCAGGTGAAAGAACAAGCCGCGCAGGCGCACGCGCAAGCCGTGCAGGCGAGTGAACAACTCGCGCGGGCGGACGCGCAAGCCGCGCAGGCGAGCGAACAGCTTGCCCAGGCAAACGCGCAAGCCGCGCACGCAGCCGCCCTGATCACACAGAAAGAAGCGGATCAATCTCTGCACGCGGAGGTGAGTCGTCTGCGCGGCGAGATCCAAGAGGATCAGACCCAGGTTGCCGATTTGACCAGCCGGTTGAATCAGGCGCGGCAGCGGGCTGACCGCCTGGTGAGTGACCTCGAAGAGCAAAAGATGTTGGTCGCCGAACTGACGCATCGGATCCACGACGCGCAGCGGCAAACCGACGAGTTGGCTGCGCTGCGAACCCAGGTTGCGCAAGACCAGGTCGCGCTGAGTGATCTGACGAATCAGTTGACGCAGGTGCGCGCCCAGGCGGAGCGGCTACCCGCGCTGGAAGCGCAAAGCGCCAGGCACCAGACGCGCATCGTGGATTTGAAAAGCCAACTTGCCGCGGCGCGCAAGAAAACGGCGCCGCTGGCGCAGCTGCGGACGCGTGTGGAGAAAAATCGCGCGCTGATCGCCGACTTGAAAAAACAGGTCCGGCTGGGCAAGCAGCAGAGCAAGACGCTCCAGAGGCAGTCGCAGAAGCAAGAAGCGGTTATCGTGGAATTGACGGCGAGACTCAGCCGGATCAGGCAGCAAGCCACGGAGAAATTGGAACTCGTCAAAGGGATCGGTCCAAAGTACGCCGCGCGCTTGCGCGCCGGCGGCATCGTCACACTCAGCGCGCTGGCAAACACGAGTGTGCCGCAGTTGCAGGAAATCATCCAACCGCGCCGCTGGCAGAAGCCCGCGTTTGACAAGTGGATTCAGCAAGCACAACGGTTGAGCCGACAAAAAAAGATAAAGGCGGAAGAGTAAACCGCCTCACCCGCCTATTCTTTTCATCCCTCATTCCGCGCAGCGGGTCTTCCTTCCGCCATCACCGTCATTGCCTCGTTGAGGTGTTCCCGCCACTTGGGATCGCCGTCGAAGCTCAGCCAGGCGCGCTCGCGCGTGGCGCGCACGCGGTCTTTGAACCGCGCCTGCAGACGCGCTGCCAATGCAGCGTCCACGCGCCCAAATTTGATCATGATCCGGCCCTCTTCGACGATGATGGAAGCGATCCGCGCCTGCTGCGCTGCGACTTTGAGATGCAGCAGATAGAGCAGGTTCTCGATTGGCTCCGGCGGCTTGCCGAACCGGTCCGCCAACTCTTGGGCGATCTCCTCGATCTGTGCGTGCGTTGTAATGTCCGCCAACCGCCGATACAACCGCAGCCGCAAGCCTGAATCGGGCACGTATTCTTCAGGAATTTGCGCGCGCACTGGTAAATCAATCAACGGTGCGTACCCCAAACCTGGCTTTGCCTTCTCACTTCTCTTGTCACCCGTCACCTGTCCCTTTTTGCTCTCGACCGCGCTTGCCAGCAGCCGGCAGTATAGATCGAAACCCACCGCCGCGATGTGACCCGACTGCCGCGCGCCGAGAATTTCGCCCGCGCCGCGAATTTCGAGATCGCGCATCGCAATCTGGAACCCTGCGCCCAGTTCGCTCGCTTCGGCGATGGATTGCAGGCGGTCGTGCGCTTCCGCGCTGAGAGGGTGATGCTTCTCATACAGAAAATATGCATACGCGCGCGCCGCGCTCCGCCCCACGCGCCCGCGCAATTGGTACAACTGCGCCAGCCCGAACTTGTCCGCGTGCGCGACGACGAGCGTGTTGGCATTGGGAATGTCAATCCCGCTCTCGATGATCGTCGTGCAAACCAGCACGTCGTACCGACCCGCTGCAAAGTCCGCCATCACCGCTTCGAGTACCGCTTCGTCCATTTGCCCGTGACCGACCGCGATGTTCGCTTCCGGGACGAGTTTGCGCAGTTGATCGGCAATGATCTGAATACCACGCACGCGATTGTGCACGTAAAACACCTGTCCGCCGCGATCCATTTCGCGCAGGATCGCGTCGCGCACGAGCCGCTCGTCGTACTCGGCGACGTACGTGCGAATCGGCAGGCGGTCTTCCGGCGGCGTCTCGATCGTGGACATGTCGCGCGCGCCCGCCAGCGACAGGTAGAGCGTGCGCGGAATCGGCGTCGCGGTCAGCGTCAAGACGTCTACCTGCTGGCGCAGCTGTTTCAGCTTCTCCTTGTGGACGACGCCGAAACGCTGCTCTTCGTCAATAATGAGCAGACCCAGGTCTTTGAACTGCACATCGTCGGAAAGCAAGCGATGCGTCCCGATCACAATGTCCACCGTGCCGGCGTGGATTTTCTCGACCAGGTCGCGCTGTACTTTGTCGGAGCGGAAGCGCGAGAGCATTTCGACCGTCAGCGGAAATGGTGCGAGGCGCTCGCTGAAGGTGTTATGGTGCTGCTGCGCCAGCACCGTCGTCGGCACGAGGATCGCGACTTGCTTGCCGTCGTTCGCGGCTTTGAATGCCGCGCGCAGCGCGACCTCGGTCTTGCCGTAGCCGACATCGCCGACGATCAGACGATCCATCGGGCGCGCGCGCTCCATATCCGATTTCACTTCGTCAATCGCGCGCAGTTGATCTTCCGTCTCGATGTATGCGAACGACGCTTCGAGCTCGGTCTGCCACTGATTGTCGGGCGCGAACGCGTGCCCCGAGACGACCTCGCGCGCGGCGTACAGTTCGAGCAACTCGTCCGCGATGTCTTCAACCGCCTTGCGCGTGCGCTCTTTGACTTGCGCCCATTCCGCCGTGCCCAACCGGCTGAGGGTCGGGGCGTGTCCGCCTGGCGCAACGTAACGACTCAGCCGATCGATTTGATGCACCGGCACGTAGAGCGTATCTCCGCGCTGGTATTCGATCTGCAGGAACTCGCGTTCGGGCCCGTGCAGTGCGATGCGCGTCAAGCCGCGAAAGATGCCGACGCCGTGGTCAATGTGGACGATGTAATCGCCGATCGCGAGATCGGAGAAGAACGCCTCGGGCGACGCGGCTCTGGTTTTGGCGACGCGCCGGGGCTTGGGGCGTGACCAGCCGAAAAGTTCCGCATCGGTTAAGAGTTCAAGGTTCAAAGTTGAAGGTTCAAGGGTTGACGTTGAACTTTGAACCTCCAACTTGAAACCTTCCGAGAGCGCGCCCTGCACCAACACGATGTGCTTCGGCTCTGGCGCTCTGGCGATGTGGTCAACGGGCTTGACGTAGAACTCGCGCTCACGCAAAAGCTCCGACAAGCGCGCGGCTTGGCGCGTCACGATGACGATGCGCGCGCCCTGGTCGCGCTGCTTGAACAACTCGTCCAGCACCTTGCGGAGTTGCCCGCCGTAGCGCGGTCCCGGCGTGAACGGCAAGCGCAGCGTTTCACCCGGCGTTGCGTAGTCGAGCAGCAAGCGTTTGCGCGACAGCATTCGCTCGCGCAGCGCGTGCCAGGCCAGATATGGCAGCGCGACGTTCGGCGGCAGTTCGCGCCGCGCTTCTAGGTCGCCGCGCACATCTTCGGCTTGAAATTCCAGCGCCTGCGCGTTTGCTTCGACCTCGCTCCAATCTTCGACGACGAGCAAGCCCTGCTCTGGCAGGTAGTCAATCAGCGATGCTGGCGTCGGGTACAAGTAGGGCAGGTAGAATTCGATGCCGTGAAACCGTCTGCCTGCTTCCAGCGCTTCGTGGTCGCGCTTGAACCCTGATTCTGCAATCGGATGACACGCCGCCAAATTCCACGCGGCGATTCTTCCAACCGCGTCGCGTCCGCGCCCCGGCAGTGCTTCACTGGCTGGCGCGATCATCACGGCGGCGAGTTCCTGGGCGGAGCGCTGCGTCGCCGGATCGAACGCGCGCAGCGAATCCATCTCGTCGCCGACGAACTCGATTCGGACAGGCTGGGGATGGGCAGGCACCCACACATCGAGGATGCCGCCGCGCCGACTGAACGCGCCCGGCATTTCGACGACCGCTTGGTATTCGTAGCCGAGTGCGACCAGCGCCGTCAGGAGTTCGGTCAAGTTCACGTGGTCGCCGCGGCGCAGCGCGCGCATCCCCGCGGCGAAATCGGCGGGCGGCGTCGTTTTCTGCATCACCGCGCGGATCGCCGCGACGATGATCGGCGCGGGGGCGTCGGAGGGGGGAGTGTTCAGTTGACCGCCCCGACCACCTAGGGCAGCCAGCGCGGACAAGCGCGCGGCAATCGTTGGCGCGCTCCACGGGATGCGCTCGTAAAACAGCGGATCCGGTTCGGGAAAATCGAACACACTCGCCGCGTGCGGCGACCACGCGTTGAGTTCGCTCGCGATTTGCTTGGCGCGCTCGCTGCGCGCCGTCAGCACGACGATCGGCGTGGACAGCGCGCGCGCCAACGCGGCGAGCATCGGCGGGCGCGCCGATTCGATCACATCAGCCGTCGTCGTCGCGTGCCCGCGCAGCTCGTCAGTCAAATGCTTGAATGTGTCGAGCGATTCGATTAAGGGGAGGAGGCCGGATAAGTTCATCTCAAGGCAAAAGGCGAAAGCAAAAAGTCAAAAGTTGCCCAGAACCAAAACTCACTTTTGGCTTTTGCCTTTTTACTCTTTAGTTGAAGCGATTCATCGCCGCGTCGATTCCATTCGCCACCCACGCCTCAATCGCCTCGACCGCGCGCGCGAAGGTGTCGTCCATCACTGCGCGCTCGGCAGGATCGAAACTGCCAAGCACGTGATCAATATCGTCGTCGGGATTCGGGCGGCTAATGCCAACGCGCAGGCGCGGAAAATCGGACGTCCCGACGCGCGCGATGATGGATTCCATGCCGTGGTGCCCGCCCGCGCTGCCCTTGGGGCGCAGGCGCATTTTGCCCAGCGGCAGATCGAGGTCGTCGTAGACGATCAGCAAATCGGCGGGAGCAATTTTGTAGAACGCGAACATTCTACCGACCGCCTCGCCGCAGGCGTTCATGTACGTCTGCGGCTTGGCAATCATCACGCGCACAGCGCCGAGAGTATCTTCGGCGATTTCCGCGTTGAAGCGTTTGCGCGCAAAGCGGAGCGCGTGTGCGCGCGCGAGGCGCTCGGCGAGCATAAAGCCGACGTTGTGGCGACTACGCGCATAGCGCGTCCCAGGATTACCGAGACCGACGATCAGTTTGATCCGGGTCGGCGCGGTTGCCGCGCCGTGACGCATAAGCCAGCGTAAAGAAGGCATTTTTCGGTTTGCAATTATCAAGTGTCTGTCAGTTCCAGATTCATCGCTTGCCAAGCGATAGCCGCAAAACTCGCAGCATTTAAGTTTACCACGACTTTGCAAATCTGGCAAACAGGGGAAAAAACATTCAGATTGACACGGTTGCGCAGCGTGCTATAATGGCGACACTGTTTTCACAGGAGGCATCAACTCCGTGTCGGCAAAAGATTTTCTGAAAAAACTATCCGAAGCGCATGGCGTCTCGGGCTATGAACACGCGATCCGGGAAATGGTGATCGCCGAATTCAAGCCCTACGCCGACGAAATCTCGGTCACGCCGATGGGCAGCGTCGTCGCGCTCAAACGCGGCGCGGGTCCTTCAACCCTTCGACATGCTCAGGGCGGGCTTTCGCCCAGGATAGGCAAAGTGCTGATCGAAGGGCATATGGATGAGATCGGCTTGATGGTGACGGACATCGAAAAAGGGTTCCTGCGCTTCACCCAAGTCGGCGGGTTCGACGTGCGCGTTTTGCTGTCGCAGGAAGTGGTCGTGCATGGCAAACAAGAACTGCGGGGCATCGTCGGCGCGCGCCCGCCGCACGTCCTCACGGCTGCCGAGCGCGAGCAGGTGATCCCGATGAGCGACCTCTGGATTGACGTCGGCTTGCCCGAAGCGCGCGTGCGCGAACTGGTCCAGGTCGGCGATCTCGTCACCTACGCACGGGAGATGGTCGAACTGAAGAACAATCTCGTCGCGGGCAAATCGTTCGACGACCGCGCGGCGGTCGTCTGCGTCGCGGAAGCGTTAAAGTCTCTCGCGACGATGAAGCACGCGTGGGATGTGTACGCGGTGGCGAACGTGCAGGAAGAAGTCGGCTTGAAAGGCGCGCAGACCTCGGCATTCCAGATCAATCCCGATGTCGCGATCGCGATTGACGTTAGCCATGCCGATCAACCCAACACCCTTGAGATTGGAAGCGTGCCGCTTGGCAGCGGCATGGGCATCGCGGTCGGTCCGAATATTCATCCACTCGTCCAGGAAAAGCTGACGGAGGTGGCGAAAGCCAACGAGATATCGTTCCAAATCCTCGCGGAAGCGGGCGCGACCGGCACGGATGCATGGACGATGCAGGTGGTCCGCGAAGGCATTCCAACAGGACTGATTGATATTCCGCTGCGCTATATGCACACATCAGTCGAAACGATTAGTATCACCGATGTTGAGCGGATCGGGCGCCTGCTCGCGCTCTTCTGCGCGTCGCTTGACGACAAGTTCATGCGGCAGTTGCGCGGCGAGGCGGAGGAAGCGAAACCTACGAAACGCGCAACCCGACGAAAGGCGAAGGGCAAAAGACGATCGTAGACCTTCGTCGTTCGTCGTTGCCCCTTGGTCACGAATTTGAGGAAACGATGCTCCTAGAAAAACTCTCCAACGCGCGCGGCGTCTCGGGAAACGAAGCCGAGGTACGCGAGATTCTAATCCAGGCGGTGAAAGATCATGTGGACGAATACCGCGTGGATACCCTCGGTAACCTCATCGCGCACAGAAAGGCAACCGGCGCGCGCCAGCGCACACCGCTGCGCGTGATGCTCGCCGCGCATATGGACGAAGTCGGGTTGATGATCGTGCATCACGAGACGAACGGACATCTGCGCTTTGACAAGGTCGGCGGGATTGACGACCGCGTGCTGTTGAGCAAAACAGTGTTGATCGGCAAGGACAAGATCCCAGGCGTCATCGGCGCCAAGCCCATCCACCTGCTCAAGCCAAGCGAACGTCAACAGGTGATGGATTTGGAGACGATGACGATTGACGTCGGCGCGAAAACGAAAGAGGAAGCGCAGGGCTTGGTCAAAGTCGGCGACTATGCAACGTTCGCGACCGAGTTCAGCGCGGTCGGCGGCGATTGTGTGAAAGGTAAGGCGCTCGACGATCGCGTGGGGTGCGCCGCGCTCGTCGAAATCCTGGAACACGATTATCCGTTCGACGTGTACGGCGTCTTCACCACGCAGGAAGAGGTCGGCTCGCGCGGCGCGCGCGTCGCGGCGTATGCGATTGAGCCGATGTACGCGTTTGCGCTGGAAGGCACCGTGTGCGACGATTCGCCGAAGAAAAAAGATGTTTCGCCTGTGACGCGCGTCGGTAGTGGTCCCGCGATTTCATTCGCGGACACCTCGCTCTTGTCGGATCGGCGGCTGGTGAATCTACTGGTCGAAACTGCCGAGGAAAATCGGATCCCATACCAATTCAAGCAGGCGGTGGCGGGCGGCACCGACGCGGGACGCATTACGCTCGTCAAAGAAGGGGTGCCTTCGGTCGCGGTTGCGGTGCCGACGCGCTACATTCACTCGCCCGTCAGTTTGTTGAGCAAACGCGATCTCGACCACCTGGTCGCGCTGATGACGAAGGCATTGCCCAAGTTGGCGAAAGGACTGCCCGAGAATTAAAGTTACGCAACACGCAACACGAATCACGTGTTCCGCATTGCGTATTCCGTGATCATCTGAGGTGTAACATGGCTACCGCAAAAAAGACGACTCATTTTCCATTGATGGATAATGGCGATCCGCAGTCAAATGGATTGCACCCATTGAAAGCGCTGACCAAGCGGATCACCGAGGCGTACGGACCTTCGGGCTCTGAGCAAGTCGTGCGCGATCTCATCCGCGACGAGATCAAGGGATTTGCCGACGAAGTGCGCGTGGACGCGCTCGGCAATTTGATCGCGCGCAAAAAAGGGACGGGACCGACGCCGCGCAAAAAAGTGATGCTCGCCGCGCATATGGACGAGATCGGCGTCATCATCACGCACATTGACGAAAAAGGATTCGCGCGCTTTGCGCCGATTGGCGGCGTGTACCCGCTGACGCTCTTTGGGCAACGCTGTCGCTTTGCGAATGGCGTCGTCGGCGTGTTCGGGCGCGAGGTAAAAGATTCGACCGTGACCGAAGTGACGCTGAGCAAATTGTTCATTGACCTCGGCGCGACAAGCAAAGAGGACGCGCGCGTCGGCGTCGGCGATCCCGCGGGGTTCTGGCGCGATTTTTCCGATCTCGGCAATCGTATCGTCTCCAAAGCGATGGACGACCGCATCGGCTGTGTCGTGCTGATCGAAGTGCTGCGGCAGTTGAAGAAATCGCCGCACGATGTCTATTTCGTTTTCACCGTGCAGGAAGAAGTCGGCTTGCGCGGCGCGACGACCTCGGCGTATGGCGTGCAGCCCGATCTCGCGATTGCGGTGGACGTGACCGGCACCGGCGATACGCCGGAAGCGAACACGATGGCGGTGCAACTTGGCAAAGGTCCTGCAATCAAGGTGAAGGACGCGGGGATGTTGGCGCACCCGGCGGTGAAAGCCCTGCTCGCCGAAACCGCGCGCGAGGCGAAAATTCCATACCAATTCGAGGTGCTCACGGGCGGTACGACGGACGCGATGGCGATGCAGACGACGCGCGAGGGTGTGCCGGCGGGCTGTCTCTCCGTTCCAACGCGCTACGTTCACACGCCATCTGAGATGATTGATTTCAACGATTTGCAGAACGCGATCAAGTTGCTGGTCGCGGTGTTGGGGAAGCCGATCAAGTTGGATTAGTTGGATCGTTGGTTAGTTGGATGGTTGGATAGTTAGTTCGATAGAGAACGCCCGCTGGTCGTACCGCGTATGCGGCAAGGTGAGCGGGCGTTTTGTATTTGTCCTCTAATCGAACACTCACAGATCCTATTGGATCACAAGATGGTATTGACTGCTGGCGCGGCAATTGGTGCTACGGTTTTCAACATGCCCACGATGAAACGGGCATAGGGAGCAACGCGTGTAACCCACTCGCGGTCAGCGTCAAATTCGTAAACGCCGATGCTTTTGTCTTTCTCTTCGTGGATAGGATGAGGACAACCTTCGGCTTCGCACCACAGGCGTATTTGGTATCGCTTGGAGAACAGCTTCTTTTTCCAATCTGGGTCTGTTGGCTTCCAAGTGAACAGGCGAGGACCTTCTTTGGCTTCATTCGCCATTGCTTTCATCAACGCCATCACGTAATAGTTAACGCGATCCGAAAGTTCAACGATATCCGCGCGGACAAGTTTCGTTTCGCTCCGTACAAGTTACTTGATCTCTTTGCCAACTCGTTCGACCGCTGCCTGGACGCTAACCAGTTCCGCGCGTTCGTTTTCTTTTTCAAAACCAAATAACAGCGCGGTAATGTCTTGCGGGCGAAAGCAGGTTTGACAGACGACGGTCTGCTGTCCAAGTTCTTCAATCATGTGATGCAGAAAATCTATCGGGAAACGACCGTTACACCGAGTACTGTCCAATCGCGTTTGGCAAGGAACCATAAAGCGATAGCGCCCTTCCAACCCAGGCCAATTGTCAGAATCAGTTTTTGCAAGGATGATCCCACCAGACCTCTTTCAAACGCTGGTCGGGCAGGATGCCGTCCGTCTCCTGCGTCTTGCGATCCTCCAAGACAAAGCCAATCGCTTTGGTCAGCCATCCGGGTTGAAGCACCACATCGTTTTTCAATCGCTCGTCGTCGCCGTAATAGACAATATAGCCCAAATCGTGCAACAAGTAGGCAAGCGTCTGGGTCGCGATATTGTCCAAGCTAGAACGTGTACACACGTTGCCAAACGTTGCGTAGGGGATGCATGGTTCTTTCATTGCGAGAAGTTCGTCGCGCGCAACGCGCCAATAGTGATTGAACGGCATCCCCATCTGCTCGAGATTCTTTGCCGAGCCCGCAATCATCGTCTTGAGTTTTGCGATGCCGACTTTTTCGCCAGTCGCGGGATCGTCTACTAGACTGTCCACATCGTGAAAGCCGACGATCATCGAGCCAAAATCGCGCATCAGCACGGGCTTGTCAATGCGCGCGATGCGCCCGCCTGTTTTGCAGTGCGTCGAGACGATGATGACGCGCGCATCGTCGCCGACGCGCAGACGAATGAGCTTGAGCCAATCTTCCACCTGCGATGCTTGCACGCCTTTGCGCGGCTCCCACACAAGCAGGTAGATGGAGCGGCGGCTGAAAAAGAATTGGTGCGTGACGCGATAGACCTCTTGCCCGCCAAAATCCCACGCGTTGAGTTGAATCTCGACATCTTGCTTTTCTGGATGGGGCAAGCGCATCGCTTGAACATTGATTTTCACGCCGTGAGTTGTTGGCTCACCTTCACGCGGCTCCTGCCCTGTCATTGCTTTCAGCAAAGTTGTCTTGCCAACGCCACCTTCGCCCACAAAGACAAGTTTTGCTTCATATAGTACTTCAGGATTTTTCAGACTACGAAGGTAAGCGCGTAAAGCAGACAATCCTTGCCTATATGTACTTTGTAACGCAGGGTCAAGTGGGTTACCATCAAGATCAAGTACCTGGAGTTTGTCCAGTAGAGAGAAAGAGATTGGCAATGTCACCAGTCGATTCTCTCTGACATGCAGTTCCTGCAAGTTAGTGAGATTGCCAATGTCATCTGGAAGCGTTGTCAATTTATTCCCAATGAGGCGAAGCGAGCGCAAGTTGGTGAGATTAGTAATGGACTTGGGTAGTACCGTCAATTCGTTAAATGTGAGGTCAATGCTTTGCAGGTTGGTAAGCCCCCCGATTCCATCGGGAAGGTCAATTAAGCGTCTGCTTGGCAAACTCAACGTCGTCCATTTTTCACGCGCGGCTTTTTCAATGATCGCGGGCAATTCTTCGCGGGTCAGTGGTTTCGGTATTATGACCGATGTTGCGGTTGGTAGGTTGGCTTTGTTCCAGTGTTTTCA
>Ga0233422_10001090_pt1 | contig 12460 bp, 9 predicted proteins | sample Watercolumn_Mata_2_FD_182724 | JGI IMG/M metagenome (GOLD analysis project Ga0233422, IMG submission 182724) | Freshwater microbial communities from Lake Matano, South Sulawesi, Indonesia - Watercolumn_Matano_2014_110_MG | ecosystem: Environmental > Aquatic > Freshwater > Lake | place...
TCCCAGGATCGTACTTATTGATATGCACCGATGTCTTATACTTTCCGCTCGGCAGTCGTGTTACATACATTCTGCCCTGAGCGCCGGTAATCAGTGGATGCGCGATTGTATAATCAGTCGCGCCTTCGCCCATGTGCTCGGTCGGAGATACAACTTCCCAGTCCTTCTTGCCAAGAATCAAGTTCTTGATTTCATTCATCCATGCCGTCTTGGGCTTCTTCGGCGCTTCCGGTTCGCCCTCTTCTCGACGCTTGATCTCCTGCTCTGCACGCCTAGCTACTTTCTGCCATTCAGCCAGTTGCTTCAATCCAGCTTCGTGTTCAACCGCATTGAACGGCTCAAGATCATTACGCAAAGCATCATTCTTGGCTGTGGCCACCTCATCCAGCGCAAACTTCATTGCGGCAGCTTTGCCTTCGTGTCTGCTGCCCCTGGATAGTTTGTCACCACGATGAAGTACAACGCCCCATATATCCTTCGTCGGATGCAGTCGATACATAGATGCGCCAATCCTGGACTCGTCGTCCCAATACTGCCGAGTCGATTCCAATTCCTCGCGCGCGTTCTTTATATATGTATTCTGCTGCGCAGGGGTCAAAGCCGAAATTGTGATTGGCTTCTTGGTGATTTCTGGCTCTGGCTTCTTGCCTTCCTCATGCTCCTTGATCTGTTCCTTAATCAGCTTCACGGCTGCCGCCGTAGTCCCCTTGACCTCCGGGGTTTCTTTTGGCTCACTCGGCTTGACCGCCGGCTTGTCTTTTTTCTTCGTGACTCCGGGCAATCCAAAGAACTCTCGCCAAGTCGTAGCGCCCTGAGTCAATTGACCAATCACGTCCGACATTGCTCCCGGACGCAACTTCATTCCATACCTGATCTGTACTTCCTCGTCGCCCCTGAAGACGACAATCGTATCTCCGATATACCTGAATCCATCATCGACACGCTCGAACGCAATCAACTTCCCGCCATGCTCATTGGATACGACTTCTCCAATGTCAATCCCAGCGAACGCTCCACCAACAGCAACTCCAGTTTCCTTCGATTGTGCTTCCTTGGTCGTCTGTTTCGTAACGCCAAAAAACTGTTTCCAGGTCTGTGCGCTGCCGGTCAGTTGTTCGATGAAAAATGCAATACTGAGCAATGTTCTTCCGCCCGGATTGAACTGCTTTTCTTTGCCTCTGAATGTCAGTTTAATCGGATCGCCCTGATACCGGAATCCACCTGGAACAACCTCGAATGCGATCCGTCTGCCCTCGAATTCACGCTCAAGAATTTGTCCGGGCTGCAACTTGATTGTCTTGAACTTGCTGGTCGGTTCTTCCGGGGCCGCTTGTCGCGGCACAGTCGGAGATGGCGGCACAAGTGGCTTGGCAGCTAGCTTCCCAGTAGACGTCCTGACGTACTGTCTGCCAGTGCTGGAGACGTAATCAGTAGGTTGTTTAGCAAGCCATTCTTCCCAACCGGATTCGTTCTCGGCCTTTGCCAATTCCCCACAGTCCATTACTGGACCAAGGATACTTCGCAATACCCCAAATCCGCCCTTGGAAAGAAAGTCCATGCTACGCCCCGATTACAATCCGAACACTCTTCTCGACCTTCGCTAACTTAGTGTAGTAGTTTTTATCTTCCGACAGGTGATCCAATGCGATTTGCTTCGCTTCTTTCGGATCGTCTGTATGTTCACGTTCTATCTCGATGCCAACCTTCAACTCTTCCGGGTCTGCATCAGCCTCAGTGAACCTTTCCTTTTCGGACTCACCACCGGACAGCGCCTTTTCATGCTCCGCCCAATGCTCCTTGAGCCATGTCTGCGCCTTCTTCTTGTCGAACTTCGGCTTCGCAAACAGCAATGTTTGCGCTTCCATTGGCCCATCCTTGGTCTTTTTGCCGAAGACAGCCTCTACCCCATCAGTCAACTGCTTGGTTCTGAACGTCTTATCATCGAACTCATCCGGGTCAATCAGCCTATGCCGCCAGTGATTCTCTTTCTCATCCCAACCGCCCTTTACTACGTCACCAATTCTATAGGTAATCATTCGTTGGCCTCACATCTTGACTTACCATTGCACTGACAGACAATAGCACTAGAGCGCCACCGACAGTAAATGAATCCGCCCTTGCGCATCCAAGTGCCCATCGGCATGACCCTCACTGAATTCCCCCAAAGCCGTTGGCGCTCTTCTTTCAATCCGACACCAACTGCCACGCATCATTAAAGTGAGTCCCTTCTGGTGTGGACAAAAGTGTACATGCGCAGTTCATATGTGCCGGACCCACAGTCGGCCTCCAATCAGCTTTCTTGCGACCTACGTTCGTTCCATTCGCCTGCAACTCAGACAACTTGAATACCTTCGGCTTTCCAGTTTCGTCCAGAAACAACTTCCGGCATGTATTGCAAGCCTGCGGACTCGGCATCTTCGCAACCAGTGCGTCCTCACCATCGTACTTCTTGATCCAGTCAGCGATACCTTGCTCGTGCGCTGCTGTGATTTCGTTCTGCGCTACCAGTTTCCAGTTGCGATCCCAATCACCCGTGCGCCGACCTATCTTGCCAGCAATCTGAGACGCCGATTCGCGCCGAACCATTCCTTCCGCGATCTCTTCACGAATGATTTCGCGTTGAGCTTCGGCCGCATCTCCCGTCAACTCTACTTCTGGGTTGACATATCCTTGGGCCATCTTCACCACTTCTTCGTCGGCCCTTTGTACCATTCCACCGACGTACTCTGCGGCTCGTTTGCGAGCATACTCAATGGCAGTCTTCTGTACTTCCGTCAGTGGCACCAATCGCGCCAGCCTGCGCATCTCCGACAGAGACAACGAGTTCATCTCGGTTATCCCCTCGGCAGCCATATTGGCCCGAATGCGTCCGAACACATATGCATCTTTGATTGGATCGATGTTCGCCGCTGCCTCATTAGAAAGCAGCCCGGCGCTCACGAGATCCGCAATGTCTGTCCTGCTCAGTCCGAGAGTCTTCGCCCCGTAAGTCTGTATTCCAACCAGAATGACGGTCCTGGTTGCCAGGGCGCGCAGTTCTTCCAGATCATTTTTGTTCAGCATTCCGTCGCTCCAGAATGCTACGCAATCTTTCGAGCCCTTCTTCGTTCAGTGCCACGGCCGCTACCGGCTTGCCGCTTCCATCCTTCTTCTCTAGTTCTAGATACATTGATCCATCATCAGCTTCCTTGACAATGCCAACAACATATCGGCCAGTCTTGGAGTTGCGAATCCTGATCTTCTTGCCGTCTTTTTCAGAGTAGACATTCACTCCCTTGGTAGGCCCAAAGGCAGTCTTGATCTTCTGTGCTATCTCTTCGCGCTGCTTGGGTGGATGCTTCTCAAGACGCTTCTTGCGCGCCAGTTCGCGCTTCTCGCGCTCGGACATATTGCGCTTCGCCTCTCGACGCATCTCTTGTTCTTGCAATTCGACGAGCTTCTCGCGGCTGACGTAGTGCCTGCTGCGTCCCGATTCCTGGATGATTATCCCGCCGCGCTCGCCTATCTTTACGATCTCCGGCATGGATTAACTCGCTTGTTCTTTGAGCTTCGCTTCGATCCGCCTGAACACTTCAGATATCTTCTCAGTCGGTTTCTCAGATGTTTCCTTTACCAGCGCATTCATCGCCGGGATCTCAGATTCATCCTCGTGACTTAACGACTTCTCTTCACTTACGGCCTCTTCAAGATTGCCTTCAGCCGACTCTCCTTCCCCGATTACTGGCCCGGACTCGCCCCTTTCCCCAGAGGGCTTTTCTGCCCCTTCCCCGGCCATGTCTACATTGGCTTTCTCCTCTTCTCCTGGAGGTGGCTGCTGCGCCTGAATCTGCTTCTGCGCTTCGGCCAACTGGTGAAGTTGAACGATGATTGGATTACACGGGATATCACCGGCTGGACCAAGATCCGACAGATCCTTCTCGGCGCGAAGTTCATTGGGCTTCAAGTACGTCTGCAACCGCATCTGGTCCAGTTGCGCTTGCTCCATCTCTGACAAGGTACTCAGCCCGAGGAATCGAATCTCGAAGTCTGGATTGATTCGCCAGATAATGTAGCGATTCAACCAGTATGAAATCGAACGTAGCAGTGGACGAAGGCCCTTGTCCTTGCCTGCTTTCAGTTTTGCCTCCGGCGATGTCTCAAACATAGGACTCGACCGACCGCCCTCCGGCTGATAGTAGAATCCAACTTCCGATGGCTCAATTTGGAAAAGTGAACAATTATGGACACACACCTGACTTGCAACATAGGTATGTGTTCTACTTGTTTCTAAGTTAAACACATCACCGACGAATCGTTCAGTCGATATATCTGTAATAGGCACACAGTAATATCCGTCCAAACTATAGCTCTTTGATCGCATCGGCGAGCAATCACCATTGGCAACCTTTTTATCCCGATTCGCCAATTGGCAACGAAGCAAATCGCCCTTCTCGCCCAACAACCATTTCGCTATTGAGTACAAACTCGTTCCATTGACTCGATATGACTGTAGCGATTTGTGTTTTTTATCTTGCCTTTTTGTTTCATAGACTCCCCCATAAACACCCTGCCTAAGCATCATGCTTTGAAATTCAGTGACGGCACGTTCGGACACAGATGAGTAACTCAATGATACAACATTGTTGCCTGTTACCCATACGGAACCATCACCAGCAATTGCCCCAGATAAAAACGCTTTCTGTATATTGCGTGGGGCATCCCATAGTTCATCAGGGATCTTAATGTCCACCGAACCGCCACCGAACATTTTCCTAAAAGCTCGACCATATACAGCCGAATTTATCTGGACAACTGCACCGTTGGTTTTTTCATACCTGACAACATTAGACTTGCATCCGATTCTCTCGGCAAATCTAATAGCTCGATTAATCAGTTCCGTTTCATTTATATTAAAACTATATGTGATCCGATAGTCGGTTGTTGATCCTTCTGCCATGAATAAACCAAGCACAAACGCACTTTCTTCGTCCAGATCGATGTATCTAGCAACGGTCTTTGCGTGATTGCCATTAGGCTTTATTGAGTCTTGCTCGATATTAAAATCTCCATATTTCGATACATCAATACGGCTACACGTTCCTTCATCGCTGGCAGGTTTCGGAACGACAAGAAAATCACCCACTGCTAAGTCTCGCGAACTTCTCCATTCTGGTTTCCCAAATATCCTCGGTGTGTGATTGACTGCACTAGAAGGTACAACCAAAAACGGATGTTCCGATGTCGCCTTAATTAACCGACCCCCTACTCGGATAGCATATATATCTTCATCAATCTCCTTGCGTTGAATGTTTGCAACGCTATCTGCTTTCCCATCAACCGCCAGTACCTTGTCACCGGGACATATATCCTCAATAGCCTTGTGTTGCCCATTTGCAAGCATTACCGGCGTTCCATCGACAAAACACAACAGTCTGAAGTTAGCATTCACCCATTCGGCAAACTGAATGTCGCTTGGACTTGCCCCAGTGAACGGAATCCACTTGAGATCCGCTCCCTGCCCGGCAGGATTGACCACCACAGTCCTGTGCGCGTTCTTGACGCTCACAGCCTGGAACATCAACTGCCGCTGGAACACACGGAAGTTCTTCTCAGGCATATCCCCCAGCACCGCCAGCACGCCCTTGGGGCCTCCCTGCCGGAAGAAGTTCATGTTGTACGACCATCCGAACATCATGGCCGTCAACACGTTAATCAGTTCGACCAACTCCGGGTATCCATACAGACCGGACTTAACATCGGTTCTTGGCCGACGAATACCGAAACACATCTCATCGGCGGAGAACCAATTCTTTCTTGTGCCATCTATTACCTGGACATACGCAGCATCATCTTCGGCATAATCGCCATACTCGTTTTTTGGTGCTACCTTATAAATCGTCGAAGCATCGACTGCCACCCATCTTGCCGGTATTCCTCGTTTGTCTGGAATTATCTCAAATACCGAGGCATCATATGTAAGGCTATCCCATGTAATCTTGCGAAGGAATGTCTCGAATGAATCTGCTGTCGTAGAGTACAAACTATCAATCGGAGACCCACAAGTCATCATCAGATCGCGAATGCGATCCATTTCACGCCGTTCATACGGCTGCGGATGCTTCTTGGGATCTCGCGTCGCAATTACAAACCCCATCTCGAATTGGCTCTGGCGTGGCGTCGCAAACTCAGATACCTGATTCTGCCGTGTCGAGATTACAGCAGAGGCCCATGGCTGTACGGCCATCTGTTTCAGCGCGAAGGCCCCATATGGATTGTGTGATTGGAGAGAGTCAATGTACTCCTCCATCAACTGCATCTCATAGGGGTCAACGATTAACGACCGACGTTCCTTGGGAGGACGCTTCTCTCGTGTGTATTCCCTGCGTCCCTTGCCGCCCTTGGCCGATAGTCTGTCTGGATTGTTGTGAAGCATGGCGCCGCCCATATTCGGCCTCGATTCAGGAAGGATTACTTCTTCTCGGTCACATCAGGCTGTGCCCCGCCGTTGCCATTGGTGTCTTCCTTCTCAGGCCCTTCGAGATCCTTCGCCAGAGACAAAATGGTGTCATTCAGCCACTTGCGGAACTTCTTCACGCCGCCCTTCGAGCGCATGGCCAAAAGCATATCGTCGCGATATGTGATACGACTAAGCAGTTCGTCGGCACACTTCCTGGCAAACTCTTCGGCAGACGGCTTGATCGGCTGCTTATCTGTCCCGTCCATGCTCATCGGGATTGGAACGCATGGATAACAAAAGTATGGCATATTGCCGGAATGCCATTCACAAACATATCGCTCAAGTTCGATCTCAATCAGGTCCGCTGCCTCTTCGGCCTTCATCGTGATCTCTGGAATGCGCACTGACTTCTCAGCCATATCACCCCATACGCCCTTCATTGTCTCCTCCTTCTTCTCTTTATCCACTACTTCACTGTCATCCAGTTCCCATTCGGGAATCGTCACGTCATCACCACCGCCACCATCATACTTGCAAGCAACAGCAACCCATGCCTTGAACTCTTCCTCTCCCCCAACGCTCTCAACAACGTCAGGGTGATCCTTGGCCATCTGCTCGGTAAGGCGCTTGACGAAATCATCAGTCGTCTCGCCTTCCTTGCGCTCGGTGAATCCTTCCCCATTGCCACTGTTCCACGCCTTGAAGTAGCGGACCAGCAATGGAAGCAACTGGGCCTCGGGAAGATTCTCGGCGTCATCCCCATCATCATTCTTTTCCTCGCCGGGGCGTTGGCCTTCTCCAGCGGCAGTCGTCACTGATTTTACAATTTCAGATTGCCTATCATCAGGCACGATCCTGAACCGCTTCGGATCAATCACGATGGTCTGCATGGTCAAGCCTCCAAAATCGCCTTCAAGTATAACACAATCAACCAGAACGCAACTACTGCCAGTTGATTAACGCCTCGACCATTGCCGGATCATCACCAAAGTCCTGCTTGATCTCTTCAATCTCTTCAATGGTCATGTCATTCAAGCCAAGGTCTGCTATGGTCGGCGCTCTGGTTGATGTAACGCCAGGAGTTGCCAACACTACCGGGCCACTGGGCGTATTCCGTCCATAGTTGGTTATGTCGATTGTGTTCTCGTCAAGGAAGTTCATGCGCCATTCCTTGACGTGGGCCAACGCATTTACCGCTAGCATCGCAGCCCACGCGCTGTCCGAGTGACCCGTTGCGGTTCTAGGTGAATCGTATCGTATGATTTTGCTTATATTTAAGTATGTAGACCTGATTGACGACAGATCGGATATCAAGTCATTGTCAGGGCACAGCGCAAGCACGCCTCGCTCAAGCTGCGCCTGCATGGTGGTGACAAGTTCGCCTTTGCGTTCAGCCGTGAAGTACACTGGTTGGACGATATGAGGGAAGGCAATCTGTAGATTTTCGGCCATCTGACGGCCAATACCTGATGCATCGATCCATAGCTTGTGTACTTCGCCGCTTTGCAGCAATGTCGTGACATATTTTTCTTGATCGATAAATCGCGCCTTTGCCAACTGCTTCGTCTTTGGAATCCTGAATCGCCCTTCTGGATACTCAATGCACCAGACGATAGACGATCTATCGTGAACACGTCCGATATCCATTCCCAGAGCAACCCTGACCTGACCACGCTTAAACTGCTCATATGATGGCTTATCGAGTTCCGCGTAGTGATCCATTGCCGACCGCAACAGATCGCTACTGAACACAGAGGTCATGTTCGACACGAACCGGCACATATAATTCTGATCCCACGTCAGGCTGTCGTATTGCCCACGTAGAGTCTTCAGATCATGTGGCGCGCCCTGCTTCACAGCATCTACGATATTGATTTCATGCCTGGACCAACCAGGCATTCTTCCCTGGCATACCTCAAAGAACTTACCAGTATCGCCCCAAGGCGTACTGGTGATGCGCATTACGTAGTTCTCATCAGATGACGTAATCGGATGGATTGCCTCATAGACCAACTCGTCATGCGGAGTCTTGGCTGCCTCATCCCAGAATACATGACCGTGATAACCAGCCAGCGTATTGGGATTGGATGACAGCGATATGATTCTATTGCCATTCCAGAACTGAATGCGCTCGGTTGACGGCTCTGCTGAGAAAATCGACATTCCAGTCAACTTGCGCGCATAGTCATCGAACATTCTAGCCCAACGCACCACCTTGACCATCAACTCCTTGGCCTGTTTCTCAGAGGCCGATACCATGATGATTGCATCGTCCGGTCGCATGGGCCTATCAAGGCCAAGCAGGACCGCTTCGACTGATATCATCTCGCTCTTGCCTACTTGTCTGGCGAGATTTCCTATCTTGTACTTGGACTTGTCTTGAAGCCACGCCAGTTGATACGGTCTGCACCACTTGAGAAGGAATTCAATGATGGCGTTGTTGAGCAACTTCTGTTGCTCTGGCGTCAAACGCCTATAGTTTTTGATCGTCCGATTTATCTTGGCCGTCAAGAAATGCTACCATCGCCATGTTGGCAACAGCAGTCTGCCGGTAAATCATATGTGAGTCAAGATAGATGAAATTGTGGCTACTTACGACAGTCGCAACGGGAGGACTCGAACCTCACGCGAACATGGTTATGGGCCACGCCGAAGCATCCCGCTTTCGTTGCGTTTATCCATCCTCGTCCTCAAGCATCTTCCGTTCCGCCGCCGTCAAAGCCTTTGTTGTATCAGTCATTGGAATACGACGACGAGCTAGTTCGTCAAGCAATCCGCCCAAGGCGCCCTGCACATCACCCGATACTTCCAGCACTGCCGCCTCTTCACCCTCAATTGGCGTCCTGGATATCTCTTCGTTCAACGCTACAAACTTGGGCAATGCTTGCAACCATACTCTCGGAGGCACCTTCGCCGATCTTTCTGGATCAGCCAGCACTTCATTGATCTGCCTTAGCGTCTCCTCCATCACGCGTCTGATTGCAAATCGACCCGTCGCAATTGACTTTGCAGTTTCGTCCACATCCATCTGATTGACGCGAAGGTTGACTGCCGCCAGTTTGCGTTCAAGCGAAGGAATATTCGCAGATGGGTTTCCAATCTTCACCAATCTCACGATATCAGCAGACGACAGTTCCGGCATGCCAATCTTGATTGCATCAACCGTGGGATTTGCCTTGTAAATCTCCCATGCCTTTAGATGGTGCTCTATTGTGATTCGATTCTCTCTTTGATTTCTCCTGATCTTTTTCGCCCACTCACGCCACGTCGAGATATCTCTTTTGGGTTCCCCATCTACCTCTTCCTGAAGCGCCGCCAATCCACCATGAGGCTCCTCTTGAGCATGCGCCAACTCCTCTAGTTGTCGTTGTTCAATCTCTGCCGCAGTAGAAAGCGGAAGATCGGGCTCCGGCGTGACGCTGTAATCAGGTCCGGGTCTACCCCTTATCTCCCGCTCAATCTCTTCGATCTCCTCGTCGGACAATGATTCCTGAATCTCATTTTGTCTTCCTATGACTGCTTTACCAAGGACTTCGCTGGTTGCCTGTTCGTCAACCTTCTCAAGTTCAGCCAGACCATCCTTGGCAGAGTCATTGATTCTCTGTCTACGCTTTTCGTCTAAAGTCGATGATATGATCTGCGTCCAGGACTTCGGTGACAAAGTGGCGTCCAAATCGTCGTCCTTCTTCATAGTACATCTCCGGCACTTCTGCCTCTGGAAGTATATTGGGCTTTTGTCTATTGCCAACAGTTCGAGCCAACCATTCAGGCCACGCCCGTATTACCTCCTGATCTTCAACTGCAACACCATCCAGGAAATCTGGCGGAATGAAATCAAAGAATTCTTCCGCCGGGCATCCAAACAACTCACACATTGCCATTAGAGATTGAATGCCTGGAACTCTCCCGTGCTTTGTTTTCGTTGTCCAACAGATAACGCTTTTCAGTGTTATCTTGAGATCGGGGTCCAGCATTTTCAATGCTTCAAGAAACTTGGCATAGGATGTAATCTGCTTCATCCCGTACAGTTTCAACCGCAATCTGGCCGGACTCCACCGCCTCATTCGTTAGATTCTCTCATGATCTGCAACCAGTCCTCGCACATTGTCACACATTTTTCTCTAGCCCGAATCAGATTCGCACATGACACTCTCCCTTCGGCCCACGATCTCTCCACATTATACGCGGTATAGCTTTTGTTGGGCGTGATGTTGGTGCGAATCTCCGGCATCATGTCTATCCTGGCGCCCATCGGCTCCAATATCACTCTATATTGCTCTATCGGACATCTGCCCGGCGCTTCGACTCCGCAAGGCCGATGAAATAACGGATCTTCACGAATTGATGTTATCAATCATTTCCTCCCATGATTTCTTTCAGCATCTTCCTTGCCGCCTCCAAATCCGCATCAGTATGCGCCGTGCCGCCGCAGTTGAACTTGATGTAGAACCGCAACCGCTTCTCCAGCGGCCAGTCCACATAGACCACCCGCATGTCTGGCAGGTTCGTGTAATCGTTCTCGTTCATGTCACATGCCCAAAACACCCGCCCGTCCGACACTTCGGCCGGAATCTCCCCGGCAAACCAGTGCGCAATCGCCCGGCACCGCTGCTGCCCGTCAATCACTTCGGGCCGCAAGTTGCAGTAACTCTGGACCACCGCGCGATCCTCCGGGGTCACGTTCTTCCAGGAATCGTACCGCTGGACGAAGATCGGGTTGACCTTGCCACCCTCCAGCAAGTGCCCGATGAACAGGGACGCCTGCCGGTCCGTCCAGACCGCTCCCCGCTGATACGCCGGGTTCAGATTCCAGCGCCGCCAGTAGCTCCCCTCACTCTCCCTTTGCCCGGTCACGAAGTCATTGATGAACCGCATGGACTGGTCCACGCCATCGATGTACTTGAAGCCACGATCCATCAGCGCACAAACACCGATCCCCTGCCCGACCTCACACGTCCGGCCCGCCTTCAAGATCGGCACGGCCCAGTCGAAGAACTCCGCTGTGCTCTTGCACACCTTCTCCAACGGCAGGTCCATCCATGTCGTCGGGTGCCCCGCACCGCCTTCCATCCGGCCACGCACCAAGAACTCCCCGTCCACGTTCGGGAACCGGCCACCGATGAAGATGCGGCTATGGCCGTACTGGATTGACCACCCATCTTGAGCCGTCCGGGCGTATACCTGCAAGCCCGTCAACTCGCACAGACGGTCAACCAATGCCTTCAACTTCTCGTCATATTGTCCCATTATTCCATCACTCTCTGCTTGCCGTCATTCATTTTCTCGATTGTGCCCCACAAGCCTTGCTCCACCAGCCTCACGCACAAATCATTCAGTGCCTCTCGGGCAGGTTCCCTGCGAAGCGCACACGTCTGGTAGAGCGCGTCCATTCTGGCCTCCTGCGCTTCCGCCCACTCGACAAGTTCGTCGTAGGACCATGCACCCTTGCGAATGGCCCGGATCTGATCCGCGTCCCGGTCCCCACGCCAGACATGACACTTGCCTGTCTCCAGAATTTCCACGCCCATCGTTAACAGACGGTACAGGTGTCCAGCGTGCTTCACGTCGTAACCGTACTGTGCCTCCAACGCAGCACGCGCCGGATTGCGGTTGGCCTGCCAGTTGGTGTAGCTGTCCCAGTTGGCCTTGGCGTCGGCATAGGCCCGCTCTCGCCGCAGAAGCTCCACGCCTTTATCGTCGAGTCCTAGCCCGCGCTGTTCGGCTGGCGTGAGCATCAGTAGGGCGTTCAATTGCTCCGGCCGCACTACCTTGTGGTCGATGGGCAAGCCGTAGCCCGGCCGCTCGGGCTTCTCTCCAGGCGGGTTCAGCAGCCAGTCGCGGTGTGTGCGGATGCGCTTCAACTGCGCCATGGCGTAGCCCGCGAACGTCCAACGCGCATTCTTCGTCAGAAACAGGTCGCGACTTTCGCGCAGGATGCGCCCCAGGCGTGTCTGTAGCCGCACGTCCTCGTCCCGGCAGAACAGCACGTCCAGGATGTTGGGGTTGCAGTCGGCCGCCAGCCCG
>Ga0233422_10001091_pt1 | contig 12445 bp, 14 predicted proteins | sample Watercolumn_Mata_2_FD_182724 | JGI IMG/M metagenome (GOLD analysis project Ga0233422, IMG submission 182724) | Freshwater microbial communities from Lake Matano, South Sulawesi, Indonesia - Watercolumn_Matano_2014_110_MG | ecosystem: Environmental > Aquatic > Freshwater > Lake | place...
ATGATCGTCGAGAATCTGCTGCGCGACGTGCGCGCGGTGACGCAGCGATTCGGCGCGGCGCGCGTGATCGTCGAAAATATCGCGCCTGACGGCGGCGCGACGATGCTGCCCGCACTGATGCCCCATCCCATCAGGCGCATCGTCAACGAAACGGGCTGCGGCTTTTTGCTCGATCTCGCGCACGTTCGGCTCGCCGCAAAGTATCTCGGCATGGACGAGCGCGAGTACGTGGGCGCGCTGCCTGTCGAAGCAATCCGCGAGGTTCACATCACAGGCGTGCAGCGCCTGGCGGGGCATTTTGTCGAATTGTTACATCGCGCCAAAGTGGAGTATAATTTCCTCGAGTCAATGCTCGGGCAGGAGCTTGACCACCTGCCGATGACCGAACCCGATTGGTCTTTCGCCGAGTGGTCGTTGGCGCAAATTCACAGCGGCGCGTGGCGCCAACCCTGGGCGGTCGCGTTCGAGTACGGCGGCGTCGGCGCGCTGTGGGAAGCGGCGACGGACGCGGCGGTCTTGGAGAGGGATGTGCCGCGGTTGGGTCAGATGGTTTCAGGTTGCAGGTTTCAAGTTCAAGGTTGAAAGCGCAGGACAGAAGGCACAACAGATGAAGTCAAAGAAACCAGCGCGCAAAAAACGTGATGTGGTCTACGTTGTCGTTTGGGTCCATCGTGGTGTCATTGACACGGTCGAAGCGTACAGTGACGAAAAGACTGCCCAAGCGCGCGCTGAAATTTTCAGGCAGGACAGCAACCCGGAGTGCGACGATGTGGGTGTGGTTGAAGTTGAGATTGGAGTGAAATCCGAGGATTGTTAGCCCGAATGTGGCGCACTAACATCAAGGAAATGTCTTGAAGCGTGCTGGGTTGGAGCTCTTCACATGAAGAATGTTTGTCCATTCTGTAATACAAAACTCGAGTCTTCGCTTGTTCGCCATATCAAAGCAAAGCATGGCGAGGAAGCCTTGCGTAAGGCCGTTCTCGCAGGAAAACCCAAAAGAGCAGGCGGTCCGCAAAATGGCAATGAGGACCTTCCCTGGATGTTAGTTTTATTCTCCGCGAGTTGAACATCAGTCGTCGGCGTAATTGCAGAATAACGAGCGATCGGCACTCTGATTCAGAAGGGAGGGGACTGTGCAAATCCAAATGGTAGATAATGTTGAACACGATATGGCATCTATGCTTGTGCCCACCATCAAGACGGCAGACGATGTTCGAATTGCTGTGGCATTTGTATCAAATGACGGTCTTTCGGAGATTATGCCTTCTGTGCGAACAGCCCTGAACGCTGGTGCATATGTGGAATTCCTTGTGGGTATGGATGTGCATGCGACCGATCTCTCTGCCATAGAAGACCTATACGCCTTATCCCGTGAAACCCGCAAAGCTTCTCTACTGTGCTTCGCGTCTCGAGGCGCTTCCTCGATATATCATCCCAAGATGTATTTGGTGAGAGAAAACCAAGCAGCAACTGCCGTCATTGGCTCATCAAATCTGACACGGCGGGGATTAAAAACAAACATCGAAGCAAATCTAGTTATCAAGGAGGATGTTCATGCAGAAATTGTATCAGAGATATACAGCACATACAGTAGACTGAAATACCATCCGAACCGAGTCATACCAGATGATGAATTCATTCGTCTATTTTCTGATCTGTGTCGTAACGAGAAGTCACGGAGTCGCAGATTGGCGAAAGACCCTGCGCTCCGAGAACTCGAGGAAGCCTTTATCAAGAAAGCTGACAATCTGCATCGCCCAAAGCCAACAAAGGCGGACTTGATCGGCTGGCTCGAGATGGTGTATGATGTTCTCCCGGAAGGGGAGTTCACCAACCAAGAGGTTTACAAGCACGAGAAAGGATTTGGGCAACGCTACCCGCAGAATCAAAACATCAGGGCGAAGATCAGACAACAACTGCAAGTTCTACACAAACTAGGATTCATCCACCATCGGGGCGCAGGTATCTGGCGAAAGGCAAGTTGAAATGGGCTACAAAGATGAAAGGTGGCTAGAGGCCCCTGGCTACTGCGTTGAGTGTGGAACTCTCAAGCCATTGAACAAATCGGCGGTGTGCCAAGAATGCTGGCATGAACTTGAAATCTTGGGCGAGCGTTGGGAAGAAGATGAGGATCGAAGTCGAGTCTACTATCGGAGGACGGGAAAAGTTCTGTTCAGCGAGCGCGGATAGCTGCTAGTGTGCTACACAATGCTTCTGCTTTGCAGTTTTCTAGATATTTTCGGCTATCCATACGCGCATATTGACGCAATGAGCGCAGCGGCTTGGCGTACAGTTTGGGAGGAATGGAAGACAATAAAACCGCAAACCGCGCCTGTCGCGCCCTGCATGATGGATTTTCTGCTTTGTGGAATCGGGCGTGAATACTGCGAGGATAAACTGGTTGTGTTTGTTTGCGAAAATGGACATCACCTTTTTCATTTTGGCGCGCGGCTCAGATTATGCCGTGAATGTCGCGGCTCACTAACACCCGTCAGAAGACTTCTCCCCTGCCAAGTTCATAGCCAGCAGCTGCCGCGGGACGAAGAAGGCGCGTTGCGCTTGAACGTATCCGACTTACTCCGAATATTCGACGGCATTTGTATTTTTGAGTCGGCATGCCGACCAAAAGCAGATGATTTCAAGAAACTCTCTCCGCCCAGAGCCATCTCGATTGTGGGGCGCACGGGCTGGACAGACTCATACGCCTACAAAGATGAAGGCGGTGGTGGAATGATGGGCTAGGATTTCAAGTGGACAATCAACTATGAACAATCCAACCAACCTAACCAACTCTGACTGCCTCATCACTGGCGGGCTCGGCTTCGTCGGCTCGAATCTCGCGCGGCGGCTCGTCGAACTCGGCGCGCGCGTCACGCTTCTGGATTCTTACAACTTTCGAGAGTAACAAAGTGTTAAAGCGAATCGAGAAAGTGCGCGCACCCAAGAATCGAACAATCCCGCTTCCACCAACCGAAGCAAACTTGTATCGCCAGAATTTGCTCCGTCTGACTGGGGCTGTCGCGCCGCGCGATATTGAGAATCGCACCATCAACCAAGACCTCTTTGAGATTCTCGACTGGCTGCCGAGCGCGTTCGTGGATCTTCTGTTCATAGATCCGCCGTACAATCTGACCAAGTCATTCAACGATATGACGTTCAAAGAACAACCAGGCGCGGAGTACGCCGCCTGGCTTGAATCCTGGTTGCCGAAATTGCTGCGAACGCTGAAGCCGACCGCATCGGCGTACATCTGCGGCGATTGGCGGTCATCTGCCGCGATCCATCTCGTCGCGGAGAAATACCTCGTCGTCCGTAATCGGATCACCTGGGAGCGCGAGAAAGGCAGAGGCGCGTCAGCGAACTGGAAGAATAGTTGCGAAGATGTCTGGTTTTGCACGAATTCGGAGGACTACTACTTCGATGTGAACGCGGTCAAACTCAAGCGGCGCGTTATCGCGCCCTATACCGACGGGAACGGCGATCCGAAAGATTGGGAGCAATCCGAAAACGGCAGCTATCGCTTGACGCATCCATCGAATCTGTGGACTGATCTGACGGTACCATTCTGGTCAATGCCCGAAAACACAGATCATCCGACGCAAAAGCCGGAAAAACTCTTGGCGAAAATCATTCTTGCCAGTTCGCGCCCTGGTGATCTAATTCTCGATCCTTTTCTTGGTTCTGGCACAGCATCGGTCGTCGCAAAAAAGTTGGGCAGACGGTACGTCGGCATCGAATTCGATCAGATGTACTGCTGCTTGGCGGAGAAACGACTCGCACTGGCGGAGCGTGAGCAAACGATTCAAGGCTATGCCGACGGTGTGTTCTGGGAACGCAACTCTGTGCTAGGGCAGAAAATATCGCGCCGAAGCAAAGCGCAGAAGATCTTGCCGCTGTTCGCAGAGCGCGTTGGAAAGCGAGCGCGATGAAAAGCCGAATCTTTTGCACCGCCAAGTTCAAGACGATTGAAAAAGCCATCGTCAAGTTGCTCAACGCGCAACCTGAATTCTTGTCCGTGCAAACCGCCACCAGTCCCAGAGCGACAGGCGACGCGATTCAAGCGATTCTCTCGGAGCACTTTCAAACAATCCTTGGCGACTTATCTACCGAGTACTCGGCGCAGTTCGCGCGCCGGGCAATGGCTGATTTGGCATTTACCGATTCCGATGGTTTCTACTACGTCGTTGACGTCAAAACGCATCGGCTCGAAACGCATTTCAATATGCCCAACCTCACGTCGGTCGAGCGGCTGGCGCGTTTCTACGAGGACGACAAGAACTACTTTGTCATGTTGATCGTTGAGTACACGGTCAAAGACACGCGAGTCAAAGCGACGAAAGCGCATTTCGTCCCGATTGAGTTTCTTGCCTGGAATTGTTTGACGGTCGGCGCGCTGGGATGGGGACAAATTCAAATCGCGAACGCTAACATCATCAACGTCAACGAAAGTCACTCGCGCAAAAAGTGGATGCTTGAACTGTGTGACGTGATGCTGGAATTCTATCCACGCGAAATTGGCAAGATCAGTGAGCGGCTGGAATACTTCAAGCGGATCAGACGTGAATGGAAAAAGAAATCAGAGGATTAACCAACGCCGACTGCCTCATCACCGGCGGGCTCGGCTTCGTCGGCTCGAATCTCGCGCGGCGGCTCGTCGAACTCGGCGCGCGCGTCACGCTCGTGGATTCACTCATTCCCGAGTACGGCGGCAACCTGTTCAACATCGCGGGCATCGAGGACAAGGTGCGCGTCAATATCGCCGACGTGCGCGATGAGTACTCGATGGACTATCTCGTGCGCGGACGCGACTATCTTTTCAATCTTGCGGGGCAAACCTCGCACCTTGATTCGATGCAGAGTCCGTACAAGGATCTCGAAATCAACTGCCGCGCGCAACTCGCGATTCTCGAAGCGTGCCGCAAGCACAACCCGCGCGTCAAGATTGTCTTCACCAGCACGCGCCAGATGTACGGCAAGCCCGATTATCTGCCGGTGGACGAACGCCACCTCGTCCATCCCACCGACGTGAACGGCATCAACAAGATGGCGGGCGAGTGGTACCACATTGTCTACAACAACGTCTACAGCATCCGCGCGGTATCGCTGCGGATGACGAACACGTATGGCCCGCGGATGCGCGTGCGAGACGCGCGCCAGACTTTTCTCGGCGACTGGGTGCGCCGTCTCGTTGACGGCGTGCCGATTGAAGTGTGGGGCGATGGCTTGCAGATTCGTGATTTCAACTACGTGGACGATGCGGTGGACGCGATCTTGCTTGCCGCGACGATGGATGCCGCGAACGGACAAATCTTCAACCTCTGCAGCGACGAGCGGATCAACCTGCGCGATCTCGCCGCGTTGTGTGTCTCGGTGTACGGCGGCGGAAGTTACAAGATCATTCCCTTCCCACACGACCGCAAACCGATTGACATCGGCGACTATTACAGCGATTTTCGCAAGATCCGCGGCGCGCTGGGGTGGCAGCCGCGCGTGAGTTTGCGCGAAGGGTTGGCGCGGACGCTGGAGTTTTATCGCGTGAATAAAGAAAAATATGGGTAGACAAGGAAATAGGTAGACAGGTACACACGTAATGCTCACACCGGTCTAATCGTCTACCTGGTTACCTGTCTACGGGAGTACAATGATTCCCTTCTTCGACCTTACCAAACAGTACGCCTCTATCCAATCTGAGATTGACGACGCGGCGGCGCGCGTGATGAGAAGCGGTTGGTTCATTTTGGGACCCGAAGTCAAGACGTTCGAAAATGAATTCGCCGAATATCACGGCGTCAAGCACGCCGTCGGCGTTGGCTCGGGCACCGAAGCCATCCACATCGCGCTGCTCGCGCTCGGCATCGGCGCGGGCGACGAAGTGATTACCGTGCCGAACACCGCCGTTGCCACCGTCGCGGCAATCGAACTGACCGGCGCGCGCGCGGTGTTGTGCGATGTGCGCCAGGATTCGATGCTGCTGGATGTCGAGCAACTCGAGCGCGCGATCACGCCGCGCGCGAAAGCGATTATCCCCGTGCATCTCTTCGGGCAAAGTTGTGACCTCGATCCGATTTTGCGGATCGCGCGCGCGAACAAGATCTTTGTCCTCGAAGATTGCGCGCAGGCGCACGGCGCGACGTATCGCGGCAAGCGCGTCGGCACTCATGGCGACATCGCCGCGTTCAGTTTCTATCCGACTAAAAATCTTGGCGCGTACGGCGACGGCGGCGCGATCATCACGCACGACGCCGCGCTTGCCGAGCGCGTGAATCTCTTACGGCAGTATGGCTGGCGCGAACGGTACGCCAGCGAGATCAAAGGAATGAACTCTCGCCTCGACGAACTGCAAGCCGCGATCCTGCGCGTCAAACTGCGCCATCTCGATGAGTGGAATGCGGCGCGACGCGAACGCGCGGCGCTGTACACCGAATTGCTGCGCACGGTCACGCCCCCGCGCGAAAGGCCGTACGGGCAATCGGTCTATCACCTGTACGTCGTCCAAACACCCAGGCGCGACGCGCTCATCGCGCACCTGAAAACGCGCAGCATCGGCGCCGCGATTCAGTATCCGCTGGCAATTCACCAACAAGCCGCGTACACCAACCTGGGCTATCGGGATGCCGATTTGCCGGTCGCCTCGCGCCTCGCGCGTGAGATCGTGTCGTTGCCACTGTACCCCGAACTCGCTTTGGATGATGTGCGCGCGGTCGCGCAAGCCGTCAACGAATTCAAGTAACGACGGAAGACGAACGACCGACGACGGACCATCTCCGTTTTCCGTCCTTTGTCCTCTGTCTTTTGGGGAGGGAATCTTGTCCCGCGAGACTATCACCGCACTGCTGTGGCTCGTTCCCGCGATTTTGCTCAGCACGACGGGCGAACTCTTCTTGAAACGCGGGATGAACGAAATCGGTTCGCTCGATTTTGCGTCGGTTGAAACGATCATCCCGACGTTTATCAAGATGATCCAGAATTACAATTTGTGGCTCGGGTTCGCGGGATTTATGGGCGGCTCGATTTTCTGGCTGTCGGTCATCTCGCGCGTGCCGCTCTCGCTGGCGTATCCAATGCTCGGTCTGGGCTACGTCATCATTGCCGTCGAGTCATGGATCCTTCTTGGCGAAGGATTCCATCCGCTGCGCATCGTCGGTTCGATCGTCGTCGGCATCGGCGTGGCATTGGTGGGGTTGAGTGGCGCGGAACAATGACCACCGACCGCTGACTGCCGACCGCCGTCTGTGGTCTGCCGTCGGCGGTCGTTTGTCTGGGCGGGTTATGGCATACGCGACTGTACTAGTCGCGTTCTTTTTGCGCGTCTATCGCCTTGGCGACAAGAATGTTTGGTGGGATGAGGGGTGGAGCATTTGGCTGTCGCGACAGGGCCTGGCGGCGATTGCATTGCGGACGGCTGCCGACGAACACCCGCCCCTGCACTATTGGATGTTGCACTATTGGAATTTCGTCGCAGGTACCAACGCGTTCGCAGGACGGTTCGTTTCCGTCGCATTCGGCGTGTTGACGATTGCGCTGATGTATCGGCTCGGCAAACGCGTCGGCGGCGCGCGGCTTGGTATCCTCGCCGCCTTTTTCCTCGCGCTGGCTCGTTTTCACATCTGGTGGTCGCAGGACATCAAGAACTACACCCCTTCGATTTTCTTTGCATTCGCCGCGGTGTGGTGTGGACTGGAAATAATAGAACGGGTGGGTATCGAGAATTCGAGATTCAAACCTCAAAATTCGAAACCTCCGCCGCGCAGATTGAATTTTGAATTACGAACTTTGAATTACGAATTGCTGTACGCCCTCTGCGCCGCGCTCGCGCTCTGGACACACTACCTCGCCGCGCTGGTTCTGCTCGCGTTGAACATCTACGCGCTCATCATCCTCGCGCATTCGTCCAGCGTCGTTCGCCGTCCGTCCTCGGTCATCCGGCCTTGGCTCATGGCGAATCTTCTCGCCGCTGCACTCTTTGCTCCTTGGCTCATCCTCTATCTGCAAAATGCCGCCGCGTGGACCGCCGCCCCCGCGTTCGATTTCACGCTCTTCCTCAAACTCGTCGCGACCGTTTTGCCGCTTGGCATCACGACGAATATTGAGCATTACGCCGCGCTGACGATGGTCTTCACCGCGTTAGTTGCACTGGGGTGTGGGTGGTTTTTTGTCCAGTCGCCAGTCGCCGGTCGCCAGTCGCCAGCAAAATCACGCATCACGCCTCACGTCATACTCTTCATGCTTGTGGTCGTATTGCCCCCCGTTCTGATCTACCTGCTTTCCCTCACTCCCGTCTCCTTTTTCGCGCCGAAGGTCCAGGCGCGCTATTTGCTAATTCTACTGCCTGCCTACGTAATGCTGCTGGCGCTCGGCGTCGCATTCCTTTCGCGGTTTTCGCGCTATTTCGCGGCTTTCGTGTCCCTATTCCTTTTGACTGCCAATGTGTTCGCGCTGCAGGATTACTATGCCGACCGTCGTCTGCGCGACGAGTACGCAACACTTGCCAACACCATCAACGTGTTTGCGCGGCAGGGTGATCTCGTATTGCTCGACACGGATCAGGAATGGCCCACGTTTCTGTACTATTTGCGCGCGCCGCTCGATTGGCTCGGCGTGCCGAACGGCAAAACGATGACGACAGGCGACGCAGACGCGCACGCAAGCCGCGCGCTCACGCGCTGTGATGCAGTCTGGCTTGTCGCGATTCCCGACGCGCTGGCAACCGATCCGCAGAAAATGCTGGAAGCGCGGCTTGCGCGCGCATTGCCAAAACAGCTCGAGCGCACGATCGGCGACAAGCGGCTGGCGTTGTACGCGTCCGCGCCGCGCGATTTCGTGCGCGTGGCACCAGAAAATTTCGCGCCGCAGTCTGCGCGCGTAGAGAGACTGGGCGACACGCTCCAACTGCTCGGCTTTGATTTGCCAACGCGCGAATACAACGCAGGCGACACATTGCGCCTCGTCACGTATTGGCGCGCGACGTACCCCGCGATGGCATCGGTGCGCGTGGGCGGTCTGGTCACTGCGACGCTGCAAATGCCCAGTGGTGATCTCCTCCGCTACGAAAACGATTTTGCGCTTCCGCCAACTGCAGTCGGCGAATTTCCGGTTCAGGTCAATCAGATCAATCTGGTATCCGTGAGCATCGCGCCACGCGGAGACCGCGCGCGCGTCGGCGAAATCGCGCAGCGGATTGATTACCGGCTGGGCGATGCCATTCGCCTGATTGGCTATGACTTGCCGCAAACACAGTTCCGCGCGGGCGCACCAGTCGCCATCACCTTGTATTGGCGCGCGGATCGGCAAATCGAGAAAAGTTATGTTGTGTTCGTGCACATCCTCTGCGCACAATTCAATCCCAGGCAAAACAATCCGCTGTTGGGACAGGCGGACCGCGCGCCGCAGCCGCCTACCAACGCATGGCTCGCCAATCAAGTCGTCGCCGACGCCTACCGCATCATTATTGACGCGGATGCTCCCGCAGGCAAGTACAACGTCGTCGTCGGGATGTACGACGCGGCAACGGGCGCGCGTCTCGCAGTTGACTCCGGTGGCGACAGTATCGTCGTCACCGAAATTGAGGTTCGTCCCTGAGCGGCTGGCTGCCCGATTGACTATTTGTCTGATTGGTTTATACTTGGCTTGGAGGTCCGATCTTGTTCAGGCGCGTTCTGATTCTCTTTTTGGTTTTACTCGGCGCAAGCGCGTGCTCGGCGAGCGGGTTGTTGGACGCGGAGCGTGTCCGGCTCGATCCGGACGCGATTTCGCCGTTCGCGGGCAGTCCGAATGTCGCGACGACTATTCGGTACACGCTCGGGCAGCCTGCCGACATTTCGATCTATCTGCTTGACGCGCAGGGCAGGCGGTATGATTTCCGCAAAGGGCAGCCGCGCGCGGCAGGATCGTACGATGCGCTCTTTGGCGGCGCGGTGAATGATCGCGTTTTGCCTGATGGCAAATACACCATCGTCGTCGAGGCGAGAGGCGCGGCTGGGCAAATCGCGCAAGCCGAGAAGACCTTGACGATCACCCAAGCCGATTCGACGCCGCCTGAATTTTTGAATTTCACCGTGTTCCCCGATCGCTTTACGCCGAACCAGGACGGTATCGCCGACCGCGTAACGATTCGCTACTATTTGACCAAGCCCGCGCGGGTGGACGTTTACCTGAGCGATGGCAAGAAGCGGTACGAAGTTGCGGAAAAGCGCACGACGATTTGCGTCAAGGACGACCAATTCTGCGTCGGTCCGCACGAATACGATTACGATGGCGGGATTGACCTGCTCGCGACGCCGCCGCCGGACGGCACGTACGATGTGATCGCGGAAGCGGTGGACGCGATTGGCAATCGGACGCGCGTCACAAAAAAGCTGACGATTGCCGAAGGCGGAATTCCGCGCGCGACGATCACCAACTCGGGCGTGGATTGGGCGCCGCTCACCGTGCCGACCTTGAAGATCGAGCAAGGTCCGATCCTCGTGCCAATCGGCGAAACACTTACCTTCACCGTGACGGTGCAAAACATTGGACCCGTGCCTGTGCGCACCAAAGGTCCAGAACCGGGAACGATCTACACGACGAGTGAAAACTTTAACACGAAGAAAGAGTACGAGGAACCGGGAGTCTGGCGCGTTGGAATGGATTACGAAGGTAACAGCGTGGGACGCCCGTACCCGTTTCGTTGGCGGTTGGGATCGAGCCGAGAACTCCAGCGCGTCGTGGCGGACGGCAAGGAATATCTTTATCTGATGCCTGGTCAGCGCGTCACCGTCAGCGGCACGGTTCGCATCACCGACAAACCGCCGCGGATCAACACCTACTTTTGGGTCGGCTTGATTCAGGAGGACGTGCGTATCGTCGAAGATCGCGTTGAGCCGCGCCTGGTGACGATCGAGTACTAATTCGAGATATCCTTCGTGTTTTTCTGTTGAGAGGTGCCCAATGAGTGAATCGAAATCGTGGTGGTCTTCCTTGTGGGATTTTCTGGCGAACTTGTTTCAGTCTCCGACTCCGCCGCCGACACCGACGCCAATGCCATCCCCCGCGCCGCCAGACAGCGGCAGCCTCGTTCCGCTGCAGCCCCGCGTGCTCATGATCACCTTCAATCCTGTGATTGACAACGCGACCGGTAAGAAACTGATCGAAGCGATGGGGTGGAACGCTCCCGATCAACTTGCCGCGGGCTATATTGCCGATGTGCGCGAGTGCAGTGGTGGACTCGTGAATTACCAGATCATCCAGCGGATCGAAACGAATGTTTTGCCGATCAAGCAGGACGGTTTTCGGTACACCCCGCAAGAATACCTTGCCGTCGTGCAGACGCATCGCGGGGCTCACGATCCTGACATGGTAGATTACAACGCCATTCTCACCCAGTTCAATGTCCTGCCACGCGTCGCCGCAAATGAATTTGACGAGGTATGGCTCTTTGGGGGACCCTATTTCGGTTTCTGGGAGGCGGCGATGGCAGGCAAGGATGCGTTTTTCTGCAATGGAGGTCCAATCCCAAACACCGCGCAATGCCCGCGTCGTGTCGTCGTCATGGGGTTTAGTTACGAGCGCGGCGTTGGCGAGATGCTGGAAGACCTGGGACACCGCGCTGAGGCGATCCTCGCGCGCGTCTTTGGCGCGGAGAGTTTTTTGCAGTGGGCGTACACACGTGGTCGTTCGCCGGCAACGGTGACGGGAGCGAATGTCAATTTGTTCGAGCGCTTTATGTGTTTCGATCAAATCGCGCCGGGCAAAGCGAACATCGGCAGCGTGCATTACGCGCCGAACAGCCCATCCGATTATGAATGGGGTGTGACAACGCCCGTCCAATCGTGCGCCGATGACTGGACTCATTTCCCGAATCTGCCGCAGCCGCCGAATTATCGCGCGATGGACACGCGCGACTGGGGCAATGGCGATGTGCGCGCACATCACAAGTGGTGGCTCACCCATTTGCCGAAGGTAGCCGGTGTGACCAACGGCATTGCGAATAACTGGTGGAAATACTTTGTCCAAGTGAACGATCCGATTTTTGAAAGTCGCCATTGATACAAACTCGCAATACCGTCCTTGATTCCCACACGTGTTCGCAACATCTTCAAGATTCGACACCCATCCGCGAACGTAGGGTCAAAGAGTCGATCCTGGCATCGTCGAACTTCTCGCTAAGATCGTCGCGGCAACTACACCGCAGGCGCACAAATTTGCCTACGTGGTAAATGGGTGTCACAGCATCAGTCACAAGTTAGGGCGAAATTCTTGTCATAAGCACGGTGAAGAAGCAAGAATCGCCACGCTTCTGTGCCAAAATGCTTGGTTCTGATGGGGTTTTCCATCGACATAACGCTTAACTTGTGAGCAATGGTGTCACAGGTCTTTCCGATTGGCACGAAATTGCAGATCACTCGCGAGATGAGGAATAGCAAGGTAGTGCTAGTCCTCGAACCAGTTCGATAGACGATCCCCAGGT
>Ga0233422_10001095_pt1 | contig 12413 bp, 9 predicted proteins | sample Watercolumn_Mata_2_FD_182724 | JGI IMG/M metagenome (GOLD analysis project Ga0233422, IMG submission 182724) | Freshwater microbial communities from Lake Matano, South Sulawesi, Indonesia - Watercolumn_Matano_2014_110_MG | ecosystem: Environmental > Aquatic > Freshwater > Lake | place...
TCGCGCGCGGCTAACAGGATGCGCCGGGCCAGGTCCGCCTCGCGCACCGCCTTGCGGGCATGCTTGCTGACCTGGGTGGCGAGTATCTGCCGGATCTGCAACTCCGAGCAGATGCCGAGCAGGGTGGCATTGATGCCGGCGGTGTCGCAGTGGGTCAGTTCCGTCAGGTTGCCGACGCCCATCATGATTTCGATGCCGGGATGCCGCCGCCGCGCCTCCCGGTAACGCAGGATGGAATCGGTGAAGCCGAAGTGTATGGGGTCGAGGATCGGGTCGGCGATGAACGCCCGCTCCTTGGCTGTCATTACGGCGATGGCGCGGTCCAGCGAATCCAGATCGCCGGGTTTGGCGGGAATCAGTATGGGCGTGGCGGCCACTGCGTCGGCGATCCACAGCGTGTCCTCGTTGAGACTGAGCAGGAAGTCGGCGCCGGCCCGGCCGCCCAGCACCAGATCGTCGGGCTCCAGCGAGTCCACGCTGACCCGAAAGCCCTCCGCCTTGAGCGCGCGGACGGCGTCGGCCAGGTGCGGAAACGGCGTCGCCGGCAGGCAGCCGAGGTCGATCACGTCGGCGCCATCGCGGCGGTAGTCATGAGCCCGGCGCAGGATGCCGTCGACGTCGAGCTGCGGCGCCTCGACGATCTCGGCGAAGATTTTCAGATCATAACGGCTGATATCCGCTTTCTTCTTTTTCTTGCCGAAGAATTCCGGTAAGTCGTGCAGTTCCTCGGGACCCCGCTCCACGGGAACGCCCAATTCGACGGAGAGGGTTTCCAGATCACCCCGGCAGCGGCCTGGCACCAGGATGCGGTCGACGCCTTGGGTGTCTTTCAGCCGGCGACGAATCATGTCGGCGGTCATCAGCGCGGCCACGGTGATGCCCAGAGGCTGAACCTTCCAGCAGAAATTCGGCTCCATTTCATCCAGCGTCCGCCGCAACTGCTTTTCGGCCAGCTTGCCGGTCAGGAACAGAATGTGCTCGGGCATGGAGGGTGGGTGTTCAGGCTACGTTGGGAGCGATAATAATGCCAGCGTTGAGCCCGTAGGCTGGGTTGAGGAACGAAACCCAGCGAATTGCCGGCATCGCTGGGTTTCCGCTGCGCTCCAACCCAGCCTACGGGCTCTCACCCAAAAGGTGAGAGCCCGTAATACTGCACATACCAAGCGCCGCGTAGTCTTCATGCCATTTGAGAAGCGGTCAACAGAGGAATCTAGGATTATAGCAACCGGAGCCGCGCGCGCCGTGAGGCTCCCTCAGCGCCCGGCGCTGATTCCCGACAGGATTTCGCGGACATTGCGCTCTATGGTCCCCGCGATCTCGTCGGTGGGGAGATCGTTGGCATCCGTGCCGAAGGGGTTTTCCACCTCCTCCGCCAGGATTTCCAGGCTGCCCAGCACATAGAACATGAAGGTCGTGAACAGGGCCGTCCACCAGCCGAATTCCGGCGCGAAGACGAAGGGCATGGTCACGATGTAGGCGAAGATGAATTTCTTGATGAACAGGTTGTAGGAATAGGGAATCGGCGTTTTCTTGATGCGCTCGCAGCCCCCGCAGATATCCGCCAAGGCCGTCAGGTCGTTGTTGAGATGGAGTACCTGCCATGGGGTCAGGTCGCCTTTGCGCCGCAGGGACTCGATCTGGTCGAACAAATCGGCGCTGACCGCGTTCGGACCATGACTGATGGGGCCCTCGCCGGTCCAGTGCCGATCGCGCAGATGCTCCTTGAGGACGGCGGCAAAGCGGGCGATGGTCTTCGAGAGCGTTGCCCGTTGCGGATGGGGGTCGGGCAGATAGGTGTTCAGTTTCAGCGCCAGGTTACGGGATGTATTGACCAACTGGCCCCACAACCGCCGCCCCTCCCACCAGCGGTCGTAGGCCGTATTGGTGCGAAACACCAGCAGCAGCGAGATCACGAAACCCAGCAGGGAATGGACGACCGTGGTTGAGTGCAGGTATCCCGGCAGGACCTTGAGATTGAGGTACGACACCCCTTCGGTGAACAGGGCGATGGTCAGCATGATGGGCAGGAGCCGACGAAACGTGTCGCTCTTGTGGAACTTGAAGATCAAGCTCCACCAGGATTTGGGGTTGTAGGTAATCATATGGATTCAGGCGCCGCCGCCTTTTCCGAGCAGCAGGGCTCCATTCTTCAGCGCAGGTATATCAGCAATTACGACAGGCCGTGGTCGGTTGCCCTTGCTCCACCCAGCCCTTCAGGCCGTTCTTCAGATGGTAGACGTGCTCGTAACCCAGTGTTTTTGCCAGCAGGTTGCCGACCTGTTCGCTGCGGTGACCGGAACGGCAGATTAGCACGATGTTGCCGGACTTGCCGGGCGACAGCTTGTCCAACTGCTTCAGCCAGGCGGCGGCATCGGACTTGCCGTTGGCGTCATAGAACATCAGCGGCTGGCTGCCCGGAATCAGGCCGGTCTTGCGCCATTCCTCGGGGGTGCGGATATCCACCAGCACGGCGCCCTGTTGCTGCAACTGGCTCAGTTCCTGGGGTGACACGCCGAGCAGTTCGGCGGCCAGCACGGTTTTGATCAGACCGAAGCCAAGCAATAGCATTCCCATCCAGTGTTTCATGACAGCCTCCCGTAGCATAGGTGGGGTTGGTAAACCGTATCAGACATCCAGATTGGAGACTTCCAGCGCGTTGCGTTCGATGAAATCGCGGCGCGGTTCGACCTGGTCGCCCATCAGCGTGGTAAAGACTTCGTCGGCGGCGATGGCGTCCTCGATGCGGACCTGGAGCAGGCGGCGGGTATTGGCGTCCAGCGTGGTCTCGAACAACTGCTCGGGGTTCATCTCGCCCAACCCTTTGTAGCGCTGGATGTGCTGGCCGCGCTTGGCTTCCGCCATCATCCAGGCGAACGCAGCGCGGAATTGGGGTACCCACTCCCGCTTGTCGTCGGCCGCAACATAGGACTCCGCCCCGAACAATCCGTCGACCAAGGCCGAGAACGCAGACAGACGGCGATAATCGCTGGAGTGGAAGAAGCCCGCGCCCATTTCGACATACTTGTAGACCCCGTGCAACCGCTTGGCGATGCGCAGGCGGAAGGCTTCCGGCTGTGCGCCGAATTCCGGCTCCAGCGCGAAGCGGGCTCCCGGTTCGAGCTGGTTCAAGTGCCGGGTCAGGCGCTCGATCCAGCCGCCGACCGCGGCCGGATCCGAAAGGTCGAGCGGCGGCATTTCGGTCAGCGCGTTGAGCAGGGTTTCGTCGTAGCGGTGCGCCAGCCGATCCACCACCGAGCAGACCGCCAGGTATTCCCGCGCCAGCTTCTCCAACCCCGCGCCCTGGATGGGCGGGGTCGATTCGTCCGGGTGCAGCCGGGTTTTCTCCAGGGCCAGCTGCAGCAGGTAGTTGTTCAATTCGTTGTCGTCCTTGACGTACTGTTCCTGCTTGCCCTTCTTGACCTTGTACAAGGGCGGCTGAGCGATGTAGATGTAGCCGCGTTCGATCAGTTCCGGCATCTGCCGGTAGAAGAAGGTCAGCAGCAAGGTGCGAATGTGCGAACCGTCCACATCGGCGTCGGTCATGATGATGATGCGGTGATAGCGCAGCTTGTCGGGGTTGTACTCGTCCCGGCCGATGCCGCAGCCCATGGCGGTGATCAGAGTGCCGACCTCTTCCGAGGAGATCATGCGATCGAAGCGGGCGCGTTCGACGTTGAGGATTTTGCCCTTCAGCGGCAGGATGGCTTGGGTGCGGCGGTCACGGCCCTGCTTGGCGGAGCCGCCGGCGGAGTCGCCCTCGACGATGAAGAGTTCGGACAGCGCCGGGTCCTTCTCCTGGCAGTCCGCCAGCTTGCCGGGCAGGCCGGCGATATCCAGCGCCGTCTTGCGGCGGGTCATCTCGCGCGCCTTGCGGGCCGCCTCGCGGGCGCGGGCGGCGTCGATCATCTTGTTGGCGATGGATTTGCCGATGCTCGGGTTTTCCAGCATGAACTCCTGGAATTTCTCGCCCATGGCCGATTCGACGACCGGCTTGACCTCCGAGGACACCAGCTTGTCCTTGGTCTGCGAGGAGAATTTGGGATCGGGCACCTTGACCGACAGGATGGCGGTCAGACCCTCGCGGGCATCGTCGCCCGAGGTCTCCACCTTGTGCTTCTTCTGTAGACCTTCCTGCTCGATGTACTGGTTGAGGGTGCGAGTCAGGGCGGTGCGAAAGCCGGCCAAGTGGGTGCCGCCATCCCGTTGCGGGATGTTGTTGGTGAAGCAGTAGATGTTTTCCTGGTAGGAGTCGTTCCACTGCAGGGCGGCTTCCACCGTGATGCCTTCCTTCTCGGTCTGGAAATAGAACACCTTGTCGAACAACGGGGTCTTGTTCTTGTTGAGATGCTCGACGAAGGCACGGATGCCGCCCTCGAATTCAAAGACATCGCACTTGTCGGTGCGCTCGTCATGCAGGGTGATGCGAACGCCGGAATTCAGGAACGACAGCTCGCGCAGGCGTTTGGCGAGGATGTCGTAGTGGAATTCGATGTTGGTGAACGTCTGCGCGCTGGGTTTGAAGTGGACGATCGTGCCCTTGGCCTCCGTGTCGCCGAACGGCGCCAGCGGCGCCTGTGGCACGCCATGGACGTAGTGTTGCCGGTACTTCTTGCCGCCCCGGTGGATTTCCAGCGACAGGGACTCGGACAGGGCATTGACGACCGAGACGCCCACGCCATGCAGGCCGCCCGAGACCTTGTAGGAGTTGTCGTCGAACTTGCCGCCGGCGTGCAGCACGGTCATGATGACCTCGGCCGCCGAACGACCCTCCTCCTGGTGGATGTCCACGGGAATGCCGCGGCCATCGTCGCTGACGGTGACGGACTCGTCGGCATGGATGGTCACCCCGACGTTCTTGCAGTACCCCGCCAGCGCCTCGTCGATGGCGTTGTCGACGACCTCGAAGACCATGTGATGCAGACCCGTGCCGTCGTCGGTGTCGCCGATGTACATGCCGGGACGCTTGCGGACCGCGTCCAGCCCCTTGAGGACCTTGATGGAACTGCTGTCGTAATCGGAGGGATGTGCGTGATTTGTCATGGTCATGTCATGCCTGGGTGATGCGGCCTTGCGTAATCCGAAACAAGGCGGCATCGCCGGAAAGGCCTTCCTCGATGATCTCGCGCGAAGTAGCGGTAACGAAAAACTGGGTTGGGCGGCCACGCAGCAGCTCCAGCAGGGCACGCTTGTTGGACTCGTCCAGTTCGGAGGCGACGTCATCGATCAGCACGCAGCCCGCCGCTCCGATGCGTTCCTCCATCAAGCGGGATTGCGCAAGCAAGAGCGCGTAAACCAATAACTTCATCTGGCCGCGTGAAGCGTAGGACTTAACCGTGCGCTGGTTGAAGAGGAGCGTGAAATCCCCCTTGTGGGGACCCGACTGGGTATGGCCATACCTAAGATCCGCCGCGATGTCCCGCTCCAGTACCTCGGCCAGGCCGCGCGAAGAATCCCACCCCGCATGGATGCGCGGTTCGAAATCCGATTCGGAAAAGAAACGCTCCCCCACCTCCTGAATAAAAGGCAAAAGGCGCTCGAGATAACTCGATCGCGCCTCGTGAATCATTATACCGTACCGCGCCAACTCTTGATTCCAGGGGCCCAGTTCGCGGGTCCTCCCCTCGCGCAGGAGCGCATTGCGCTGGGTGAGCGCCTTCGCGTAGCGCCGCAAGGTTTCCAGGTAGGCGTGTTCATGGTGGAAAACGCCAAAATCAAGAAATTGCCGGCGCAGCCGGGGGGAGCCTTCGAGCAGGGCGATGCCCGCCGGTTGAATCACCAGTAGCGGAAAGACCTGGAGAAGTTCGGCGCTGGATTGGACGATCCGGCCGCCCAGGCGGGTTTCCCGTTCGCCTCGCGCGATCCGCATGCCGATCGTCACGGGGCTGGATTGATCGGCGGGGTCGATTTTCCCCACCGCCGTCAGCGAGCCGGAACCAAACGCGATGAGCTGATTGATCTGGGTGGTTCGAAAGGAGCGCGCCCGGCCCAGGAGGTAGATGGCTTCGAGCAGGGAGGATTTGCCGCTGGCGTTTTCGCCCACCAAGAAGTTGAGGCGCGGTCCGGGTTCGACCGCCGCCGGGGCCAGATTGCGCAGCCCGGCGACCTCCAGCTTGAGCAGTCCCACGGGCCAACGCTGCCGCTAGTCTCGATACGCCGGCCGAGACCGCGGGTTCAGAGCCGCATCGGCATGACCACGTACTTGAAGCGCTGATCCACCGTATCTTCGATCAGGCAACTGTTGGCGGCCTGGGTAAAGGACAGCAGGACATGCTCGGAATCCGCGTGGCCGATGGCTTCCAACAGGTAACCCGCGTTGAAGCCCACCGCAATATCGCCCCCTTCCGCCTGTATTTCCAGCCGCTCCTCGGCTTCCTCCAGTTCCGCATTCTGGCTGTTGAGGATCATGACGCTCTCCTCCGCCTTGACCTCCAGACCGATGCTCTTCTGTTTTTCGACGGTCAGCACGGACACCCGGCTCAAGGCGCCCTTGAACCGATCCTTGTCGATCCGGTAGCTGCGGTTCAATTCGCGTGGCATCACGCGCTGGTAGTCGGGGAAGCGGCCTTCGATCAGCTTGGCGGAAAAACTGACCGAGCCCAGATTGACGCGCACCGTGTTCGGCGAAATCTGAATCGTGAGGGTATCGTCCGCGTCGCCGAGCAGGCGCGCCAGCTCCTGGATGCCCTTGCGTGGAACGATGAGCCGGCGATTGCCGGCGAAGGGGGCCGGCAGCGCCTCCTGAAACAGCGCCAGACGATGGCCGTCGGAGGCGACGGTGCGCAGCGTGCTGCCTTCGAAATCCAGCAGCAGCCCATTCAGGTAATAGCGTACGTCCTGCTGCGCCATGGCGAACAGGGTTTTGTCCAGCGCGAGCCGCAGGCACTCGCTGGGCAGCGAGACTTCCAACTCAACGGACCCGGAATCGAACGCCGGGTAGTTTTCTACCGGCAGGGTGGTTAGATGGAAACGGCTGCTGCCGCAGCGTAGCGCCAGGCGGTCTTCACGCAACTCGACGCTGACTTGGCTGCGCTCCGGCAGCAGGCGCAGGATGTCCAGGAGCTTCCGGGCCGGCACCGTCACGGCGCCCGGTTCACCCGCCTCGACGCCGGCCCGCGCCACAAGCTGAATTTCCAGGTCGGTGCCCGTCAGCGACAACCGCCCTTCTTCCAGCACGATCAGGACATGGGACAAGATCGGCAAGGTCTGGCGCCGCTCGATGACGCCTATGACCTGCGACATCGGGGTGAGCAGGGTCTCGCGCGCGACGGAAAATTTCATGGAACGTACCTGGGAATTGGGAATGCTAGGGGGCGGAAATCATGGCCACCCGCGTGGATGGCTCCAGGGCTTCTCATCGCCCGCGAGGATGACCGAAACGACGAGTCGGTACCGCTTGAGGATTCATGGCTGGCCATGGCGTCAGGCCGAGAGGGTGCGCTTGAGATTGCTGTAGTCCTCGGCGAACTTGTTGTCGCTCTCCTTGAGTTCCTTCACTTTCCGGCAGGCATGCAGCACCGTGGTATGGTCGCGTCCGCCGAAGAGTTGGCCGATTTCCGGCAGGCTGTGGTTGGTCAATTCCTTGGCCAGCGCCATGGCCGCCTGTCTGGGTCGGGTGACCGAGCGGGTCCGTTTCGCGGAGAGCAGGTCGGCCACGCGTATCTTGTAGTATTCGGCCACGGTCTTCTGAATGTTCTCCACGTTGACCAGCCGGTCCTGCAGCGCGATCAAGTCGCGCAGTGCGTCCTTGGCGAACTCCAGCGTAATCGGCTTGCCCGTGAAATGAGCGTTGGCGATGACGCGCCGCAGGGCGCCCTCCAGTTCGCGGATATTGGACCGAATCCGCTTACCGATGAAAAAGGACACCTCGTCGGGCAAGTCGACGCCGGCATGTTGGGCCTTGCTCATGAGAATGGCGACACGCGTTTCCAGGTCCGGCGGCTCGATCGCCACCGGCAGCCCCCAGCCGAAGCGGGACTTGAGCCGCTCCTCCAGGCCCTTGATTTCCTTGGGGTAACGATCGCAGGTCAGGACCACCTGATGCTTGTTTTCCAGCAAGGTATTGAAGGTATGGAAAAATTCTTCCTGGGAGCGTTCCTTGCCCGCGAAGAACTGGATGTCGTCGATGAGCAGCGCGTCGACGGACCGATAGAAGTCCTTGAAGGCATTGATGGCGTTGTGCTGAAGGGCTTTCACCATGTCCGACACAAAGCGCTCGGAATGCAGGTAGACGATATTCGCGGACGGGTTGGACCTGAGAATCTCGTTGCCGATGGAATGCATCAGATGAGTCTTGCCCAGCCCCACGCCGCCATAAATGAAAAGAGGGTTGTAGGCTCGGCCCACGCTCTGGGCGACTTGCAGCGATGCCGCCTTGGCCAGTTGGTTCGATTTGCCCTCGACGAAATTCTCGAAGATGAAGGCGGGATTCAAATTATTGGGAACCCCCTTCCGCCCCTCGGCGGTCTTGCGCCGCTGACCGGCGGCCAGCGGCGCGGGATTCTCGGCGTGGCGGGTTCCGATTTCGAGCAGCACGCTGGGCGCGGGGTCGTTCTGGGCGGCCAGAACCTCTTCGATGCGGGTGAAAAAATGCTGCCGTACCCAGTCCAGCACGAACTTGTTCGGCGCCAGCAACTTGAGTTGCGAGCCGTTTTCCACCGGATGCAGTGGGCGTATCCAGGTATTGAACTGCTGCGGCGGCAGCTCGCCCTCCAAACGGCTCATGCACTGGGTCCAGAGTTGGCTCATGCGAAATGATCCCGAACGATTACGCTTGGGCAGGGCAGGTCTATCATCCTAGAAACGGCAGTTGGGCGTGTTCGAGAGTGCGGTTCCCGAACTGTCCGGCAAGGCGCGACGACGCGCGGGGCAGCCCCCTGCAAGGAGGAGCAACGCCGCCAGGCGGCTCGGGAACCGTACTCTCGGGCACGCAGCGGCCTCACCCATCCGGCGGGCTCCAAGCACAAGGCAATTTCTAGTTATCGCAGGCACTTTAAGTATTCAGATGAAGCGGTCAACCGCCGTTTCTAGGATCATGGAGGAGGCGATCCGGCGGACTAACAGGAAGGTAATATACCCCATCCCTTGGGATTACCGCAGGATTGACAGGCATGCGCCGAGACTTTAGCATTCCATCCCTTTTGTAATCCCGGTTTGCAAGGAAGTCATCATGAAGAGAACCTATCAGCCCAGCAAGATCAAGCGAGTTCGCACCCACGGCTTCCGCGCCCGCATGAAAACCCGCGGCGGGCGTCGGGTCATCAATGCGCGCCGCGCCAAGGGTCGCAAGAAACTGACTGTCTGACGGTTTGTCAGGCACTCGCCACGGATTCCCGCGTCATCGCCGATTGACCAAGGCGAGCGAGTTCCAGAAAGTCTTCGCCCAGGCCTCGAAGTCGTCGGATGCCTACTTCACGGTGCTGGCGCGTAGCAATGAACTCGATGGTCCCAGGCTGGGACTGGCCCTATCCAAGCGTTACCTTAAACTGGCCACCGACCGCAATCGAATCAAACGCTTGACGCGCGAGGTTTTTCGGCTTCTGCAACACGACCTGGCCGGGCTCGACTTCGTGGTAATGGCCAAAACCGCCGCAATCCAGGCAAATAATGAAACCCTCAAACGCTCATTGCGCCAACATTGGTCGCGCCTGTTGAAGCAATGCGAACCATTCTGGTCGCCCTCATCCAGCTTTACCGCTACCTGATCAGTCCCTGGCTGGGGCAGCATTGCCGCTTTGAACCGACCTGCTCGGTTTATGCGCTTACCGCCATCGAGCGATATGGCGCCCTGCATGGCGGCATTCTCGCCGTGAAACGTCTCTCCAAATGCCACCCCTGGCACGCAGGCGGTATCGATCCCGTACCCGACAAAAAACCGGAAATCAACCATGGATAACGCAAGGTTCGTACTGATCGTTTTTTTCTTCTTTCTGAGCGTCATGCTGTACCAGCAATGGCAGATCGACTACGGACCCAAGCCCCCGGCGCCCGCCAGTCAGGCCGGGACGAAGCCCTCGGTCAGCCCGGACCTGCCCTCTTCAAGCAGCGGCAACGCGACCGCCCAGGCCGCTCCCGCACAGGGCGACGAATTGGTTTCCAGGCAGCGGGTCAAGGTCCGGACCGATGTGGTTCGCCTTGAAATCGACACCGAGGGCGGCGACCTGAGATTGCTCGAACTGCTGCAATATCCCATTAACAAGGACGAGCCCGACAAGCCCGTGCAGCTCTTCACCGACCAGAATCTGGTCTTCGTCGCCCAAAGCGGCTTCATCGGCGACGAGGCCACCGCGCCAAACCATCACAGCCTCTGGCAAGCTCAGGCGGATGAATACAGTCTGGCCGACGGGCAGAACGAACTGCGCGTCCCTCTGAACTGGACCACCCCGGAGGGCGTCACCGTGACCAAGACCTACGTGCTGAAGCGGAGCAGCTACGACATCCTACTGGAACAGCAGGTCGCCAACGGCAGCCAGGCGCCCTGGACGGCCCGCCAGTACCTCCAGTTACAGCGCAAGGATCCCGGCGACAAGAACAAGGATCAGTTCGTGCGCACCTATACGGGCGGCGTCCTCTACACACCCGAGGAGAAGTACAAGAAGATCAGCTTCAATGACATGGCCGACAAAAACCTCGATGCGAAAGCCAACGAGGGATGGATCGCCATGATCCAACATTACTTCTTCGCCGCCTGGATTCCAGCCGCCGGCCAGGAAAACAGCTTCTACACCAAGGCGCTCTCGGACCATCATTTCGTCATCGGCACCTACTCGCCCAGCGTGGACGTGAAGCCGGGCGAGAGCACGTCCGTCACGGCGCAACTGTTCGCCGGTCCCAAGCTGCAGCGCGTACTCGAGGCCACCGCGCCGGGGCTGGACCTGACCGTCGATTATGGCTCGCTGACCCTGATCGCCAAGCCGATCTTCTGGATGCTGGAGCAATTCCACAAGATTTTCGACAACTGGGGCTTGGCCATCATCTTCGTGACCATCACCCTCAAGGCGCTGTTCTTCCGGCTCTCGGCGGCGAGCTACCGCTCCATGGCCAACATGCGCAAACTCCAGCCCAAGCTGGCCGAGCTGAAAGAGAAATACGGCGCCGACAAGCAGAAGCTCAATCATGCCATGATGGAGATGTACCGCAAGGAGAAGGTCAACCCGCTCGGCGGCTGCCTGCCGATCCTGGTGCAGATTCCGGTCTTCATCTCCCTGTACTGGGTGCTGATCGAGACGGTCGAGATGCGCCAGGCGCCCTTCATCGGCTGGCTGACCGATCTGTCCTCCAAGGACCCCTACTTCGTGCTGCCCCTGCTGATGGGTGTTTCCATGTTCATCCAGCAGAAGCTCAGCCCGCCACCCGCCGATCCCCTGCAGGCGAAGATCATGCAGTTCTTCCCCGTCATGTTCACCGGCTTCTTTGCCTTCTTCCCCTCGGGTCTGGTGCTGTACTGGGTGGTGAACAACGTCCTGTCCATCCTCCAGCAGTGGTACATCAACAAGACCATCGGCGCCGCCATTACGGCCAAGGCCTGAGGTCCTCCTCGCGACAATGGGCGGGGTAGCCATACCGGCGCCCGCCTCCGGCGACACCATCGCCGCCATCGCCACCCCGCCCGGACGCGGCGGGGTTGGCGTCATCCGGGTCTCGGGCGATGCCGTACCTACCCTCATGCTCGCGCTGCTCGGCAAATCACTGCCGCCGCGCCATGCCCATTTCGGTCCCTTCCTCGATGCCGACGGCCAGCCCATCGATCATGGCCTGGCCCTGTATTTCCCGGCTCCGCGCTCCTACACCGGCGAAGCGGTTCTGGAACTGCATGCCCACGGCAGCCCCGTGGTGCTCGACCTGCTCATGCGCCGCCTGCTGCGACTCGGCGCGCGCCCTGCGCGTCCGGGCGAATTCAGCGAGCGCGCCTTCCTCAACGACAAGATCGACCTGGCCCAGGCCGAGGCCATCGCCGACCTCATCGACAGCGCCACGGAACAGGCCGCCCGCTCCGCCCAGCGCTCGCTGCAGGGCGAATTCTCCCGGCGCATCGATGCGCTGGTCGAGGCCCTGATCCAGCTCCGGCTCTACATCGAGGCCAGCATCGACTTCACCGACGAGGACATCGACTTTCTCGGTGAAGGCGCCATTGGCGAACGGCTGGACGAACTCGCCCGGACGCTGGACGCCATCCAGGCCAGCGCCCGCCAGGGCTGTCTGCTGCGCGAAGGCATGACCCTGGTCATCGCCGGCCGTCCCAATGCCGGCAAATCCAGCCTGCTCAACTGGCTGACCGGGCGCGAGACCGCCATCGTCACCGCCATCGCCGGCACCACCCGCGACACCCTGCGGGAAACGATCCAGATCGATGGTCTGCCGCTGCATGTCATCGACACCGCCGGATTGCGTGACGCCAGCGACGACCCCGTTGAACT
>Ga0233422_10001096_pt1 | contig 12398 bp, 10 predicted proteins | sample Watercolumn_Mata_2_FD_182724 | JGI IMG/M metagenome (GOLD analysis project Ga0233422, IMG submission 182724) | Freshwater microbial communities from Lake Matano, South Sulawesi, Indonesia - Watercolumn_Matano_2014_110_MG | ecosystem: Environmental > Aquatic > Freshwater > Lake | place...
ATGAAGCTGGACGAGGACCTCTCCAACCGCAATTGGTTCATCGAACCCATCAAGTCCGGGAAGGTCTTCGTGTCGGATTTCTATACCTCCCGGTTCACCAGCGCCCTGTGCATCACGGTGAGCGTGCCGGTACGCAACGAAAGCGATGAAATCCAGGGCGTTTTGGGCATGGATATCCGCTTCGAAGCCCTGGCCAAGATGGAGCAGGAAGGGGAGATTTAGAGTAGCCAGTGGCCAGTGGTCAGTAGGGGACTGCAAGGACTTTATTTGGCTACTGGCTACTGATCAGTTTGGCGGGTTAGCAGGGGCGGTGGAAAAAGTAAAAAGTTAAAAGTTAAAAGTACTTATGGCTTTGGAAATACTCGGTCCCGCGGTTTTGGGAATAACAGTGATCCTCATCTTCGGGGGATTGCTGGCTTGGGCCGCGGTCTATCTGCCCCGTCTCTTAAAAATGAGGGAGGCCGGCCCGGAGGGCGGATGGAGTTTGGGGCCGATGGGACCCGGTCCTTTCGAGGAGGCGGAACCCGCTGCCCCGGCGGCGGAAGAGAGGCCGGCTCCGGTTCTGCCGCCCCGGGAGCCGTTGGCCAGCAGGATGGGAACCGCTCCGGATGACCCCCTGGTGGCCGCGGCCATCGCCCTGGCCCTGGCGTTGGAGCAAGGGGAGCAGCGACCGGTCCCCCGGACGGAAGGCGCCGCCCCGCCCGCAGGCTCTTCCTGGGCCATATCCGGCCGCTGGCAAACCATGCAGGCCCGGATCAACATGCAGAAGAGATAATGGCCATCTTCTAACGAAAAACGAAAAACGGAAAACGAAAAACGGTATTTACTATGGGACGCTATCGGCTGACCATCGGCGATAAGACTTTTGACGTGGAAGTCTTGGGAATCCAGGGGAAGCAGGCCCGGGTAGCGGTCAACGGCCGCACCTATGAAGTTGGATACCAGCCTCTGCCCCCGGGGGCGGCGGCCCCGGCCCCGCCTGCTCCGGCCCGGCCCGCGGCTCCGGCCCGGCCCCCGGCGGCGGCTCCTCCGCCTGCGGAGAAGCCCGCGGCACCTCCGGCCGCCGGCGAGCCGGGCGCGGTCACAGCCCCCATGCCCGGCTCCATCCTCGAGGTCCTGGTAAAGGTGGGGGACCGGGTGGAGATCGGGGCGACGGTGGTAAAGCTGGAGGCCATGAAGATGGAAAACGACCTCCAGTCTCCCATCGCCGGGGTGGTCAAAGAGGTGCGGGTGTCCAAAGGCGACAATGTGTCGGTGGGCGAAGTTCTGGTGGTGGTTTCCGTTTAACTGGGGCGGTTAAGGGTTGATGCCGGGGGAGATTAACCTGATACAACTGGGTCTTTGGGTCCTGGTGGCCGTGGCGGCCCTGGGATTGATCTATGTGGCCGTGGCCTTCCGGCTGCACCCGATTTTTCTGGTGCCCTTGGCCGCAGGCGCGCTTTTTGCCAATATACCCATTCCCGACCTGACCTTGTCCCTGGTCCCTTTTTTCCAAATCCTCCAAAGCGGACTGACCTCCGGCCTCTACCCCGCTCTGATATTTTTGGGCTGGGGCGCGGGCGCCAATCTCACTTACCTCATCGCCCACCCCCGGCTCCTGGTCCTGGGGCTGCTCACCCCCGTCGCCTTTTTCCTGGTCTTTTTTCTGGGCTGCGGCCTGGGCCTGCCGCTATCCCAGGCCGGGAGCGCGGCCCTGGTGGGCGGCGGCGACGGCCTGGCCGCCACCTTTTTAGTGGCCCAGATCGCGCCGGAACTCACCGGGCCGGTGGCCCTGGCGGCCTTTACCCTTACGGGCCTCTATTTTCTGCTGCAGCCCTACCTGGTGGACCTGCTGGTCAGCAAACAGGAGCGCATGCTGCGCATGCCTCCCAGCCGCAAGGTGTCCAGGAGGGAGAGCCTGCTCTTCGCGGCCGCGGGCCTGGTCCTGACCCTGATTCTGGCGCCCTGGGCGGCACTGCTTACGGGCATGTATTTCCTGGGCAACATCCTGAAAGAAGCGGGGGTGGCGGACCGCCTGGCCCGGACCCTATCCAACCGCCTGGCCGATATCCTGGCGGTGCTGCTGGGTTTGGCCGCGGGCAGCCAGTGCCATGCGGCCCTGATCTTCTCCCTGACTTTTGTGAAAATCATCGTTCTGGGACTGGCGTCCCTGCTGCTGGCCACGACGGTGGTAATCCTGGCCATCCGGGTGCTCAATCTCTTTTCCGCCCACAAGATCAACCCCCTGATCGGGGCCGCGGCTTTGGGGCTGATTCCCGATGCCGCCCAGATGGTGCAGATCATGGGCCGCCGGGAAGACCCCCATAACAACCTCTTTTACCACGCCCTGGCCTCCAGCCATGCGGCCTTGCTCGCTTCCACCTTGACCGCGGGGCTGCTCTGGAGTATCCTGGGCGGACGCTGACGCGGAAAATATTAGTGACAAGGGAAGGGACTAATATTTAATTGCCATTAATTAAACGTAGGGGCGAACCTTGTGTTCGCCCTGGCCCCCGGGCGAACACAAGGTTCGCCCCTACTGGAAATGCATGTTTGCTGACGGTTGGTTTAAAAGGCGGCGTAAGAGAATTTTTGACAAGAAAATCAGAAATCTTTTGATTTGCAGCACTTTTTTCTGTGGTTAAATATGCTCCAGAAAAATCCCTCTTGAGCATTTAGCATTTCCCAATGATCCCATACGAGGTGCCCTTTTATGTGTGATCCCCAGAAGATGGCTTCCTTGAAGGAAGCCGTAGCCAAGTATGACGAGAAAGTGGCGAAGGTCCTGCAAAAGATCCCGGAGAGGAAAAAGGAATTCCTCAACACCTCCGGCATCCCCGTGAAAAGGGCCTATACCCCCCTGGACATGGAAGGTTTCGACTACATGAAACAATTGGGCCTCCCCGGGCAGTACCCCTACACCCGGGCGGTGCAGCCCACGGCCTACCGGGGCCGCTACTGGACCATGCGCCAGTACGCCGGTTTCGGCAGCGCCGAGGAGACCAACGAACGCTACCACTTCCTCCTGAAATCCGGCCAGACCGGGTTGTCCGTGGCCTTTGACCTGCCCACCCAGATCGGCTTCGACTCCGACCACCCCCTGGCCCAGGGCGAAGTGGGCAAGGTGGGGGTCTCCATCGACTCGCTGTGGGACATGGAGCGGCTCTTCCAGGGCATCCCCCTGGAGCAGGTCTCCACCTCCATGACCATCAACTCGCCCTGCGCGGTGCTCCTGGCCATGTATCTGGCCGTGGCGGAAAAGCAGGGAGTGACCTTCGACAAACTCCGGGGCACGGTGCAAAACGACATCCTGAAGGAATACTCCTCCCGGGGCACCTACATCTTCCCGCCCCGGCCGAGCATGCGGCTGATCACCGACATTTTCGCCTACTGCACCTCGGACGTGCCCCAGTGGAACACCATCAGCATCAGCGGCTACCATATCCGGGAGGCGGGTTCCACCGCGGTCCAGGAAGTGGCCTTCACCCTGGCCAACGGCATCGCCTACGTGGAGGCGGCCATTAAAGCGGGCCTGAAGGTGGACGAATTCGGCCCCCGGCTCTCCTTCTTCTTCAACTCGCACCTCGATTTCCTGGAGGAAGTGGCCAAGTTCCGGGCGGCCCGCAGACTTTGGGCGAAGATCATGAAGGAGCGCTTCGGGGCCCAGGACCCCCGCTCCCTGATGCTCCGCTTCCATACCCAGACTGCCGGGTGTAGTCTCACCGCGCAGCAGCCCCTGAACAACATCATGCGCACCGCGTTCGAGGCCATGGCCGCGGTCTTGGGCGGCACCCAGTCCCTGCACACCAATTCCTTTGACGAGGCCTTGGCCCTGCCGTCTGAAAACGCGGTGCAGGTGGCGCTCCGGACCCAGCAGGTCATCGCCTACGAGACCGCGGTGGCCGACACCGTGGACCCCCTGGCCGGGTCCTATTACGTGGAGAACCTCACCGACCAGGTGGAGGCCCGGGCCCAGGAATACATCGACCAGATCGACCGCCTGGGCGGCGCGGTGGCCGCCATCGAGAAGGGTTTCGTGCAGAAGGAGATCGGCGCCGCGGCTTACCAGTACCAGCGGGAGATTGAAGCCGGCTCCCGGGTGGTGGTGGGCCTCAACAAATTCCAGGTCAAGGAAGAAAAGCTCCAGGACCTCCTGAAGGTCGATCCCTCCGTGGGCGACCGCCAGGTGGCCCGCCTCAAGGAGCTGAAGAGCACCCGGGACAACGCCGCGGTGCAAAAGGCCCTGGCGGAACTGAAACAGGCCGCGGAAGGCGACGCCAACCTCATGCCGCTGATTCTCACCGCGGTCAAGGCCCTGGCCACCCTGGGGGAAATCTGCGACACTTTGAGAGCCGTGTTCGGCGAATACGAAGCCCCAGCGCTGGTGTAAGTTCAAGGTTCAAGGTTCCAAGTTCAAAGTTTTTCGCTCCGGGTCAATAGTGAAGATTTATTTAACCTTGAACTTTGAACTTTGAACTTTGAACTGATAAGAAGAATTCTCATCCAGGCTATGGATAAGGAGATAGACGATGGCAGTAGAGAGAAAAATCAGGGTATTGGCTGCCAAGCCGGGTTTGGACGGTCATGACCGGGGCATCAAGGTCATTTGCGCGGCCCTTAGGGATAGCGGTATGGAGGTGATTTACACGGGCCTGAGGCAGACGCCGGAGCAGATCGTGGCCGCGGCCCTCCAGGAGGACGCGGACGTCATCGCCATGAGCGTGCTTTCCGGGGCCCACAATTATCTCTTCCCCCGGGTGATGGAGCTGGTCAAGGAGAAGGGCATCGCCGACGTTTTGGTGATGGGGGGCGGCATCATCCCCGACGAAGACGTGCCGGCGCTTAAAGACGCGGGCATCGCCGCCATCTTCGGCCCCGGCACGGACACCAAGGACATCATCGGCTTTATCCAGGAAAATGTAAGGAAGCATTAAAGGCTTAGGGGGCTGAGAATAAAAATGAGGGGGCAGGGTATCCTGCCTCCTCACTTAACATATTTCTAAGTTCTAATCCCCATTAATGACCCCAGTAGTTCTCTAAATTTTTTTGATTCTGAAGAAGTTTCATCTTGTAAACGATTGATATGAAAGAAGTGACTAGTTGTAGGAGACTCCTTTTTTGCCTGAGTGTAATCCATATCTACACGGATAATTGTCCAGAACTCAAAAAAGCCACGATTTTTCGCCTTCTGATGGCTCTTTTCTGCTTCCCCCAAACGATTATGAATATTTGAAGCATCTGTACCCCCTTTAATTTCCATGGAGACAAGAGGGCGCATATGTGTTTGAAGTTTTTCAGTGATGCGGACATCCGGGTCACTGAGAAATTCAATTAATACATTGCGGCCAGAGTCATTTTCTATTATTATTGTCCTTTTTGTTGTTTCTTTTATGTATGGATTAACTATACCCTTTATTAAGCTAACAATATCTTTTATTGCGTCTTGGCCTATTCGTGTGTTTTCACTACCCCTTAATAGTGGTCCAAGTGTTAATATCTGTAATTCATTAACAATTGTTAATGAAATATCGTCGATGCCTTCTATCAATAACTGTGAAGTTTTAACTAAACTATCACATAATGCAGTTATACGCGGTTTTAATTGGTTGGGAATTTCTCCTTGATCTTCAAGTTTTTTAAAATTGTTAAAAGGTCCTTTGTAATAAAACTCTTTCTGTGAAAGCCCAAAAAGAAGTCTGTAATAACCCAGTAGGAATGGATTAGTTTCTAAGACATAAGGGACAGGGAAAAACACTTCCCCACGTAATCCGAAAGAAGCGACTTTTTGTAAATGCTTTTGATGTACAAATTGAACGAGTTGGCTATCAAGAATCTTAATGTCCAAATTTCTCAACAGTTTTCTTCAACGCATCTTGTAAATAAAGATCACGCAATGTCTGTAGTCTGTAATAAAATGAAACCTGTAGATTGGGTTCTAAAACTTTGTAACTTATCTTTTTATCTTGCTTCATAATTTATAAAGCCCAACCTAAGCGCTTATATGCTATTGCTGCATATTCTTCCTTCAGTTCAATTCCTGTAAAATTCCGTTTGTATTTTATGCATACCTCTCCAACTGTCCCCGATCCAAAAAATGGATCTAAAACCATATCTCCCGGCTTAGACCCTGCTAAAATGCAATCCTCAACTAACTTGGGGGGAAAAGTGGCGAAATGAGCTCCGGGAAACGGTTCTGTATTTATGGCCCAAATTGTACGCTTATTTCTAAGAGTTCCATGGGAATTCGATGGTTCTTTTATTGCTTCATAATCATAAAGATATTTTTCGGATTTTGAAAAAAGGAAAATATATTCATGCGCCCGTGTGGGGCGGTCTTTTACTGATTCTGGTTGGCAGTTAGGCTTATACCAGATTATATCTGACCTCAAGTACCAGCCATCAGCTTGCAAAGCAAAAGCCACTCTCCACGGAACCCCTATAAGGTCTTTAGGCTTTAACCCTTCGGGTGTTGGGGGACGATAGCGCATGGCGCGCGCTGGATTCTTTTTGTCAGCATCTCTCCAGGTTCTATTTCCACTAGTGTAAGAGTCCCCCAGGTTTAACCACAGAGTGCCATCATCTGTCAAAACTCGGCGAACTTCTCTGAAAATTTTTTTTAAGTTTTCGACATAATCATCCAACTTCATTTCCGCGCCAATTTGATTGGCAATACCGTAATCCCTCAATCCCCAATATGGAGGGGAGGTTACGCAACATCTGAATGTATTTGGTGGATAATCTTTAAGAATTTTTAAAGCATCACCTATTATTATTTCGCACCTTTTTTGCTTTGGCTCGGAGAATAGTCTGTTTATATCGGCTCTTAGTGCGGATTTAGCCATTTCTCTTCTCACAAACAAATTTTACCCATCATAGGAATTCAAATTGGTCTTTTCAAGAAAATTCTCAAAGATAATTTTTATCGGTAATCCAACTATATACCCTTCTTAATAATCTCCCCTCATGAAGTTTCATCCTATGGCCCGAAAGAACGCCGGACAAATTCCAATTCTTCGGAACGGGTCTTTAATTCTTCCGTCAACCGCCCCTCATGGAGGCGATCCAGGATTTCCTTGATGAGGGGCCCCGGAGGGAAGCCCAGGGCCAAGAGGTCCCGGCCCCGGAGTTCGGGTTTCAGGTGCTTCAGGTGGGTGAAGTAGAGAGAAATGGCCTTTTTGGTGGCCTCCTGCCGGGTTTTCGCCAGCATGTAGAGAAGATATTCGGTGCCCAGGGGGCTGAGCAGGCGGTAAATCCGCACCCGCCCCGGCTCCCCCAGCCGGTAAAGCTGGGTCAGGGTCCGGTCCGCGGCTTCTTTGCCCCTGGTAATGGCCGCGGCCCTTTTGGGGGAGATTTTAAACCGCTGCACCATCTCTTCCAGGTCTTCCGGAGCCAAAGGCTCCACCAGTCCCAGGAAATACACCAGCCAGCCTTCGAATTTCTCTTCCAGATACAAAAGATCGAACCAGGACAAGACCCCCTGGATGCGCTCCAGCATGCCCTTGGTGCCTTCGTCGTAACGCAGCCGGGGGTGGACGGGGGCCAGGAGATTGAATTCCGCCAGGCGGGCGATGGCGGGCAAGGGGTTCGTCTCCTGGAGAATCAGCCGCAGTTCCTGGAAGAGGCGGGCCCCGGACAGGCGGTCGAAAAAGTTGTTTTTCACCGCGTTGTTAATGAGGTTGACGGTGAGTTTGCTCACCCGGAACTTGAAGCGCTGCTCGAAGCGGATGGCCCTGAAGACCCGGGTGGGGTCCTCCACGAAGCTTAAGTTGTGGAGGACGCTGATCACCCTTTCCTTCAGGTCCCGGTGGGCCCCGAAAAAGTCCATCAAGGTGCCGAAATCCCGGGGGTTGAGCTTCACCGCCAGGGTGTTGATGGTGAAATCCCGGCGGTAGAGGTCCATCTTGATGGAGCTGTATTCCACCACCGGCAGGGCGCCCGGGGCTTCGTAATATTCGGTGCGCGCGGTGGCCACGTCGATCTTGAAGCCGTCCGGAAAGATGATCACTGCAGTCTTGAACTTGTGGAATTCCCGGGACCTGGCCCCGTAGCGGCCCGCGAAGCGGCGGGCAAAGACGATGGCGTCGCCCTCGATGACGATGTCGATGTCCAGGTTGTCATACCTTAGGAAGAGGTCCCGGACGAAGCCTCCCACCGTATAGGCGGTGAAACCCAGTTCCTCGGCCACCTGGCCCACCTGCTGCAGCATGGCCAGGATCTTCTTGGGCAGCCGCTCCCGCATCAGGCTCTGGATATTCTTGGTGCGCAGAGGCTGGCTCCATTGGGTCTCCTCCTCCGCGGCGATGAGGAGGTGCAGCAGATCGGTGCGGCTGATGACGCCGAGGACTTCGCCGTCTTCCACCACCGGGAGCAGCCGCTGCTTGTTGATTACCAGTTTTTCCCGGATTTCTGCCAAGGTGGCGTCCGGGGGCACGGTGGCGATCTCCGTGGTCATGTAGTCCCGGGCCGGGTGGTGGCGCAGCCCGTGGTAGATGCCCTTTTCAATGGTCTGCCGGGACATCAGGCCCAGGAGCTTGCCATCGCTGAGCACCGGCAGGGCATTGATGCTGTAGCGGTTGAGCAGGAGTTCCGCTTCTTCCAGGGTCACTTCCGGGGAGATCCATTTGACCGGGAAGGACATGATCTCCCGGGCCTGGCGCTGGGGATGCACCTTGGTCTGGATCAGGCGGCGGATTTCCTCCTCCACCTGGGTCAAAGGCGTCCCCTTGATGGCCGCGGCCGCGGCGTAGCTGTGGCCGCCGCCTCCCAGTTCGGCCAGCACGTCGGCCACGTCCACCTCCGGCACCCGGCTGCGGCCCACCACGTAAACCCGGTCCTCCATCTGGGCCAGGGCGAAAAGCACCTGGATATTGCCCATGTCCATGAAGCGGTGGGCCACCACCGCGAAGTCGGGGACGTACTCCCGGGCAGTGGAATGAGCCAGGACCACCTCGATGCCGTTGACGTGGAAATGGCTGGTATGTTCCAGGAGGTTGTTGAGCAGGGACACCTGCTCCGCGGACATCTCCCGGCTGAGGATGCCGGCCACCACGTTCAGATCGGCCCCCTGTTCCAGCAGATAGGCCGCGGCCTGGAAATCCTGGGGGGTGGTGGAGGAAAAAGTGAAGGAGCCGGTATCCTCAAAAATCCCCAGGGCCATGATGGTGGCCTCCTGGGGAGTCAGCTCCAGGCCCCGCTCCCGGATGATCCGGGTGAGGATGGCAGTGGTGGAGCCCAGGGGTTCCACGATCTCCACGCTCCCATGCACGTCGTCGGGGGAGTCGGGGTGGTGGTCGTAGAGGTGAATCTCCACTTCGCCGGAGGCCGCGGCTTCCGCGTACCTGCCGATGCGGGAGGCCTGGCGGGTATCCACGATGATGAGGCGTTTGATTTCCTCCGGCGGCGCCTGCTTCATGCGGGCGAAATCCAGAAAATAAAAACTGGAGCGCACGAAAAAGTCCCGGAGGCTGCTCTCTTGGGCCCCGGAAAAGACCAGGAGGGCCTGGGGATAGAGCTTCTTGGCCGCCACCATGGAGGCCAGAGCGTCGAAGTCCGCGTTCAGGTGGGTGGTGATCACCTCCAGGGTGCGGGGCGGGGGGGAGCTGGGCCGGGTCATGGCCGGGGATGGGCCTTTTTGTGGACCTCCCGGAGGCGGGCGGCGTCCAGGTGGGTGTAGATCTGGGTGGTGGCCAGGTCCGAATGGCCCAGGAGCAGTTGCAGGACCCGGAGATTGGCCCCCCGGGACAAAAGATGGGTGGCGAAGGAATGGCGCAGGGTGTGGGGGCTTAAATCCCGGACCCCGGCCTTCAAGGCATAATGCTTCAGAATCTTCCAGAAACCCTGGCGGGTGAGGGGTTTGCCCCAGCGATTGAGAAAGAGGTACTGGCTCTCCCGGTCCTGCATTAACTGACGCCGGCCCTGGGAAATATAGAGTTTCAGTTTCTCTACGGCCGGAGGCACCAGGGGCACCACCCGCTCCTTGTCGCCTTTGCCCTTAACCCGCACCACTCCCCGGCGCAGGTCCACCTGCTTGAGGGTGAGGCCCACCAGCTCCGAGACCCTGAGCCCCGTGGCATAAAGCACCTCCAGGAGCGCACCGTCCCGCTGGCCTAAAGGAGTGGCCGGGTCGGTGGCCGCGAGCAGGGCCGCCACTTCCTGTTCTCCCAGGACCTTGGGGAGCTTCAGGGGCAGGCGGGGGGAATCCAGCAGTTCCACGGGATTGGCCGCGAGCTTCTCCTCCCGCAGCAGAAACCGGAAGAACTGGCGCAGGGCCGAAAGCCGCCGGGCCCGGCTGCGGGCGGACAGGCCTCTGGCTTCCAGGGAAGCGAGATACCCCTGGAGGTCTTCCAGGGTTACCTCTTCCCAGGAGGTCCGGTTTAAGGCGAAGAGATATTCCCGAAAGTCCTGGAGATCATGGGCGTAGGATTCGAGCGTCAGGGCCGCCAGGCCCCGTTCCGCAGACAGGTGGTGATAGAACTGCTCCAGGAGTTCGTCCAGGTAATCCGGCCCGGCCTGGAGCAATTCCGAGAGGATGGCCGTGATCTCCGGCTTGGTCAGCACCTGGGAAGGGCTCTGGAAAGAGGCGGGAGCGTCGAACTGCTCCAGGGGGTTGCGGGCGATCATTTTTTTCTTGAGGAGAAACTGGAAGAAATGCCGGAGCGCGGTGAGACGCCGGTCCAGGCTACGGGGCGGCAGCTGTTTTTCTTCCAGGTCTTTAAAGTAATCTTGAAAATCCTCCAGGGCCACCACCCCCCAGGAGGCCCGCTCCCGGCCGTGTACGAAAATATGAAAATCCCGGAGGTCGCCGGCATAGGATTCCAGGACCGGGGCCGCCAGTCTTTCTTCCGCCTGCAGATGATGGTAGAATTGCGCCAGCGCGGTGTCCATGGATTGTATCAGCCTATTATTTCGAGTTGATTATACCCTGAGTAGGGGAAAAGTGATAGCCGGAGAAATCATTTTGAGGGAGGGGGGAGAGTTCCGTTCACACGTGCGCCTCAATGGCAAAATCTTACCCCTGGTTCAACAAGGGGTTATGAGGATGAAAAAAGGAGGGGAAAATGAACAATCAATGGACTAAGTATATTGTGATAGTGATGGTCCCGTTTCTTTTGAGCGCCTGTGCTTACTCCTTATCCGAAATTAGGGAATATGAGCCATACCGCACCTTTACCTCAACCAAACCAACTAAGGAAGTGGCGAAGTGCATTGAAATGGGGATAAGGGAGGAGAAGGGTATGCAGCAGCCGATTATGTATTCAGGTCCCGTCGGTGTAGTATTGGAAGAACATTCTGACCAGACTTATCGTGTTGCCCTTATTATTCCTGGTGCTACAGCCATAGCCGACATCCTGGTAAAGCCCTCAGGAAGTGGTTCCGTAATAGAATATCGAAGAAAAGGGTGGTACGCTAAACAAGCGCAATGGTTCGAATATATTGAGAAATGTGCGCGGTGAAGATTTGCAGAAGAAAATAAGAACAAAAACTATGGGGTCCCTTTGATTCCCAAGTTGCACTTGGTAACGAGAGAAAGTATTTTTTTATGACCCAAATCATCTACGGCCGTCATCCGGTCCTGGCCGCGTTGCGCCAGGATGATTCCTCCCTGGAAGAGGTGGTCATTGCCCAGGGCACGCAAGGCCATTGGCTGGGGGAAGTGCGCCGCCGGGCCCGGGCCGCAGGGGTGCGGCTCCGGGAGCTGGAGCGCCCGGCCCTGGACCGCATCGCGGGCACCACTCATCATCAGGGGATTTTGGCCCGGCGTGGTATTTTTGCTTACCGCGCTGAAGACGAACTCCCGGACCTGATCTCCGGCCTGACGGAGCCGCCCCTGCTGATCGCCGCGGACGGCCTCACCGACCCCATGAACCTGGGGAATCTGAGCCGCAGCGCTTATGCCGCAAGTGCCCACGGCCTCATCATCCCCAGGGAGCGAGCCGCGGGGGTGACGCCCGCGGTCCTCAAGGCCGCGGCCGGGGCCCTGGAATATCTGCCCCTCTTTCGGGTGACCAACCTGGCGGACTGCCTGAGGAGATTGCAAGAGACCGGCCTGACTATCATCGGCACGGACTCCCAGGCGGAAAAGAGCATTTACGAAGCGGACTTAACCGGCCCTCTGGTACTGGTCATCGGCAGCGAAGACAAGGGCTTACGCCCCCGGGTGCGGCAGCAGTGCGACCTGATAGTCTCTATTCCCATGGCCAGGCCGGAGATCGGCTCTCTGAACGCGGCTGCGGCGGGTGCGGTGGTCCTTTTTGAAATCCGGAGGCAGAGGTTAAATAAAGTTCCGAGTTCCGGGTTCCGAGTTCCGAGTTAAAAAAACAATGAATCTCCGTATCTTACTAACCCCTAACCCCTGATCCCTGACCCCTGCCCCCTGACCCCTGCCCCCTGATCCCTAACTAGGCCGCCGGTAGCGGATG
>Ga0233422_10001101_pt1 | contig 12352 bp, 9 predicted proteins | sample Watercolumn_Mata_2_FD_182724 | JGI IMG/M metagenome (GOLD analysis project Ga0233422, IMG submission 182724) | Freshwater microbial communities from Lake Matano, South Sulawesi, Indonesia - Watercolumn_Matano_2014_110_MG | ecosystem: Environmental > Aquatic > Freshwater > Lake | place...
TTCCAATGGAGGAGGAAAATGTCTTACCCCGTTCGTCTCAGTCTGCTCGTCCTGTTCGTGCTCGTCCTCGCGAGCGCGTGCGCGCCTGCGCCCACACCCGCGCCAACCGCCGCGCCACCCACTGCCGCGCCACCCACTGCCGCGCCGAAACCTACCGAAGCGGCAAAGCCCACGAGCGCGCCTGCGGCAACCACCGCGCCAACGGCTGCGCCCAAGCCCACCGAAGTTAGCAAAGTCGGCGGGACGTTGACGAGCGCGGCAAATGATCCGGACACGCTCGATCTGCACCAAACGTCGAACCCGGATTCGTACGACGTCTTTGGTTTGATCTACGAAACACTCGTGACCGAAGCGCCGGACGGATCGTACGTCGGTTTGTTGGCGGAAAGTTACGACATCAGCGCCGACAACAAGACGATCGCGTTCAAACTCCGCAAGGACGTCAAGTACACCGACGGTTCGCCGTTCAACGCCGAAGCCGTCAAGTTCACGTTCGAACGCTTGCTGCGCGTCGGCGCGAAATCCCCGATCCAATCCACGATCAAGAACATCGAAAAGATGGAAACGCCGGACGATTTCACCTTCAAGATGACGACGAAAGATCCGTACGCGCCGATCTTCCACGATCTCGCCACATCGTACGCTGGTATTCTTTCGCCCGCCGCGGTCAAAGCCGCGAACGACAACATCGGGCGCGCGGCGGTTGGCACCGGACCGTACATCTTGAAGAGTTGGCAGACCGGACAACTGATCGTTTTGGAACGCAACCCGAATTACAAATCTCCGCTCAAGCACTATGACAACAAGGGTGCGCCGTACATTCAGGAGCGCCGGTTCAAGATCATTCCCGAGTACGCCACGCGACTTGCCGCGCTCGAAGCGGGCGAGATTGACTACCTGGGTTTGCAATCCCAGGATGTCGCCAAGTACACCAAAGACGCGCGTTTCAAGACGTTCGATTTTTTCACGACCGGCTTGACGTATCTCGGCTTCGATACGAAGAAGCCGCCGTTCGACAATCCCAAAGTGCGCCAGGCGTTGGCGTACGCGGTGAACAAGAACGAGATCATTCAGGTCGTGTTCGAAAACTCGCTCGCCAAAGCGACGTGCTGCCCCCTCCCGCCCAGCATCCAGGGCTACGACGAAAAACTGAAGCAGTACGAGTTGGGATACGATCCGGCAAAATCAAAGCAAATGCTCGACGACCTGGGTTACAAAGTTGGCGCGAGCAAGATGCGCACGACGCCGGAGGGCAAGCCGTTCCAGCCCGCGATCTACACGACGACGAGCAACACGCACGGCAAGGTCGCCACGTTGCTGCAAGCGCAATTCCAAGCCGTCGGCGTGGATATGCAGGTGAAGCAGATGGAATCGGGCGCGCTGCTCGCGCTCACGCCCAAAGCGGAACACGATCTGTACCTCAACGGCTATAATTGGAACGAGCCGGATATGTTCTCGCTGTTCCTCTCGTGCGACCGTGTGCAAGCGTCGAACCGCGTCTTGTACTGCAATCAAGACTTGGAGAAACTGATCGTCGCCGGACGGACGACGCTCGATCAGGCCAAGCGTATGCAGATTTACGCGGACGCGCAAAGGATCGTGATGCAGGAAGCGCCGTGGCAGCCGTTGTGGATGCCGGTTAACAAAGTTGTCGTCAACGCGAAATTCCAGGGCATCAAAACAGATCGCACCGGCGGTTTGTTGTGGCACGACGCGTATCTTGCCAAATAGTTGAATAGTTGATTAGTTGGATGGTTGGATAGTTGCATTTGACTATCCAACTATCCAACTATGAAACTATCAAACTCGATGATTCGCTACATCATCCAACGCCTTCTCCTCGCGCTCCCCGTTTTGCTCGGCGTGTCGTTCGGCGTGTTTCTGATGGTGCAATTTGTGCCGGGCGATCCGGCGACGGTGCTTGCGGGCGACGCCGCGTCGCCGCAAATGATCGCCGCGCTGCGTCAGGAACTCGGACTCGATCAACCGATCCCCGTGCAGTACCTCCGCTTTCTCGAACGACTCGTCCTGCACGGTTCGCTCGGGAATTCGACGCGCACGCAGCGCGAAGTCCTCGTCGAAATCGCCGACCGTTTTCCATACACGTTGCTGCTAACCTTGTCCGCCGTCATCGTCTCGACCGTTGTCGGCGTGCTGATGGGAATTTTCGCGGCGATCAATCACGGGCGCGCCGGGGATTTCGTTACGATGATGCTCGCGGTGATCGGCTTGTCCGTGCCGTCGTTTTGGATCGCGCTGCTGATGATCATGCTCTTTGCGCTGAACTTGCACTGGCTGCCGGTGACGGGTGCGGCGTCGTGGCAAAACTTGATTATGCCGACGGTCACGCTGTCGCTACATTCCGCATCGGTCAAGGCGCGCGTTGCGCGTGCGAGTATGCTCGAAGTGATGGGGCAGGAGTACGTCCGCACCGCGCGCGCCAAGGGCTTGCGCGAAAAGACGGTCATCGTCTGACATGCGCTCAAGAACGCCCTCATTCCGATTGTCACGCTGATCGGTCTGCAATTCGGCGGCTTGCTTGGCGGCGCGTTCATCACCGAGACGATCTTCGGTTGGCCCGGCGTTGGGCGGCTCGCTGTGCAATCCATTTTCAATCGCGATTTTCCGGTGATCCAGGGGACGGTCTTGCTCGTCGCCGTGGCGTATCTGGCGAGTAATCTCATTGTGGACATTATCTATGGCTGGCTCGATCCGCGAATTCGATACAACTGAAAATGACAAATGACAAATGACAAAATGCTTTGGCCGGGTGTTCAGCGTTCGCAACTGGGAGATTTTTTCAAGCGGGTCCGCCGCACGCCGATCGCGATGATCGGGATCGCGCTGACGCTCGGCGTCGTATTGATGGCGGTGTTTGCGCCGGTCATCGCGCCGTTCGATCCGCTGCAAATGAACGTGCGCGAGCGTCTACACGCGCCCAGCCTGACGCATCTATTCGGCACCGACGATTTTGGGCGCGATATTTTCAGCCGCGTCGTCTGGGGCTCGCGGCTCGCGTTGCGACTTGGCACGCTGTCGGTCTTGATCGCCGTGTCGGGCGGAATCATCCTGGGATTGATCGCCGGTTATTACGGCGGCTGGATAGACAATCTCTTGTCGCGTCTGCTTGAAATCGTGATGGCGTTTCCCGGCATTCTCTTCGCGATCACGATCATCGCAATCCTGGGTCCGAGTCTCGACAATCTCGTCGTCGCGCTCGGGCTGTTCGGCTGGCCCGATTACGCGCGCGTCATTCGCGGTTCGGTGCTGAGCGCGAAACAGCGCGAGTACGTGGAAGCCGCGCGCGCGGTCGGCGCAAAAGCCGGGCGCGTGATGGCGCGCCACATTTTGCCGAACGTCATCGCGCCAATCATCATTCTCTCCGCAACGCGCTTTGGCGGCGCGCTGTTGACCGGCAGCGGCTTGTCGTTCATCGGACTCGGCGTGCCGATCCCGCAGCCGGAGTGGGGCGCGATTATGGCGACCGGGCGCGATTACATGGCGAGCGCGTGGTGGATCACCGTGTTCCCCGGCGTGCTGATCGCGATGGCGGTGCTCGGCGTCAATTTGCTCGGCGACGGATTGCGCGATGTGCTGGATCCGCGGCTGAGAAAGTGAATATGAATTCTGATTTTGCTTCCCAAATCAGACCGCTCGCGCGATATTTTTCCGGTATTGTCGGTGTGTACGCGGAACGACTCGACACCGGCGAACGCTTGGCGTACAACTCGGACGAAGTGTTCCCATCGGCAAGCGTCGTCAAATTGCCGGTGCTGTTTGAATTGTTCAAGCAAGTGAAAAACAAAACCGCGTCGCTTGACGAACGGGTCGAACTGCGCGACGCGGACAAGGTGATCGGTTCCGGCATCCTCAAAGAATTGCGCGCCGGACTTGCGTTGACGCTCGAAGACTTGGCAATCTTGATGATGACGATCAGCGACAACACGGCGGCGAATATGGTGACGGATCGCGTCGGGATCGCAAACGTCAATCGCACGATGGACGAACTGGGATTGACGGCGACGCGCGTCACCGGCAAAATTATGATCGACCAAACGCGCAAGACAGACACGCCGGACGGCAAAGGCGAACGCGCGCCTGCGACGCCAGCGGAGATGGCGCGCCTGCTGATCGCAATCGAGCGGCGCGAATATTTGGGCGCGGAGTGTTCAGAGCAATTGCTGGGAATCCTAACGCGCGTGCAAACCGACAGCACCATCGCGCGCGGGCTGCCGCACGAGCAAATGCACCCCGCCGATGGCGGCGATCCCTCGATCGTCCTCGCGCACAAGACCGGCTCGATTCGCGGTGTGCGGAACAATGTCGGTTTGGTGTACACGCCGACGTTCACGTACGCGATTGCACTGATGAGCAAGGATTGTCACGACATGCGACGCACGTCGGAGAATGAGGCGAGTGTGTTGCTTGGTGAACTATCGCGGATCGTGTATTGTCATTTTTCCTGATTACTCAACTCAGTACAGATTTCGTAAGAGAAAGGGCACGGAGAATAATTGTTTCTCTGTGCTCTCTGCATTTGGAGGTCTATCCAATCCACACCGAGCGCATCGAAAGCGAGTCCATCGTCACGCGGTCGGCGAAAAAGCGAACGGATTCGCCGGGGTCTTGGAGCGCGAGAATGTAGAGCAGCGGCAAATAGTGTTCGTTCGCCACGGTTTCTTGCACTAATCGCGCCAACTCGGGCGAGCCGGGCGCAGGGTATTGGTACTCGGACAGCGCGCGCGGAAATCCGCCAAAGTCGTGAATCGTTTTTGGATGTTCCATCGCGGTGACGGACGTGCCGCGCGTTTCCCAGTGCGCCGAGACGCACAAGATTGCTCTCGGCTGCGGCAGCGCATTGCCGGTTTCGATCCACGCGTGGCTGAATTCGTTATCTTCAATCGCGTTCAGCGGACTGCCGTGTCCGACGAAGAGCGCGGGCTTTTCCGTTCCGCGTTGGCAAATGAAATCCTCGTTTGCACGGGCCACTCCTCAGATTGCATTATAGCACGCCAACAGGATGTTATCAAGCGGCAAACGCCAAGATTGACAATTTTTTAGCATCGCGTATGCTATCAGCATCTTGGAATCTAATCGTGAAATCGAGGGCAGATGAAATGGCAAATCAGGTCCTTCCTCCGTATGACGAAACTGATCGTTTGATTGCGACCACGCTGCGGATGCTGGCGATTGACGGCGTCCAGCAGGCGAACTCGGGTCATCCGGGCTTGCCGCTCGGCGCGGCGGACATCGCGACAGTCATTTGGACGCGGTTTCTCAAGGCGAACCCCACCAATCCAACCTGGGCAAATCGCGACCGTTTCATTTTGTCCGCCGGTCATGGCTCGATGCTGCTGTATGCGCTCCTCCATTTGTGGGGCTACCCGATGCCGCTCGACGAACTCAAACGCTTTCGGCAATGGAACAGTCTCACGCCGGGGCATCCCGAGTACGATCCGAAAATGGGGATCGAAACGACGACCGGTCCGCTTGGGCAGGGATTCGGCAACGCGGTCGGCATCGCGCTTGCGGAACGCTGGCTCGCCGCGCGTTTCAGCCAGCCGAATTTCCCAATCGTGGATCATTTTACATATGTCCTCGCGTCCGACGGCGATTTGCAGGAAGGGGTTTCGCACGAAACCGCGTCGCTCGCAGGGCATTGGGGACTGGGCAAACTGATCGTGCTGTATGACGACAATCACATTTCGATTGACGGTCCCACCGACTTGTCATTCAGCGAGAACATTCCGCAGCGCTTCGCCGCGTACGGCTGGCATACCCAGCAAGTGGATGGGCACGAGATGGCGGCGGTGGACGCGGCGATTCGCGCGGCGCAAGCCGAAACCGAACGACCCAGCATCATCGCCTGCCGCACGCATATCGGACTCGGCAGCCCCAAACAGGATACGTCCAAAGTCCACGGCGAGCCATTGGGCGAAGACGCGCTCAAGGCAACCAAGGAACATTACCATTGGCAACTTGAACCGCGCTTTTTCGTTCCCGCCGGCATCCACGCGCGGCTCGATCAGGTGCGTGCCATCGGCAAAGCGCGCGAAACGGAATGGAACGCGCTCCTCGCTAAATACCGCGCGCAGTATCCCGACCTTGCCGCGCAGTGGGATTTGTTCGTCGCGGGCAAACTGCCGCCGGGTTGGGAAACGGCGTTGCCGACGATTCCCGCCGACAAGCCGCTTGCGACGCGCGCCGCATCCGGTCAAGTGTTGGGCGCGATCATCTCAAAAATTCCGACGCTGCTCGGCGGTTCGGCTGATCTCACGCCGAGCAACAACACCAAAACGAAAGATGCCAAGCATGTCAAGCGCGGGGATTTCACCGGCACGTACATTCACTTTGGGGTCCGCGAGCACGCGATGGGCGGCATAATGAACGGACTCGCGCTGCATGGGCTGCGTCCGTACGGCGGCACGTTTCTCGTCTTCTCCGATTACATGCGCCCGACGATTCGGCTTGCCGCGTTCATGGGCTTGCCGGCGATTTACGTCTTCACGCACGACAGCATCGGCTTGGGCGAAGATGGTCCCACGCATCAACCGACGGAACATATTACCGCGCTGCGCGCGATCCCGAACCTCGTCGTCATCCGTCCCGCCGATGGCAACGAAACCGTGCAAGCATGGAAGGTTGCGCTGGAGCGCTGCACGGGACCGACCGCGCTGATACTCAGCCGCCAAATCATCCCCTTTACCACGCCGGTCAAAAATGATCTCGCGCGGGGCGCGTACGTGGTGGCAGACGACCCCAAGCCGCGTCTGGTTCTGCTGGCAACCGGATCCGAAGTTGCCGTCGCGATGGACGCACGCAAGAAACTCGCGGAGCAGGGGATTGCCGCGCGCGTCGTCTCGCTGCCGAGTTGGGAATTGTTCGACGCGCAACCGGCAGAATATCGCCGCGCTGTTCTGCCCCCCGGTGTCCCGCGCCTGGCAATCGAAGCCGGAGTCACGCTCGCGTGGGGACGCTACACTGGCGAAAACGGCGCAGTCATCGGGCTCGATCGGTACGGCGCATCGGGTCCGTGGCAAGTCCTGTTTCAGGAATTGGGGCTTGGCGCGGACAATGTGGTCAAACACGCGCGCAGTTTGCTGGGATAAACATAGGGAAACCGGGTTTCCTTTCGAGACCCGGTTTTTCCCCTCCAACTGGATGCCGTGAACCTGGGTTAGACGATTCTTTCCACGAAATTAAATCCACCCCGCTTGCCGCGTTCCACGCTCGTCCGCCCGCGCGTAGACGCACTGGTGCGCGAGGCGCTCGAATATCGCGTGACGCTGGTGCAAGCGAGCGCGGGGTACGGCAAATCTACCGCGCTCGCGAATCTCACCCAGGCGCGCGTTCCCTTGTTCTGGTACAGCGCCAGCGAAGAGGATGCCGACTCGCCGCAATTTCTCGCGCATCTCATCGCCGCGTTTCGCCTTGGCTTGCCGGGTCTCTCCGAGGTGCCGCTGGCGCTGCTGCAGGATGCTTCCACCGACAACCCCCGCGCGGCGGTGGGCGCGCTGGTCAACGCGCTGCACGAGCAGCTCGCTGCGCCGGTGCTGCTCGTCATTGACGATTATCACCTTGCCGCGTCGCCCCAGGTGGACGCCCTGCTCGATCATTTCCTCGCGTTTTTGCCTCCCGATTTGCACGCCATCGTCTCGTCGCGATGCACGCCGCAGTGGGAGCACCTCGTCACGTGGCGCGCCAAAGGTCAGGTGCTGGAGATCAATCGAGACCGTCTCGCGTTCACACGCGAAGAAATCACCGCCCTCTTTCGCGACAAATACATGGTTGACCTGTTCCCCCGCGAGCTCGACCTGTTGACCGAAAAGACGGAGGGTTGGCCCATTGCGCTGCAATTGGTGTGGCAGGAGATTCGCGCCAAGCCCAAAATGGACGTGGCGGAACTCTTGTCGCGCGAGGAGCCGGGCACGGACGGCTCGCGCGATAGACTCTTTGCGTACCTCGCGCGCGACGTGTTCGAGCGGCTGCCGCGCGACATGCAGACCTTTGTGCTGCACACCGCGACCCTGCGCGAACTCGAAACGGGCGCATGCGCCGCGCTCTGCCCGGCGGTGGATTGCGACGCGATGTTGGCACGTGTGCGCGAACGCGATCTGTTTATCGTCGCGCTGGGCGGCGAGCACTATCGCTATCATCACCTGTTCCACGATTTTCTCCGCGAACGCGCGCGGCAGATGGATCCCGCCGCCGCGCGCGAGCGCCACCGCCGCGCCGCCGAATTCTATCGCGACGCCGGCAACTCTGACGAAGCGGTGTATCACTGGCTGCACGCGGGCGCGTTTGCCGAAGCGGTCACGCTGATCGAGATCATTGGCGAGAATGTTTTGCGTGCCGGTCGCCTGGACACGCTGGCGGGTTGGCTCGACGCGATTCCCCCCGACCTGATTGCTGCGCATCCCCTGGTGATGTTCTTTCTCGGAGATCTCGCACGTCTCCGCAGTCGGTTCGATGACGCGCGCGCGTGGTACGCCCAAGCCGAACGCGCGTGGCGCACGCTGAGCGACGCGCGCGGGATCGCGCGCGCGCTGCGGGGTCAGGCGCTGGTCTATCTGGATACCGCCAATGCCGCGCGCGCGGAAAGTTTGCTGCAGCAAGCCCTGCGCTTGAGCGATGGGACCGATGATCGGCTGGCGCACGCGCGGACGCTCGAACTCTTTGCGGAGAACAAACTCAACATGGGCAAGGTCGCGGAGGCGGAGCAACTGCGCGAGCAGGCGCGCACATTGCGGGAAGAGGGTCCAAGCGAAGATGAATTGAGCGTGCGGGTCAAATTGCGCACCGGGCGTCTGGACGAAGCGCGGGAAATCTTGACGCGTTGGGCGAATGCCGAGCGCGGGCATTTGCATCCCCCCCGGTCGCATCGCGAGACCCTGCTCTTGCTCGCGTTGATCGACGCGATGCAGGGGCGCGTCGAGGACGCGTTTGCCACCGCGCAAGAAGGCGTCGGACTGGGGACGCAGCTGGCTTCCCCCTTCGTCTCGGCGGTCGGGCAAATGCGACTGGGGCACGCCTGTCAGATTCGCGGAGAATTCGCGTCGGCGATTCGATGTTACGAAGAAGCGATTGCGATCGGGGATCGCCTGGCGGTCCGACGCACGCGCGCGGAAGCGATGTGGGGTTTGGCGCGCGCGCACGGCTACAGCGGCGACTTGAAATCGGCACGGCGTGACGCAGCAGAAGGAATCCAAGTCGCGCAGGACGCGGGGGACATCTGGCTTGGCGCGCTCATCCAGATTGTCCTGGGAGCGAGTCAGGTTCTGGCTCGGCATTCCTTACAGGATGCTTCGCGATATCGGGACGCCGCGGGGACACTGGGGGATGCGCTCGCCGCAATGCGGTCGTGCGGCGATCCGTTCGGGCAAACCGCCGCGCGGGTCTGGCTGGCGCTCGCGCATTGGTGGTGGCATCAGCGTGAGCGCGCGCTTACGCAGTTGGACGATGCGTTGACGCTGGCGCAGGCGCAGCACTACGATTATATTTTCACCACGCGCACGCTGCTGGGCATGCACGATGCGCGGATGATCGTGCCCCTGTTGCTCGCCGCGCGGCAGCGCGGCAAGCACGCGGCGTACGTTACGCGGCTGCTCGGCGCGATGGGATTGGAAAATACCGTGATGCATCCGGGTTATCGTCTGCGCGTCCAAACTCTCGGCGTGTTCCGTGTCTGGCGCGGTGAGGTCGAGGTGAGCGCGCGGGATTGGTCACGGAAAAAGGCAAAACAGCTGGCGGCGTTGTTCATCACACGGCGCGGGCGGCTGGTCGCGCGTGAAGAGATCTTTGACCTGGTGTGGCGGAGCCAAGCCCCGGACGCGGCGGCGCGTGCCTTCAAGGTCGCGCTGAACGCGCTGAACCGCGCGCTCGAACCGGAACGCAATCCCCCGCGCTCGTCCCGCGCGCAGGGAAAGGCGGCGGACGAGCCCTCCTTCATCGCGCGCGATGCAGCAGCTTATGGCTGGCGCGCGGATGCAGACGTGTGGATTGATGCCGACGAGTTTTCGCAGTTGATCGAGCGCGCCGAAACGTCCACTGGCGAGGCGGTGCTGGGGCTGTATCGCCGGGCGCTCGCGTTGTACCACGACGATTATCTGATCGCGGATGCGCGGTACGAGGATTGGGCAATTGCCGAACGCGAACGCCTGTTCGCGCTCTATTTGCACGCGGCGGACCGGCTGGCGGCGGAATTGCTCGCGCGGGGCGAGTTCGACGAGTCTCTCGCGTGGTGCGAAAAGATCCTGCTGCGCGATCGGTGTTGGGAACACGCGTACCGGCTGATGATGCACGCCTACGCGCGCCACGGCGACCGCGCCCAGGCGCGCCGCGTATTCGAGCGGTGTGTCCGCGCGCTGCGCGAAGAGTTGGAGGTCGAGCCAAGCGAGGCAACCTGCGGGGTGCTCAGAGACATAGTGGGGAGCGAACAGCCAGCCGCGCCGGCAAATAGTTTGTAACTCGATTGTAACCAGCGTGTGTTATCCTAGACCTGTCAGGATATCTCTGCCTGACAGGTTTTGTGTTGGGAGGAGGACAGCGTTGTCACACGCCAGCCCGCGCGTCGAATCGTTCGTGCTGCGTTTCGTGCGGGACGCCTCGTTTTCCGAGGCGTCCAACTGGCACGCGGTTGTCCTCCACGTTCAGACCAACGAAGAGAGAATTTGCTCGGATTTTGCCGATGCCGTAGCGTTCATCGCGCGCTACGTCCCCATCGGCGGTTTTATTTTCAAGACGGAGGATGAAGGTCAGCAGACAGACGACTGCAGTCGTCCGTCAGCCGTCCTCGGTCTATCAGGGGAGTAGTTTTGGCACACGAACGACCAGCCGTCGGCATCGTCAGCGTGGGGACGTACTCGCCCCGGCAATTCATCACGTCGAAAGAGATCGCGGAGATCAGCGGCTTGCCCGAAGCGGTGATCCGCGACAAGATGGGCATTCACCGTAAATTCATCGGCGATGCGAACGAGCATCCCAACGAAATGGGGATCAAAGCCGCGCTCGACTGCTTGTCGAAATGTAGTATTCCTGCCGAAGAGATTGACGTGGTGCTTTGCTCGACGGAGGAGTGGAAAGAATATTTGCTCTGGACGGCGGGCATTCACCTGGCGTACGAGATCGGCGCGAGGCGCGCGTGGGCGATGGATTTGCACACGCGTTGCGCGACGACGGTCAACGCGATAAAAGTCGCGAAGGATATGATGATCACCGATCCAGAGATCAACACGGTGCTGATCGCAGGCGGCTACAAAGTGTGCGATTTCATCAACTTGCGGAACGCGCGCACGTCCTTTATGTGGAACATCGGCTGCGGCGGCGGCGCGATGCTCCTGCGAAAAAATTGGGAACGCAATCACATTCTCGGCACACATCTGATCGCCGATGGGTTTATGAGCAAGCACGCGCTCATTCCTGCGAGCGGCACCGTGCAGCCGCTAACCGACGCGGCGCGCACACAAGGTCTGTTCTATTTCGATCTGGTCGAACCCGACGCGATGAAAAATCGTTTGAATGCGGTCTCGATGGATAACTGGCTCAAATGTGTGGACGAAGCGCTGCGCAAGAGCGGCACGAAACCCGACGGCGCACCCTACACGCGCGCCGATTTGGGATTCGCCAACATCCTGCTCATCAAGCCATCGGCGCATCGCGAAATGCTTCAGCAGCTTGGCTTGCGCGAAGATCAATCAGTTTACTTGAACGAGTACGGGCACACAGGTGAGCAAGACGCGATGTTTTCGATTGTCGAAGGATTGCGGCAAGGTCGCTTGAAAGATGGCGACTTGATGGTGATTGTCGCGGCGGGGATTGGGTACGTGTGGGCGGCGGGTGTAGTCCAATGGGGAAAAGTTGAATAGTTGGGTAGTTGCGCGAATTGCGCGGTTTGTTGGTTGACAGACAAACTATCCAACCGACAAACTAACGACAAACTAACAAACCAACCAACTTGGAGGATAAAATGCGTTTGAAAGACAAAGTATGTCTGGTAACTGGCGGCGCGGCGGGCATTGGCAAGGCAACGGCGGAACGATTCGCGGAAGAAGGCGCAAGGGTTGTTATCTGTGATGTCGCGGAGCAAGTCGGGCAAGAGACGGCGAAATTGCTCGGACCTGGCGGGCGATTCTACAAAGTGAATGTCGCGAACCGTCAAGAGGTGCAGGCATGGGTGGACGATGTCATCGCCAAGTATGGACGGATTGATGTGCTCATTAACAACGCGGGCATTCTGCGCGACAACCAACTCGTCAAAGTGAAAGAGAGTGCGCTGACTGGACAGATGCCCGAAGCCGATTTCGATCTGGTGATCGCGGTCAATTTGAAAGGGGTGTTCAACTGCGCACTCTCT
>Ga0233422_10001106_pt1 | contig 12317 bp, 6 predicted proteins | sample Watercolumn_Mata_2_FD_182724 | JGI IMG/M metagenome (GOLD analysis project Ga0233422, IMG submission 182724) | Freshwater microbial communities from Lake Matano, South Sulawesi, Indonesia - Watercolumn_Matano_2014_110_MG | ecosystem: Environmental > Aquatic > Freshwater > Lake | place...
AACTGCGTCAGACATGTTATACCCTTCAAAGGGCATTATTGCAACAACAAGATTCTGCCCTGCGGGATAAAGATTTAGAGAGTCATAAATAAAACTTCTTACGATAGGTTTTTGAGGGTAGTGAAGAATAGAAACATCTGTATCTAATCTAACAAAATAATTTGCTGCGTAAATTCCAAGGCTCTGTTTAAAAGTTTTGCTTCCCCTATTAAGCCTTGATGCCTGGTCATGATTACAAAATGGAACAAGACTTGTAACAACGCCAAATAAATCAATGGGGTGGACTTCCAAATGAGTGTGCTCTGGGGTGATTTCAGCAGTTGTTGGCGCGACTAAAACATTTTCTTCTTCTGCAGCGTCAATATATTCTATTATTCCCTCTCTTACAAGATCAACCCATTTTATTTTATCATTTTCAAGAAGAACAAGATGTTCATCTTTAAGCTTGCTCGCCCCATTTTCGACGATTATCAGCGGCCTTAAAACTCTTCCAACTTCAATAGATATTGTAATTTGTTCAATTAGGGTATCGTAACGCACACTGAGCTCTTTTGGTACTTGGCCGGTTCTTCTTAGTTTTCTTACATTGCTTGCAAATTCTTCAGGTTTGTCTGTAAAACCGATAAATTTTCCATTGAAAAATATATCCCAACCAACTTCCTGGTTTAAACCAAATTCTTCAAGCTTTTTCATAAATCCATTCTCATCAAAACTTACATTGGTTGAAATCTTGCTCAATATTGCGAGATTCTTTCTCAATCCAATTTCAGTTCCTTCAGGGGTTTCTGTTGGGCAGAATCTTCCATAGTGCGTTGGGTGCAATGTTCTAGCTAAAAAGTTCTCCTGCTCACCTGCGAGAGTTGAAGATACTCTTTGTAATTGCGAGATTGTTGCGAGATAGTTTGTTTTATCCATATTCTGTGTAACCCCTGACCTCTCTCCAATCCAAGCACCTGTTGCGATGGCACTTTCAATTCTTTGGCTAAAAAGTGTTGATTTTGCTAATGTTTTAATAGAATAAAATTTTTTTCTCTTAGCAACTTTCTGTAAAGAATACTGAATATCTCTTATTAAAACTCCAAAATTAGCTCTAAACAAATCAGCCATCAAATCGCCTGAGAGTTTAACTCTCTTGTTTGAATAATGGTCTTTATCAGTTCTTATCTTAGGATTATCTTTAGCTTTCAAATAAAGCCTCAATAATCTGCATAAAGTTATTGCTTTTTCTTCTCTAAAATCTCTCGTTGTCCCGATATGGGGCAAAAAAAATGAGTCAATTCTTTGCTTCACTCTGTCAAGAACTTCTTTTTTTGTGCCCTGGATGCCTGTTTTCTCTCCAACCGCCATCATTGCGTCTTCTACATTTTGGATAGCTGCAAATTCATATAAATTAACTATCAAGCAGTCATTTTCATAATTAATATTCTTAGCCATATCTACCTCTTTTGTCATACCCAATGCTTTTAGAAGTAAAATCGCGGGAATGTCTCTTAGTCTACTGAATGTTAAATCTAATATTCCTTCACTAGTCTCGGATATAGTTGTTGGAATTCTATAAGATCCTCTTTGTGAAAAAACTCTTAAAGTCAGACCTAATCTGCCTTCTTCAATAAATGGTTGATTCGCTGCAAGATCTTCGTTCATTACCATTACTCTTTCATTTCCGTTAATTATAAAATACCCGCCAGAGTCTTTTGAATCCATGGCGTTGTCTCTTAGTTGATTTTCATTCATATTGTGAGCATTACAAATACTGCTTCTAACCATCACAGGAATTCTGCCTATTTCAACTTCAGAACTATCTGTCTGCTTACCAAATTTGATTGAGAGTTCTATGAAAATCGGCGCAGAATAAGTTAAGTTTCTTAATCTGGCGTCACTCTGGATGATCGGATTGTGACTTCCGTCTGATTCAATCATATTGGGCTTTTCTATTCTAATCTTTCCTAATTTAATTTCTATCTCGTCATTCTCTTCAGAACTTTCATTTATTTCATTTACAATTTGTTGCATTCTTGTGTTAATAAAATCATTAAAAGAAATTATATTTGATTCAACTAAAGAATGTTGTTCAAGGTATTTTTTGATTAGAATATTCCTTTGCCTGTCCATTTTAGATCACGACCCTGTAATAAATTATTGTATCGTCTTCTTCTTTTCTCTCGATTTTTAATACTTCACCTGTTTGGCAGCCTTCAGGCACACACGGGTCGCTTAATTTTATTTTGGGCAATTGTGAGAGAGAAATATTATACTTGCTTAACAACTCTTTAACCTCTTGAGTCTTCACTTTTGTGTGTTTTGGCTGTAATACGTGCATGGAAAATGGGTGCTTTCCAGAAGGGCTGGAACATAAAAAATTACAAAACTGGCTTTTTAAACCTTTCTAAAATGTTAAGTCAAGTTCATAACTTAACATAAAATGTTAATTAAGATGTGCACGGCTGTATTTTTGATATTTCTTCTGTATATTTAAGCATAACAAGTATATAAACTTTCAAAAATGGATTGTTTCGGGGATTGTAAACTAATGTTGTTGATTTTCCAGGGGTGTTATTGATCTTTCTTCTGTTGGCGCAGGTTCTTGATTATCTGCGATTTTAGCTGATGTATGTTCTCCAATTTCAATACTTAAAATCTTGGAAACACCCTCATGCATACTTACCCCATAAAGGATGTCAGAGTTCATTATTATAGAATCATTATGTGTAATGATTATATACTGCCCGAGCTTCATATACCTATCTAACAGGGCTACGAGCCTTTCAGAGTTTCTTTTGTCGAGGGCAGCATCAATTTCATCAAAAATATAAAAATGATACGGCTTATATTCTTGGATTGCAAAAAGCAGAGATAAGGCGACTAATGTTTGTTCCCCCCCAGATAATGATGTAACATCAAAATATTTTCCCTTAGCTAGTTTAACAACTATGTTTACTCCCCCTGCGAAAATATCTTCTTTGTTTTCTAGTTCTAAGAAAGCAATTCCTTTGCTATAAAGCTGCGAAAAGTTTCTTGTAAACAATCCATTTATTCCTCTAAATGCCCTCATAAATGACCTTTTCTTTTTAGTATCGATTTCTTCTATAATCTTTAATATCTCCTGCTTTTCTTTGTCAATTGTATTCGCTTTCTCCTGAACTTCATCATACTCTTTTTTTATTTCATCATAAATTTCCAAGGCTCTCATATTTATTGAACCTATTTCACGCAATGTTTCTTGTGTCTTAACCAGCCTTTCTTCTAATGCGCCCATGCTCGCTTGAATATACTCCACCTGGGGGTAATCTCCTATTTCCATACTGAGAGATTCTTTCTCAGCATCAAGCTTGGCTTTTCCAATCCTAAGATAGTTCATCTGGTCTTCTATCTGCCCTATGCTGTTTTGGACTTCTGACGATTCTGCGCTCTTTTCTTGTATATCTTTTTGCAAGGAGTCTCTTTTTTCAAACATTTTCTTAAATTTTTCATTTAATCTTCTTTCTAATTCTTCTCCATGAGCTAAATCGCTAACTTTTTTGTGCAGATTCTTGGAGATATCTTCAATGTAAGATGCTATATCCAAAATATCTTGCCCGCTTCTTTCAATAATGCTCTTTATTTTTTCTAATTCTCTTTCTTTGTAAAGCAGGGTCGTATCAACGTCTTCTTCTGTTCTGGAAGATATCTCCTCGATTTCTAATATTTTAGCATTGTAGCTTTCATCGATTTCAGAGAAATTAAGTGCCTTGTTTTCTAAATTTCTTGTTTTTTCTTGCAATACTTTTATTTCGTTTTTTAAGGCTTGTTCTCTTTCGGCAATTATCTTCAGATGCTCTTTTTTTTCTTTTGCGGACCTATGTCTAAGAAACTCTATCTCACCTTCGGATATTTTATCCCCAATTTCTTGAATTTCTTTCCAAATTTTATCTTTGGAGGATTTTATTTTTTCTAATTGCCATTGAGATTCTAAAAGTTTAGTTTTGCAAAGCTTAATTTTTTCGCCGGTGTCTTTTATAACATGTTCAATGTGCTCGGGAGTTATCTTGCTATGACAAAGGGGACAGATGTCGATTTTTTGCACATCGCTCACAATCTTGCTATGCCTTTTTATCTCGGATTCTGATATTGAGATGATTCTTTCATTTTCAAGCTCGTTTTTATGCAAAGAATCAATATTTTCTCTTTTTTTAATAAGTGTTTCTTTTAGAACTTTTATTTCGTTGCGGCATTCTTCCTCGTCGCGGTAGTTTAAATTTTTAGAATATTCTTCTAATTGTTTTAAAACAGATTCCGCCTCTGCAGAATTACGCACCAATTGTCTTTCTCTATCTTTGATTCTTTCATGCATTGCTGAGAGCTCTGTTTTAAACGTGAGCATCTTCCTTCTCTCTTCTTCTATCGCAGCAAGTTCATCTTTCTTTTTCTTTAATTCTTGAGATTTCTTGGCCATCAGAGGCGATTTATCTTTTAGGCCTTTAATTTCGCTTTCGATGTCTGGAATAGAACGCCCCATTTCTTCAATTCGCTTCTCTATCTCAGATTTTCTATGTTCATAATTTTCTTTTCTTACTTTCAAACCTTCTATTTCAGCTTTTAAATTTGCAATTTGATTGCGGAGAGTTTCTTGTTCTAATCCTGCAGATTGTTGAATTTCTTTGTTAATCTGATTTATCTTATTAGATGCCTCTTCAATTAATTTCTGAATTTTGTCTGAATTAATTTTTATTTTTTCTTTCTGCTCTGCTTTATCTTCGATAGATTTTTCTATAACGTTCAATTCTTTTTCTTTTTCTTCTATCTTTTTATGCAAGATAGAAGCTCTAATCCTCTTTACATTATTTTCCAGATCTTTAAACTTCAAGGCCTGGGTTCTTTCTTTGTCGAGATTCTTCATATAAACTGTTCTTTCTCTTAATATGGCTAAAACCTCTTTCAGTTTTTCTTCAGTCTTCTCAAGTTCGTGTAATGATTTTTCTTTTCTAAGTTCATAAATTGATATCCCCGCGACTTCCTCAATAATATCCTTTCTCTCTTCCGGGTGCATCTTTACTACTGCTTGTATCTGGCCTTGCAGAATAATATTAAATCCGTGCGGGTCTATGCCGGCCTGAGCAAGCATTTCAATAATTTCAATTCTGGTTTTGACTTCGTCATTTATCTTATAAACACTTTGCCCATTAAACCTAACAACTCTCTTTATTGTGACTTCGTCTCGGTCTATTGAAAAAGATCTGTCGCTGTTATCAAAGGTTAGTTCTACCCATGCCTCTCTGGCAGGTTTAATATATTTTGAGCCCATAAACAAAAGATTTTTGGATTTGGCAGCTCTTATCGATTTAATAGAAAGCCTGCCTAAAACAAAACAGAGTGCATCCGATATATTTGATTTTCCGCTGCCGTTTGGGCCAATTATTATATTAGTCCCTTTATCGAATATTACTTCGGTTTTTCTAGCAAATGACTTAAAGCCATGCATCACCATCTTTTTTATAAAAACCATACAATATCGATATTTTTGGGATATTTAAAAGTTGTCTGCGACTTTTATTCACCTTCAAAATCAATCAACTTAAAGATCGGCCATCTTATCTTCGCCCGGCCCCCGAGTTCTGGAAGTTCTACTATGAACGCACACTCTATAACTTCGCCGCCTAGTTTTTCAATCAAGTTTCCAGCGGCTGAAACAGTCCCTCCTGTAGCTATAAGGTCATCTACTAGCAGGATTTTTTGGCCTTTTGATATTGCATCTTTGTGAATCTCAACTGCGTTTTTCCCGTACTCCAATTCATACTCTTCTTTTATTGTCTCGCCCGGGAGTTTACCTGGTTTTCTTATTAAGATTATTCCCCTGCCAAGACGAGAAGCAAGAGCAGAGGCAATGACAAATCCTCGGGATTCTATGCCTGCAATTAAATCTATGTCTTTGCTTTTATACCTGTTCTCAAAAATCTGAATTGTTTTGGCGAATCCTTCTGGATCTTTTAGAAGAGTTGTTATATCCCTGAACATCACGCCGTTTTTAGGCCAGTTTGGCACAGTTCTTATTTTGCTTTTTATGAAATCCTTGTCTTTTTCAAGTGCTTCCCCTTCAGCTATTTTTTCAATTATTTTGATTAAAAGAGATTTCATTTTCTCAGAATTCTCTTTGAATGTTCTAAGGAGAGCTTCCCAAGAAACGGGCGGCTCGTCGTCTTTCCAGCAATCATAATCAGTAGACATACCGATAGCACAATAATCAATACCTGCTTCGCGGGCAAGGGCGGCTTCTGGCGCTATTGACATATTTATAACATCTGCCCCCCATGCTCTAAACATGCAGCTTTCTGCTTTTGTTGAAAATCTTGGCCCTTCTATTGTAATTACTGTGCCTTTCTCATGAAAATTAAGATTTAAGTTCCTGCATGCTTCAATAGCCTTGCCTCTTAAAAATTCTGAAAAAGGATTGGACAAGCTTGCATGTTCTATACCCTTTTCAAAATTATCATGGAAGGTGATTATCCTATGCCGAGTAAAATCTATTATATCAGAAAGGACTACAAAATGCCCTCTGCCTATTTCTTGCCTTAAAGAACCGACAGCGGTAGTTGCAATGATGTGTGTACAGCCCAATTTTTTCAAAGCAAATATATTAGCCCTGTTATTTACGTTTGTTGGAGTTATTTCGTGCTTTTTGCCATGTCTGGAGAGAATGAACACCTCAATCTCTCCTATTTTTCCAGAAGTAATTGAAGATGAAGGCGAACCGTAGGGCGTATCAAGATACAACTCTCTGCAGTCTTGTAACAATCTCGGGTCATCTAAGCCAGAACCGCCGATAATCCCTATTTTCATATATTTGCTTATTTAGAGCTGTTTAAATAAATTATTTTACTCTAAAATATGTTTTTGACATCTAGGAAAGTTTAGCTAAAATATAAATACTTGTTTGATTTTTAGTTAACATGGCAGAATATGATGATTTTGATGATGCGGACGACGAAGATGAAGAGGACGAAGAAGATGAAGAGAGCGATGAAGAAGAGAGCATAGGAATAACAGAAGAACAATTTGGTGAATATATCTGCCCGCATTGCAGAAAACCAATTCAGATTATCGTGACTTCTGCAGAAGAAGACGAAGATGATGATTCTGATTTGTAAGAATATTTAAAACTTGATTAATTATCTATTTTTAAGGGGCAGTAGTATAGCTTAGCTAGTATTCCAGCTTCGGGGGTTGGCGACCTGGGTGCGAATCCCAGCTGCCCCATTTATTTGAATAGAGTTTTGCAGAATCAGAGTATCTTATTATGCTCTTTTTTCCAGTTTCTCTTTCAATTCCTTTATAAACCTCTCAAATTTTACACCAAACTCTGGCTTTTGTCCTCTTTCTCTAATTGCAAGAGTGTTTGTCTGCTCTTCTTTATCTCCTAAAACGATTGTATAAGGAATTTTCTGCATTTCAGCATCTCGGATTTTATCATTTATCGTTGTGCTTCTAAAGTCAGAGTCGATTCTTAGCCCTGGAATTGTTGTTTTCAGTTCATCAATAATCTTTTGGGCAGCCTTTGTATTTCTATCTGTGAAGTCTAAAACTCTAACTTGAACAGGAGAGAGCCAGAGCGGAAGCGCTCCATTTGTATGTTCAAGCAAAATTCCAATAAATCGTTCAAGAGAGCCGTAAATAACTCGATGCACTACGACCGGAGTTTTTTCTTTTCCATTTTTATCAGTATATTTCAGACCAAATCTTTCTGGAAGCTGGAAATCCAATTGAATTGTCCCCATTTGCCATTCTCTGCCCATTGAATCTTTCATTAATATGTCTACTTTAGGGCCATAAAAAGCTCCGTCTTCTTCTTGGATTACAAATTTTTTCTTTGATTTTTGGAGAACTTCTTTTAAAACTTTTTCAGCTTTATTCCATACTGCGGTCTCTCCCATAAAATTTTTAGGCCTTGTCCCTAACCTAAAAGTGTATTCCATGCCAAATATGCTATAAAACTTCTCGCAAATTTGAAATATACTCTCATACTCATCACCAATCAGTTCTTCGCTTATAAAATTATGAGAATCATCCTGTTGAAATGATCTAACTCTTAATAGGCCATTTAATGTTCCAGATAATTCAAACCGATGCAATCTATCGCAGTCAGACAATCTCAAGGGAAGGTCTTTGTAACTTCTTGTTTGAGATTTGAATATCACCATAGCATTCGGACAATTCATAGGCTTTGCGCAATAGATTCCATCCTCGCCCATGTCTGTGATGAACATATTTTCCTTATAATGGTCCCAATGACCAGAGACTTTGTAAAGCTCTTTCTTATTTATTAATGGAGTCATTGTCTCCTTATAATCTAACTTAGTGTGTTCTTCTCTCCAAAAATTTATAAGTTCATTATAAACAATTAGGCCATTGGGAAGCCAATAAGGGGCGCCAGGAGCTGTTTCATTAAACATAAACAATCCAAGCTTCTGACCTAAAATTCTGTGGTCGTTTTCCTTTAATTTCGAAGTATCTAATTTTGTTTGGGTAATACTTCTAAGAAGTTTGTTTAAATCTACTTCTTCATCTTTTTCAATAAATTTGCCTGCTTTAATTTTTGCCTCTTTTGAAACTTTTTTTGCAGTTATGCTTTCTGCTCCCCCTACTTTGAATTCTTTGCTTAATTCAGAAAGAGGGTGGCCCTTGCATTTTAGCTCAAATTCCTTGTAATATCCGAACGGGGCGCGCGTAACTTCAAAGCCCTCTTTTTGCAAAGTATGCTCTGCTTCTGTTAGATATTCCAAAGCTGTATCTGGGTCTGAGAGGTCTGCTGAGAGGTGGGCATATGGGTAGAGAACAATCTTTTTTGCTTTGACATCTTCAGCTGTTTTTTTCACAGAATCAACCAGCTGTTTGACAATCGCGTCATTGTCGCCTCTTTCAACAGCTGTTAGAACCACTAGAGGGTCTTTGACTTCTATTTCTTTCTGCCTTTCTTCAGAAAGCTTTTCTGGCTCTTTTATTGCTTTTTTTACTGGTTTGAATCTTATGTAATCGCAATGCAGAGTAATAATTCTCATATCAAGAGTTATTCAAGTCTATTTATAAAATTAACTAGGGCTTTTGAGAATTCAATTCTTTTTAAGATAATCTTCTTCTACTGGAATGGCGTCATTTAATATCGGAATTCCCCTATCACTTTTCACATCTCCTGGAACATAGTCATCTAATTCTTCGTTACTCTCAAGCTCTTCTAAAACCACTTCTTCAATATCTCTTTTGCCGTCTTTGTCAAATGGGCTGTCAAATTTAGATTCTTGTATCTTGCCTTCTAGTTTTTTTTCATCTTCTTTCTTTTCACCAATTAACAAGCTCTTTATCCCGCCGACTATCTTGGTTTTTAACGATTCTTCTTTTTGTTCAGTTAAAGAATCAGCGTTTTTTATATTTGCCTCTAATTCTGCTACAAGTTTGCTTATTTTTTCAGCAGAATCTGCGTTAACAGAAATACTGTCAATGCCTTCTGAAACTAAAAATCTTACCATTTCTTCGTTGCTTCCCGCCTGCCCGCATATCGAAGTTTCAACATTGTACTTCTTGCATCGCCTTATTACATAACTTAATGCTGATAAGACTGCTGGGTTCATTTCATTATAAAGATACTGAACAGACTCGTTATTTCTGTCAACAGCTAAAATATACTGGGTTAAATCGTTAGTTCCGAAGCTTATGAATGATATGCCCGCTTCACATAAAGAATTTATTATTTGGACAGCCGCGGGAGTTTCTACCATTATGCCAATCTTTACATTTCCTGACACGCCAATCTTAGAAACAATATTCTTTGTTTCGATAACTTCTTCAACTTTAATAACCTGTGGGACCATTATGCCAAAGGTTTTTTCAGGATATTTCATAGAAAGAGCCTTTATAGCATTTATCTCTGCTTCGAGAATTTCTTTATTCTTTAACCCAAATCTAACGCCGTGATTTCCGAGCATGGGGTTTCCTTCAGCCTGACTGGGAGCCCCTTCCAGATGTTTATATTCGTCACTTCTGATGTCAGATGTCCTGATCCACATCTCTTCAAAATGTTCTGCAATTTTTACTAGGCCGTTATAAATAACTTCTGCATATTCATCCATTTTATCACCTTTAACAAAATACATTGGATGCTTTCCAGATTCTGCTATGATTCCTTCAATTCGAGTAAGCCCAACAGCTTTAGCTCCCGAGAGAGCTGCTCTTTCAGCATAATGGGGCAAGTCAACAAGAACTTTTATTTTTGTTTTTGTAGCAACAATAGGTTTTATATCTACGAGCTTAGTTTCTCCTTTTCCGTCATAGACCTTTCCATTATTCCCGTCAACTGTTATTGATTGTCCGTCTAAAAGTTTTTTAGTAGCGTTTCCAGTACCCACAACAGCTGGGATGCCCATTTCTCTTGAGACGATAGCAGCGTGCGAAGTTACGCCCCCTTCATCTGTAACAATAGCCGCAGCTTTTTGCATACTTACAACCATATCGGGATTAGTCATTTCTGTAACAAGCACATCTCCTTTTTTCACTTTGTCCAATTCGCTCAAGTCATGAATAATTTTAACAACTCCGGAAGCGATTCCAGGGGAAGCGCCTAACCCCTGAAGTAGAATATCCCCTCCCAATTCTTTTTTGTCTATCTTGCTGAATTTGGTTGTAATAGGCCGGCTTTGAACAATATAGATTTCATTATCAGCTATCGCAAATTCTATGTCTTGAGGCTTTTTATAATGCTCTTCAAGTCTTCTGGCATATTGAGCAAGAATTTTTATTTCATATCCAGTCAAAACCTGCTGTTTGCTTCGATTTTCAATTAACTTAACTATCTCATTCTGCCCAGCAGAATTCCTAACAATGGCGGTCTTTTTCTCTGCAACTTCTGCCTTGTTGATTTTGAAATCTTCCAGATTTTTATCGACAATATAATTATCAGGCTTAACTCTCCCAGAGACAATTCCTTCGCCTAAACCCCAAACAGCTTCAATAACTATACATTCGTCGTCACTCACAGGATTTTTGGAAAACATGACTCCTGATTTCTCAGAGTTAATCATTTTCTGTACAACCACAGCGAGATAAGCTTTGTCATGAGCAAACCCTTTCTTGGTTCTGTAATAAACTGCTCTCGCAGTAAATAATGAAGCAAAACATTTTTTTACATTGTTAATCAGACTTTCTTTTCCTTTAACATTGAGAAAAGACTCCTGCTGCCCAGCAAAACTTGCATCTGCCAAGTCTTCAGTAGTAGCAGAACTCCTAACTGCAACGAAAGGCGGCTCATGAGAATTCTTTAAAATAGATAAAACTTCTTTTGTAGCACCAGTTATTTTCTGTTTGTCGACGTCTAGAACATCATAAGCTTCTGTTATCTCGCTTTCTAATTCAGGAGGCATAGAAGCATTTTCAATCAATTCTCGCACTTGCTTGCAGGCAATTTCCAAACCACGTGTATCTTCAATATCAATTTTGTCTAAAACTTCTTTTATCTTCTCTTTTAATCCTGCTTTTTCAATAAAATAAGCGTAGGCTTGAGCTGTGATAATGAAACCGGGCGGAATAGGGAACTTATTTATATACATCTCAGCCAAACTCGCGCCTTTTCCTCCTGCAATCGGCACATCTTTATTGTTTAATTCAGAAAACCACTTTACAAAACAAACTTTACCCGCGTCCTCTTTTCCATCATTAGAGTCGCTATTCTTAGCCTCTTTTTTCATACCACATAAAAGCAACAGCCCTTAATAAAGATTATGTAGTATTACAAAAAAATCAAACGCTTGGGATGGAATTAAACTTACCAAGTTCTTTCTCTAATTTATCTACTTCTTTTTCTCTTTCCGTTAAGACTTCAAGTTCTCCTAATTCTTCATATTCCTCTAATCTACCGAGTTTCTTTGATACCTCTTCGTGTGTTCCTAATTTCTGATATTCTGCTAAATTATCACTTGCGTCTTCTAAATCGTCAACTTCACCCAATTCTTTATATTTTTTAAGTGTTTCAAGTTGTTCTGCCAGGTCTGCAGGTGTTCCTAATCTCTGATATTCTGCTAATTCTCTGAGTCTGTCTGATCCATCTCCACTTCTATATCTTTCTAGTTCTTCAAGCTTTGTTTCTACATCATCAACCCCCCCAAATTCCCTATATCCTTTTAGTTCCCTAAGTTGTTCTGCCAGGTCTGCAAGTGTTCCTAATCTCTGATATGCTGCTAATTGTTCAAGCCCCCCTGACACCCCTGCAGGTGTTCCTAATTTTCGATGCTCTGCTAATTCTTCAAATTGCCTTGCTACATCTCTAGGTCCCCCTAATCCTTCATATTCAGCTAATCTAT